>JTFN01002351.1_pt1 | contig 24843 bp, 23 predicted proteins | sample 235401 | NCBI WGS metagenome assembly JTFN01 (sample SAMN03067589, study PRJNA260952) | activated sludge metagenome | biome: Sludge; feature: Wastewater; isolation source: CETP activated sludge from augmented bioreactor treating industrial... | place: India:Gujarat | collected 2013-04 | reverse complement strand
CGTTACATCGAGACATTATCACTTTCGTTTCACAATTTATGTAATAAAAATAACATAAGACTTGTTTTTTTAATTACGCCTGTCCCACCATTATGTATATTAAATGAAAGTGGAACTTACTTTACCATGACAAAACGGTATTACGAATATTTTAAATCTTTAGGTTTTAATTATTGCAATTATAATTTAGTAAATAAAAAGTATTTATCATTTTCGGATGAAGATTTTTATCACACTGATCATTTAAGTTATTCTGGAGCTACAAAATTTGCTCATTTCATAGCCCAGTATGATGGAACAAACCTAGACATGTATGATAGCAAATATTTCTATACTCCAAAAGATTATCTAGATTCGATAAACTGGGTTGATGCTTGTTGTTTTGATCATATAAACGGAGCAAATAAAATAGAATTACAGTTTAGAGCCTTACATGGAACGAGTGTAAATCCATTGTATAAATTAGTTGTAGTACATGGTGATAGTGAAACAGTAATTCAAGACTTTTGTCCAAATTCCTGCCTTACTATCTCGCATACAAAATTAAGACATATGCATGCCCAAAAACTTAAACTTTATGCAAAGGCAGATTCTGGTAAAACTGAAATTGTACGAAGCTATGAATGGAGGGTTCAATAAAATGAATTATTCAATAATAGATTTATTGAAACAAGATGCACAGTTATATCCAAATAAGATTTCTTTTGCAGATGTCAATAATGAAATTACTTTTGCACAACTAAATAAAAAAGCGCAAGAATTTGCGAGTGGACTTTTGCCTTATGTAAAACCAACTGAACCTATTGTATTTTTTATGAATAAATCTGTAGAGTTGATAATAGGGTTTATGGGGACTGTTTATGCTGGATGTTGTTATTCAGTTATGGACGTAAATCAACCAGAAGCGCGTATGTTAAAAATATTAGAAGTTTTACAACCGGCACTCATAATAACAACCGCAAAAAATAAAAAAAAGCTTGATAAAATTTCAGTTAAACAACCAATAGTATTATTTGACTCGCTTTTTACTACTATTAATAAACTTGCCCTAGATAAAATTGATCAAAGTAGGTTAGACATTGATCCCTTATATATAAATTTTACGAGTGGAAGCACAGGAATTCCAAAAGGGGTTGCAATTTCTAATCGTTCAGTCCTCGAATTTATGGAAATCTTCCCACAAACAGTTGGCATAATGCATGAAGATATAATCGGAAATCAAGCTCCTTGGGATTTTGATGTTTCGGTAAAAGATATTTATAGTGGGTTAAAGATGGGTGCAACAGTTCAAATTATCCCACGAATGTTTTTTAGTTTTCCTACAAAATTACTTGATTTTTTATGTGAACGAAATATTACCACGCTTGTTTGGGCTGTTTCTGCAATGTGTTTTGTTTCGACAATGAAAGGTTTTGAATATAAAGTTCCTTCCTCTGTAAATAAGGTTATGTTTAGTGGTGAAATAATGCCGATAAAACATTATAAAATATGGAAACAATTTTTACCAAATGCACAATTTATAAATTTATATGGTCCGACAGAAATTACCTGTAATTGCACATATTATAAACTTGATAGCTCAAAAAAATATGAACAAGGAATACCAATTGGTACGTCCTTTAAGAATGAAAAAGTTTTCCTACTTGATGAACACAATAATTTAGTTAAAAAAACAACTTCAAATGTGTTAGGCGAGATTTGTGTTTCTGGGACAGCTCTTGGACTGGGATATTATAATAACGGGGATAAGACAAATGAAGCTTTTGTGCAAAATCCCCTTAATCATTTATATTACGAAAGAATTTATCGAACTGGTGATATAGGTAAATATGATTCAGCTGGTAATTTATATTATGTTACTCGAAAAGATTTTCAAATTAAACATTTAGGGCATAGGATTGAACTTTTTGAAATTGAACAAATCACAGATAATATAGAAAATGTTGTTCGTTCTTGTTGTGTCTATGATTATGAAAAAAAACGGTTAGTGCTTTTTTATGTTGGTTCAAGCGAAGAAAAAGAAGTGAAAAAGCAACTCAAAGAATTACTTCCTATGTATATGATGCCAAACCATACAACCAAAATAGATAGGTTACCAATGACTAAAAATGGGAAGATAGACAGAAAGTTATTGTTGCAACAATATAAGGAGGGGTAATGGATACGCAGAACTTACTCGAAATTGCTAAAAAATATCAAACTCCGTTTTTTTTGTTTGATATTGATGCTTTGCAAAAAAGAATGTGTGAAATAAAAAAAATAGTTGGCAATAAAATTCATATTTGTTATGCAATGAAAGCTAATCCTTTTTTAGTTAAAGATATGGATTCTTTTGTCGAGAAATTTGAGGTTTGTAGCCCAGGAGAATTATCAATTTGTCAAGAACTTGGGATAAACATGGACAAAGTTATTTTATCAGGTGTACAAAAAACGCGAGAGGATATACTGGATGCAGCTAAAAATAATGTTGGATTGTATACAGCAGAATCTCTTCTGCATATTAAGCTTTTAAACGAAATTGCCATAGAGCAAGAAACGCAATTTTTGGTCATTTTACGCTTAACTTCTGGTAGTCAATTTGGTATGTCTAAAACAGATTTGTTATCGGTTATAAAAAAACGGAATGAATATTCTGGATTAAAAATTATTGGCTTGCATTATTTTGTCGGTACACAGCGCAAAAAAATTGAAAAACAGAAAGCAGAATTAGAGATGTTAAAAAAATTTATACAGCAATTACAAACTGAGTATAATTTTACTGTAAAAAATTTAGAATATGGACCGGGACTACCTGTTTCTTATTTTACAACAGATAATTTTGATGATCTTTTTTCTCCACTAAAAGAGTTGCTTCCAAATTTGCAAGAACTGAGTCAACTAACAGAGTTGACAGTAGAAATGGGGCGTTTTTTTACAGCTTATTGTGGCTATTATGTTACACAAGTTATGGATACAAAATCTAACTGTGACCAAAAGCGTAATGAAGTTACAAATTATGCTATTGTTGATGGTGGAATAAATCATGTTAACTATTTAGGGCAAAATATGGGGATGAAAATTCCAATAATTACACATATAAAACCATATAGAAAGCAAACTGTTGCATCAAAAAATGAAGAGAAAGCATGGATGCTTTGTGGTAGTCTTTGTACAACCGCAGACATTTTAGTAAGAAAGATTGAGATGACCGATTTAGCTCAAAATGATATACTTATTTTTCACAATATTGGTGCATATTCTATTACAGAGGGACTTAACCTTTTTTTAAGCAGAAAATTTCCAAATGTGTTACTATATAATAATAAGATTTGTACTTTTGCTCGTAAAGATAAACAAAGTTACAAAATAAATTTACTTTCAGGCGGAGAAGAAAAATAATGGATAAATTATTAAAATTACTATCAGAAGTAAATGATAGTGTTGATTTTGAGAATGAGACAAAACTTGTAGATGATGGGCTTATAGATTCATTTGATATTATTCAAATTATTTCATCAATTGACGATGAATATGATATATCAATTCCAGCTACAGAAATTTTACCAGAAAATTTTAATAGTGCAAAGGCTCTATTAGCACTCATCGAAAAACTAGAAAACGAAGATTAGATATTTTTACTTAAGGATTTTCAATTGAATATAGTGTTACTTTCTGGTGGTTCGGGCAAACGCCTTTGGCCACTTTCTAATGATATACGGTCAAAACAGTTTATACGATTTTTTAAAAAGCCTGATGGTACATACGAGTCTATGGTACAACGCGTATATCATCAGATTAAAAAAGAAGATGTAAATGCTGTCATAACAGTTGCCACTGCAAAAAAACAAGTTTCTAGTATTCATAATCAGTTAGGAGAAAATGTAAGTATTAGTGTAGAGCCATGCAGGCGAGATACGTTCCCTGCTATAGCCTTAGCTGTTGCTTATTTGCATGATGTACAAGGAATAAGCAAGGATGAAGTTGTTGTTGTGTGTCCTGTAGATCCTTTTGTAAAACAAGATTATTTTAAGGCAATTGGAGAACTTGCATTACAAGCACAAAAAGGTGAATCAAATCTTGTTCTCATGGGTATAGAACCTATTGTCCCGAGCGAAAAATATGGCTATATCATTCCGAGTAGCACCGAAAAGTTAAGTACAGTTAAAATGTTCAAAGAGAAACCAGATAAAAAAACAGCGGAGTTATATATTAAACAAGGTGCGTTGTGGAATAGTGGTGTATTTGCATTTAAATTAGATTATGTACTTAAAAAAGCCCATGAGATTATCGACTTTACTGATTACAATGATTTATTTAAAAAATATGAAACGCTAAATAAAATTAGCTTTGACTACGCTGTTGTAGAAGAAGAAAAGCATATTCAAGTTATGCGGTTTGCTGGATATTGGAAAGATTTAGGAACTTGGAACACGCTTACCGAGGAAATGTCAGAGCAAAGCATAGGAAAAGCCGTGTTTAGTAGTACATGCACCAACACCCATGTAATTAATGAATTGAACATTCCTGTTCTGTGTGTTGGCCTTAAAGATCTTGTAGTTTCGGCGAGTGCTGAGGGAATATTGGTTGCTGATAAAAATGAATCTAGCCATATAAAACCCTATGTTGAAGCATTAAAAAATCAAATACGTTTTGCAGAAAAATCTTGGGGAGAATTCGAAGTTCAAGACATTGAAGACAAGAGTTTAACTATAAAAGTTACACTCAATGCAGGACAGCAGATGAACTATCATAGCCATGAGTTTAGAGATGAAGTGTGGACTGTACTTAGTGGTACAGGTGCTGTGATTTTAAATGGAGTAAAGAAAGAGGTCAAAGCTGGCGATGTAATTTCAATGCCTGCAGGTGTAAAACACACAATAATCGCTAAAACGCTCCTAAAAGTCATGGAAGTTCAAATCGGGGAAAATATTAGCGTTAAAGACAAACAAAAATTTACGCTATAAAGATTAAATTAGTTTAAATTCTTGTACAAATTCTTTGTCATTTTGTGCAATGAATTTTTTGCAAAGTTCTTTGCGTTGTTTTATGTTTTCTGCAACTTGATTTAGATTGCTGTGATTTACCATTTTATTAATGCCGTCTGCAATAGAATTAACATCATATGGATTTACATAGTTTACAGCGGAGCCTAACACTTCTGGAGTTGCTGTTATCCAAGAAGATAAAATAGAGCATTCTTTAGAACAGGCTTCAAGTAAAGGGAGTCCAAAACCTTCTGTTTTTGAAGTGTACAGTAAAAATTTACATTTTTCAAATAAGGCATTGTAATCGTTGTCTGATAAATAATCAGAAAATGTTACCCATTGTTTTAAAGATTTTGTGTCTAATTTTTTATATCGTAACAATGCATCTTGTGTTCTATCATCTATGCCCGTAACATATAACTTTATGTTGCTGGTGTCCTGCTTTTTGAATTGTAAAAAAGCCTCGAGAGTACGTAAAAAATTTTTTTCTGGTCGGTTTGCATTTACAAAAAGGATAAAATTTTCTTTTTGTGTTTTTTGAACAGGATCTTCATTAAAATTATTACTACCTTGGTAAAAAGGTTTTATATACTTTGGCTGTGACATTGCAACTATCTTTTGCAAACTATCATTAGATACAGTAAAAATTTTATCGTATTTTGGTATTTGTGTTTTGAATGTTTTTTTATAAACAATTTTTCCAACAAACCGAGAAAGATATGTTATCAAAAAATAAAAAGTATATTTAATGCCATGATAATAATACCTGTCGTAGGGATCATATTTAGAATCAGCATATCTTGTTCCGTGTATGGTTAAAAATATTTTTGCGTTAGGATTATTTTTTTTTATGGTGTCAATAATGCCAAATTTTTTTGTAGGTAATAGTGGAATAAATAGAATTGCATTTTTTTCTGCTAAAAGGATTTCATTTTCTGAATTAACACGGATAAGTGTGACTTTTTTGTCTAAAAGCAGTTCTTTATCTTTTTTAGAACTTGGCTCAAAATCAGTTGGAATAAAAATAGTAAGCGAATCATATGTATTTTTTAATAATTGTACCGAACGTTTGCTATAATTGCCACCGCCGTGAAATTTTCCGTATTTTGAAGGGACGCTTTCGCGTAAATCAACATATATCATGTGTTATCCTTTTATCTTTGTGTATAAACCAACTAAATACTGTTTTGCAAATTGACGTAAATCAGTTTCAAATTGAATTCCAATATGTAATTTGTGTTTAATAAAAAACAAATACAGTTTATCTTTTTTTTGAAATTGCAAATTATTTGGTATTTTCCCAAGTTTTTGTTGTACTTCTGGGTTATTTAAAATTTCTTTGCACTTTAGAATCTTTTTTTTGTGAGAATCTGGCGAGTCAAAGTGAAAAATATTACGCAATTGAGAGCATATGGCTTTAAACCAAAAGTCAAAAAGAACTTTTTGTATGTCGGTTTGCTGTGCTTTATGTTCTGCATCATGTGGGATATTCCAACTTGCAAACATAGCAGCATATTCTCTATTTAAGTGATTATAAATTTCAGTCTTATCGTGAATATAGCGAGTTATTGCTGTATGATTGCTGTATTTAACGTAATTATAGTAACAGTTTGTGTTGTATGCAACTTTTACTAGTTTTTGATACACTTGCAAGTTGAATGATAAATCTTGACCTTGTGCATAAGAGGGGAAAGTAAACTCATTGTCCTTTAAAAATTTGGTGCGATACAATTTGTTCCAAACAGAATTTGTTAATCCTTCAAAGTATAAATCTGCATATTGTTCTCTAAAACTGGGGTTTTCTTTGTTTACAACACGTTTTCCTGATAATGAATAAGTGTTGTTTTTTGCATTGTAAAAATAGTTATTTACTCCAAAGAAGACAGCGTCAGCATTTGTTTCTTCTGCAATTTTATAATTGTCAGAAAAAATATTGTTTTCTACCCAGTCATCTGGATCGCAAAAAAAAGTATATTTTCCTGCCGCATTTTGCAAACCAACATTTCGAGCATTCCCAGAACCTAAATTTTCTGTTTTTATATGTTTTATTCGAGTATCTTTTTGCTCATATTCCAAATAGATACGGGAGCTATTGTCCGTAGAGCCATCATCGACAATAATTATCTCTAAAGCCCTAAAGTCTTGTTGTAAAATGCTATCAAGACATTTAGCAAGATATTTTTTAGCATTATATAGTGGTATAATTATACTAATTTTTACAATTTCATCATTTGGCATATACGGTTTCTCTTTAACTGCATAATTAATTTTTATATATTTTGCTTTGTACTTTTTGTAATAAATCGAATACAATTTCATTTTTTAAACAAAAAAGCACAACACCATAAACTACCATACCCACTGGAATACTGCAACAGATCAAAATAATGATATTAGAAATGTATTTTGCAAGCTCGAAAATAATATATCCCATTATTGCACTGGCAATACAACTTTGTAAAAGCAGTTTAATAAGTTTTTTGTAGGGTATATATTTTCGTGCTAAATACATTTCTATTGATGCAACTAAAAATTCAGAAAACAAAGTTGCTATGGTTGCCCCGTTTACTGCTAAATGAGGAACTAATAAAACAGTAAGGGTGAAATTAAGAATAGATCCAACCAAAACGGTTTTTAAGGTAAGAGTTTCTTTTCCTAAAGGAATAAATAGCTGTATACCTATTAAACTTGTAATTGAAGTAAAAATAATAGTTGGAGATAATATTTTCATAGCATTTATAGCTGGTAAATATTGGCTACCACTAAATAATAAGATAATAGGTTTGCAGAGCAGAAAAAGTCCTACACAAGCTGGTATTGAAAAAAACAATAAATATTTACAACTTGTCGTAATTACATTTGTAAATTCTTGTTGTTTATTGTGTTTTATGTAATAGGTAAGTCTTGGTAATAAAACTGTTAACATAGCACTTACCAAATTAATCACAATTCGAACTATTTTTATTGCTGCCGCATAGTATCCTACATTATCATTTGTCGATAAAAAACCTATAACTGTTGTATCTATAATCCGTGAGACTTGTGTAACTAAAACAAGTCCAAATAGTATCATTACCGGTTTTATATGTTTTTTTAATGATAATTTAACTTTAAATAACCAATTAATAAATTTTCGTGAATACAAAAAATTAAAGAAATTTGATCCTACATTTGCAAAAACTGCAATTGCTGCATATTCTAAATAATCATCTTTGGTTTTTACAAGTGTAAATAATAAAATCAGACTGATAATTTGAAAAACTAAGCTCCGAATGGTAATAAACGAAAATTCTTCTATGGCATAAAACAACCAATCAATACCGATTACATTAAAGAGAATCATTGCTGAATATATAATAATTAATGATTTATAATCTTGTAATTTTGGAATTGACATAAGAGCTATAGCCAGTAAAATATAAGCGATGAATGCCGAAATCATATTTAAAATAAAAATTTCTTTTGCAAATTTTGATAAAGCTTTCTTATCGTCACGTATTTTGGCAGCTTCTCGTATTGCATAATTTGTAAATCCTAAATTAGCCAATAATGAAAAATATGTTGCTACTGCGGCAGCAAATTGTATTTTTCCTAGTCCTTCTGGCATTAATATTCTTGAAGAATAAGGAAAGGTAATAAGTGGAAATATCAATTGCATTAATCGCCGAATAGAAATTAAAACTGCATTTTTTTTTATAGATTTGCTCAAATCATGTATCCTAGTTCATTGAGTGTAATCTATCTATAAAATATTTGCAATTGACGGGTTTATATGGCTGTGTTATAGTTTTATTAATTATTGGTTAACACACTAAGGATTATAAATGTCATACATAAAACAGCTTGCAAAAAAAATTATTTACTGGTGTTTTGGTTTTGTGTCTTTTTTTAAATTAAAAGTAAATAGCACAACAAATACATATCGCTATTTATTATATTTAAGCTACTTTAACAAAAAAGTATTTATTAAAACAAAAAAACGTATTGAACAACAAAATATAGCTCGTATTGCGAAAGAGAAAAAACTTAAAATTGGGTTTGTTACCTATACTCCCACTATGTGGTCTCTCGAAGGGTTGTATCAAAAATTGGATAGTAATCCAAATTGTGATGTGAATATGATTATTTCACGTTTTGGAACTTCTTATAACGAAGATATGAATCGCAATTTTACCGAAGCTTTTAATTATTTTACAAAAGAAGGTAAAAAATGCATTCCAGTTACTAAAAAAACTGATTTTTCTAGTTATGATATCTTGTTTTATATGACTCCTTACCAGTTTTTTTATAAAAATATAAATATAAAAAATATTCAGCTTAAAACGCTAACTTGCTATGTTGCATATAGTTTTACACTCTCTAATAAAATACAAAAACTTTTTTTACCGCTATATTATCTTTCGTGGCAATTTTTTGCGGACTCGCTGTTTTACAAAAAAATAATTGAAACACATTCTCATGTTTATTCTGGTAATGCAGTTTATTGTGGCTATCCGCGAATGGACACTTTTTTTAGTGTTCCGTCAACAACAAAAAATAATACGAATAAAAAGGTTATTATTTTTGCACCACATCATTCTATTTCTACTAAGGGAGCAATAAAATTTTCTACTTTTAATAAAAATTATAAATTTATGCTTGAAATTGCTAAAAAATATGCAGATACAACGTATTGGGTTTATAAACCTCATCCTCTATTAGCTGAACATAGTATACAAGCAGGCATTTTTAAAAATCATGACGAATATATACAATATGAACAAAGTTGGAGTAATTTGAATAATGCTGAAGTTTCTTCACAAAGCACATATTTTGACATTTTTAAAAAATCGAGTGCAATGATTACTGACAGTGTTTCTTTTTTAGCTGAATATCAATATGTGGGGAACCCGTTATTACTATTAACAAGAAAAGAAGCCTGTTACAATAGTTTTGGAAATGCAATCACTGATGTCTTATACAAATGTAAAGGTGAAGATTTATCTAGTATCGAAGAATTTGTTCAAATGATTATTGCAAATAAAGATCCCATGAAAGAAAAGCGTAAAAAATTCTTTGATGAAAATTTAAACTATTATAAGCATAATTCATTATTAGCAAATGATTATATATATTCTTTATTAGAAAATAAATTTCAGTTTAAGTAATGTGAAAATAGTAAAAAATATACAGAGTAGCTTTTATTTTATAAAACGTGATTCAGCACGTTTTAAATCATCAGTATTATCAATTTCGTTCCATAAATTTTCTGGAACATTAATTACTTTAATAGTGCTGTTTTCAAAATATATAAGAGAGCCCAATACTAATTCATAATAGCTGTTAACACTTTGCGTTTTAACATACAAATCGATTGCTGGTAAGTATTTTTTTAGTAAAAAGTCTTTTGATAGTTTATAAATGTTTACAGTTTTTTTGCAATTCTTATAATCAAAATTGCTATCTTGATTCTTTTTAAGTATTAGTTGTTTTGCATTTAGAGCTTTATCTACTGCAATAACAGTACCATCCATAGTTTTAGGATTAAAATCACTTGTTAATATACTACAATCAGCAGTGCTTTTTGCTATTTCGGTAAGAAGCTCTTTTTTATAATATAAATCACACTCTAACATTAAAAGATTGTCATCTAAATAATCTCGTGCAAGCCACATTGAATACACATTATTTGTTTTATCGTAAATATTGTTACTAACATAGGTAATTTCGATTCCGTTATAATTAAATCCAATTTTTTCAACAATTTTATCTCTCATGTGACCTACAACAATCACTGCTTTTTTTATTCCAATAGCTTTTAGATTATTTAAAGTATTAATAAGAAGAGGAGTTCCATTAACTTCTACTAATGCTTTTGGTATAGAATTGGTTATAGGTTGTAATCGTTTACCAAATCCAGCTGCTAAAATAAGTGCTTCCATTTTTTATCCTTTAAAATTTAGCTCTAATTATTTGATATCTATGATAATAGATATTGAGTATATTTACAAGTTTTGGGAATTCAAAAAAAATTAACCAATATAGAACGAATGCATTTTTTTTGGGTATACTACAAAAACACATTTTACGTAGGTAAGTTTTGCTATTCATATTTAGAGGAAGTATAGAAATTATGAAAATTGCAATTGCAGGAATAGGATATGTTGGTTTATCGAATGCTATTTTATTAGCACAACATAATGAGGGTGCCCTCTGTGTTAATATATTCTTGAATAGTTCGTTATAACCTAAATATGTTTTTCCTAAAGCATAGATAAATATTGTTCGTGTAACAAACGAAAAAAGAATTGTTATAAATTGTTCACATAGTGCAAAAACTTTTGTATTTGTGGAATAAATTCATATGGGACAATTCCAATTGAATCTCTTATAAGCAATGCAAAAAAGTATGTGCTTGAATATATGATTAACCCAATCTTGTATAATGTTTTTTTGTCTTGTTTTTCTTCAATATAATTAGTCCAAAATATAATTTGCGTAATCATAAAAAATTGAGAAAGTCGTATGCCTAATACAAGCTTTTGTGTAGAATTTAGTACTACCAAACCTAAAAAAACCGTCTGAGTCCAAAAGCTTTCTTTGCTTTCTTTTGAACCTCTCAATAGGCACGTGATGTATGTAAGGTTCATAATTCCGATTAATGCTGTATATGGAGCTAAGGTCTTTCTAAATCCATGTCCAGGCCATAAAAAATAATCTCGAATCTTTTGTGGTAAAAAGAAAAGCATCCCTTGATTTAGTATGAGTCCAAAAATGAAACTTACAGCTAATAAAATATATATCAGTCTTAAAGGAAACTTTTTCCAATAAAAAACAAATGCAAGAATCCCTAAAAAGGCTAAGTTATGGCAAAGCACTGCAATAACAAAAAAAAGTATAGCAGGTAACAACTTATGATCTTTGATAAATGAATAGCAAAGTAAAAGAAATGATATTGCCATAGCTTGTCTTACTATGCAGTATGTGTTTAAGTAATAAAAGAAAGAAAAGAAAAAGAATACTGACAATAAATAATTTTTTGAGTTTTTTTGTATAACATATATTACTGGAAGAAAGGTTATAATAAAAAGAATTAGTTGAAAACTAACGTAAGACCCTTTAAAAAATACAACAATTTGCGCAATCCATCTCCAAATTGGTTCTGTTTGATATTTTGTCACTTCTTTAGCATGTCCTAAAGCAAAAGCGGTAAAATCTCTGATATATGGACCTGAGTCGGCTCCCACGTTAATATTTTTTACAGCAAGTAAAAGCAAAAGTAATGAACATGCATAATAAAATATAACTTTATTATTTTTGTACTGAATAAAAAAAAACAATATTAAAAAATATGCAATATAGATATACATAAAAGCTCCTAGTGTGTTTTTAGTTGAAAACAAATATCATATGGAATTATTCCACTAGAATCTCGTATTAATAAACCTATAAAGTATATAGTTGCAAACAGTAGTAACCCATATAACCACTGTTTTTTGTATGTTTTTTTTAGTTCAATGTTTTGGGGGTAATAGATAATTTGAGCAACCATAAAAAACTGTGAAATTCGAAATCCTAAAATTAATTGTTGAGTTAAATTCATGATAATAAGGCCTATTATTACGAGTTTGCACCAGAGAGATTGTGTGTTTTTGTCAGTGTCTTTGATCATGAATAAAGTAAAAACACCATTTAAAGCAAAAATAACACCTGCATAAAGCAAATGGTTAGGGCGGATTCCCCATTGTGGTGCGTTTGCCATATTTGTAATGTAATGTGAATATGGACCCAACAAAGGAGCACATTTTACGATTGGAATTAAAAATCCAATGACAAATGTAAAAGCTAAAATAATTAGATCTAATTTTTTTGTTGATTTAACAAATGGTAATATGAAAGCAATAATAGCAATCGCTCCAGACTTGTGTGAAAAAAAAGCAAGGATGTATGCAATAATAGCTAGTATGTATTTTTTGTCATCAATAAAATAAAATACCACTATTGCAAATGATAAAGCAAGGCTTTGTCGCAAAATGCAAAACGAGTTAGTGTAATAAAAAAAAGCAACAAAAAGTAACAAAGATAATTGGTAATTTTTTGATTTTTTATAAATTACGTAACCGACTGGGGCTAAGATTAAAATGTAAAATATAGCTTGAAATGTGTAAAATCCACCGTTTAATAAAATTACAAGTTGTGAAAGCCATTTAAGCCCTTGTTCGTGATATGCTGGGGGATGATTATTTTGTATATTTTTAAAAGAATTATAATACATATTTGCGTCTGCGCCGACAGTAGCACTCTGTAAGGCTGCAATTGCATATAAGACAAGTAAACTAATAATAAAAAGTTTTTTATTGTTTTTTTGAGAAAAAACAGAGCCGAATAATAATAAAAATATAGATATATAAATTGTCATTGGTGAATTCCCTTTTTTTTATTCTAACTTAAAAAATAAGATTGAGCAATAAACAAGCTTTGGATTAAAAAATTCGAAAAAAAAGACGGCTTTGGTTATACTGAATAACTGCGAGTCTTGTTTTCTTCCTAATACTGATATTACAGGGTTTAGAGATATCTATGACTCCTTGTTAATATAAGATCGAATAGTAGAAACAACTAATTTATGGTCTTCTTCTTGTTGGAGTCCGGAAACAGTTATAGTTCCGATTATTCCACTATTACCAATAATAATTGGAAAAGAACCACCATGTGGTGCATAATCGCTTTCAGAAACTAAAAAAGCTTCTTCGATTGTTTTATTTATACTCTTTAAAAATTGCCCCAAGTAAAAAGAACTATGTCCAAATCTATTTACTAAATTTATTTTTCGCTTTATCCAGATATCATTATCTACAGTAGTTCCTGGTAAGCTTACATGAAAAAGTTGTTTCCCAGATCTTGTAATATCAATTGTAACTGGTAATTTATCGCTTAATGCCTTGTTTACAAGTAGCGTTCCAAGTTTCCATGCATCTAGCTCATTAAACGAGTCAAATTGTAGTTCCTTTTCTTCGTTTAGAAGATCTTCTAAAATCTTTTTCATATTAAACCTCTCTTAGAACCGATTCTACAGCATAACGCTTATCAGAGCAACTTATTATGTTCTTAATTATTATTCTTGAGCTTTGGTTGAGTTCCTGGCGTTCCCTTCGGTTCAAGTTCTCTTTAAAAGCAAAAAAGTCGCTTAAATAGCGACTTTGTAAAATAAAAAAATATATATGCTGAAAATTAATTATAGTGGAGATGAGGGGACTTGAACCCCTTACCTTTTGCATGCCATAGGGTTTTCATTTGTAGTACCTCGTTATACTGAATAGTATAGAATTGTAATTAATTATAGTACTAGAATTTCATGTTGTACAGAGTATTACTGAAGAATATAGAGTTGTATTAAAAAGTGGTGTTTTACTCACAATTACAACCTACATTCTATTATGATAAAAGCTGTCTGTTTTAGTGAAGAAACTGTTTTATCAGAGATGGGCTATCGCCCCTTGTCAGAAAACTGACAATTCCCTGTGACTTATGTGGAACAAGTTCCGCATAAGTTTATTTTCCTAGTTTCCTTCCTATCCTATACAACTTATATATAATATATTATTAGTTATGATTAAAACGAATATAAAAATATTGGCCGAAGGTTTGCAAACACAAATAGTTGATTATGATTATTTAATTGATGATGTAGATTCTAGTTTTTATGATTTATCTTATAAAAAAGTTGAACAGATAGAAAAGGAAGAATACGTAGGTTCTTATGACTACAATACTGATTTTACAGACTATTTATTAGATTTGTTTGCAGATGTTACCACCTGTCATAATTATAAAAAAAAACAACAGGATATAGCTAATAAAATAAAGAAAAGAACTTTGGGTTTAAATAGTTTTTTTTATAATAACCACGAGTTGTATAAAAAAGTTCAGTTCTTAGCCAATAATGGTGAAATAAAATATCTTTCTAAAAGAAAAGGGTATACAGCAATTGTTTTAAAGTTTTATACAGAACATCCTGTAATGGATGAAAACCAACAATTATTATTTAATCATTTTAAACAAGACTGCAAAAATAAATACTGTTTTCGAGACTTTGAATTATCTTTCAAAAGGTATTTTGAAAACGATGGGTTTAATGGGTTTTTAAAAACTTCAAAAGGAATGGATTCAATTAAAAACTTCAGGGAAAGGAAGTTAAGAGTCAATAAGGATTTTAACCATAAACAGAAAAAAGATGATCTCTTGACTCCTGAGGAAATAAATAATAATCAGGAAAAAGATTCTGCACCAAAAATAGTATCATATGAAATTGATGAAATAAAAGATATTTATGTACGGGTTGATTTTATTAAATATAAATTGAGATCGATTGTTGAAAACGCTATTTTCTTAGGAAAACTTACTGAAATATTAAAAGAGATAAATACTTTTAATCTAGAAGTTTCTTCTATTTCAGATATTGAAATACTTATTTATAAATTTTCTGATTTTATTTGTGATCTTTATAGAAATTATGAGACATGTTTTACTGAAAAGGAATTAATCCCATCAACTGAAACTTGTTTAATGAAAGCTTTTGAATATTTACGACAAAACCTTAGTATTCTTCGAGTCTCTAATGACATTGAAGATATGCTAAAAGCTGTTTTTCCTGGCTGGAAACTAAATACGAAGAGCTATATTGAAGATAATTCTTTGTTTTTAACAATATTGCAAAGAGTAATTATAAATTTAAAATTTCATATTAAAAAGACAATGACCTTTTTATGTACGTCAGAAAACTTTTTAAATAATCCTATTGGGAAAACTATCTTTGTTCTACCGACTAACATGTATAGAAATTTATCATTTGGTGATAGTGGTTTAGAGAAAAAAGAAACTATGTCGACATGGCACCCTAATATAGAGAAAAAACATAATTTACTTGATGAAATTTTATCTGATTTTCAGGATTCGTTACTATTAATTGAAAATGCTACTTATAAAGAAATAGAAAAGGTGAAAAACAGAGAAGAAACTGTTTTGATTGAAAAATATATAGAGCTTTACGAAGCAAAAAAACGTAAAGGTATTTATTCAAAAAAGCTTGATGCTATTAAAATTCTAATTCTAGATGTACGTTTTAAAGAAAAACTATGTGAATTAATGAATTTAGAAAAATATTACGCAAAAAGCGAATTAAAATTTAAAAAATCTGTAGATATGAAAGATCTTGCTTTCTTTATAGAAGAACTATATAAAAGATATGTAAATCCTAAAAATCCTAAAAATCCTAAAAAAACAATACGTCTTTCGATTAAAAGTAAAGAATTTATAAGTTTACTTAAAGGTTGTAAACCTTATTCAACAAATCCACCTGAATATTTCAGACAAATATTACAAAGAATAAAAAATAAAAAAAGTGTCGACAAAACCATATTTAACGAAAGATATTTACCCCTATTAAACCAATAACTATAAGGTCTCAATAGGCTTTTTGTCACGCACTATTGCTAATTTGTCCACAGACCATTTTGAGAAACTACTCCAAACTACTCCTACAAGTTCAAAGAAACGTGGTGAAGCAGACTAATATTTAAGAGCTCTGTTTGCTGCATCCTGTAATTTGAAAAAATTTAATAGGAGTAATTTATGTTAACTCAAAATGACAAATTAGATAATTCCTCTATACATGATGTAGAATTATTATCTCGTTCTGAGGCATGTAAGTTTTTGCATGTATCACAATCGATGTTAGATACTCATCTAAAAATTCCAAAAGTACGTATTGGGCACAAAGTACTTTATACGAAAAAAGCATTGCTTATTTTTTTGGAGGAGGCTCAATCAAATGAATAAAAATAGTAACCCTACACTAAAAGATGTATTTGCAAAGAAAATTGCATCTGAAATTTTCAATTATAGGAAGAACTTTGGTGTTTTGACTTTTACAGTCAAATTTAATTCTGGAGTTGCTTCCTCTTTAATTATTAATTCAGAAGAGCATATAAATCTAAGTACCTTGCACAAAAAAAAGGTAGAAATAAATAGGAGAGATTTTACAAATGGAAACTAAAGTTGTCGAAAAGGCTATAAAAACAACAAAAAATAAATATATAGTTACAGGAGCTAATACAATAATGAATACAAAATATCCACCACAATACTTTATAGTTGAAAATTTGATTCCGGCTAATGGTTTAATTCTCTTTGCAGGGCCGCCTAAAATTGGTAAAAGCTGGCTTGTATTGCAATTATTGTTAAATATTTCAGGTGGAAAAGATATGTTTTTGGGTCACAAAGTAATGGAATATGGTTCTTGTTTATATCTTTCGTTAGAAGATTCTGCTAGTCGCATAAAAAGCCGAATAATTAAACAAGGAAATGAACCAGGCGATAACAATCTTATGTTTGCTTTTGAATGGCGAAAGAATGAACAAGGGGTAGCAGATATAAATAATTTTCTAAGTGAACATGGTGACGTAAAAGTTGTTTGTATTGATACTAAAGGGAAGTTTTCTGAAGGACGTGGAGAAGAGGGATTCCAGAATGATTATACGTGGATGTCAGCATTAAAATCTGTTGCAGATAAAAAAAAGATTGCAATTATTCTTATTACTCACCTTAGAAAAAGAAAACCAGATGAAGACATGTATGAAGCTATAGCAGGAACTGTTGCAAATATGGCTGCTGCTGACACAACAATAATGCTTAAACGAGCACGAAATCAAAATAAAGGAACTCTCTATCTAACAAGTAGGGATTTTCCTGAAACAGAAGAAGATATTTTCTTTGACCAAAATAACTGCACATGGAAAACTCCGAATGGTGTTGTGTCTGTTGTAACAGAAAACTTGACACCTGAAAGGAAAAAAATAGTTGATGCAATAAAACAACTAGGAAGAGAAGGTTCTCCAAAAGAAATTGCAGACATTATTGGAGGTTCTGCAAAAAATGTAAGTAACATGCTTACAACGATGAAAAAATGTGGATTTGTAGATAATGGCACAAAGCGTGGTTTCTGGAAGGTGCCTGAGATGGTAGATAACGATAAAAAAACATGCGAAATACAGGCAATGGAGTCGTGAGTCAAAAAAAGTAAAATCTATATAGCGTAGATGTTTTACCAGCTTTTTTTGAGGCCTTGCTTGTTAACAAACTCGTCCTCAAAAAAGTGTCGGGGAAAGTGAGAGAGGCGGGAAACCGCGTCCCTTTCTCCGACACGTAGCACTAACTCTCATTCGTTGATGGCATTACGCCAATCAACAAATAACTCGAAGTGCTACAGTCTGCAAGTTTCGCATAGTGTAGCCCACTATGCCCAAAAAGCACTTAAACAACTTCTAAAAACAGAAAAAACACTCTGTGTATTTTTTCGTTTTCCCGTTGTTTGCGTTTGCTTTTCTGACTTGCAAGGGGAAAGTTTTTCCCCTTTGAACCTCTTTTTTTAGGAGCATAATTATGAATAGATCTAGACCTCATCGACTTGCATTTCGAGCAAGTGATGATGAGCTAACGACTATTAGAAATAAACAAAAACTGTATGGATTAACACAACAAGAGTTGTGCTTGCAATCCATTTTGAACAGTAAGATTTATACCACGGATTTAAGTGGTATAAAAGAGTTTATTCCACAATTAAAACGGGTAGGGAATAACCTAAATCAAATTGTACATGTGTGCAATTGTGGTTATGAACCTTTGTATGAAAAAGTTTCAAAAGAACTAAGGGAGTTAGAAATAATATGGCAGTTGTTAAAGCAATATCTAGCAAAGCAAGCTTGAAAACAGCAATAAAATATATAACTCAAGCTAAAAAGACTAAGCCAGAATGTATTGTTGGCCAAAATTGTACGCCAGAAACCGCTTTAGGTGAAATGGAAACAACAAAGGCCTTATTCAAAAAAAATGGTGGACGGCAGTATCAACACTTTGTAATCTCGTATCATGCAGATGAAAAAATTACGCATGAACAAGCATTAAAAAATGCTGTAGAACTGATACAAAAGAATGCAAAATTTGATGATTTTGAATGTTTGTTTGCTACTCATTTCGATAAAAAAGAAGTACACACGCATGTTATTGTTAATAGCGTTAATGCTATTAGTGGCAAGAAATTGCACATGAAAAAAAGTGATCTTCAAGAAATGAAAGATTTTGCAAACAATCAAAGTCTTTTACAAGGCTTTCATATACCTATTAAAGGTAGGCATTTTGACGGTTCAAAAAGTACAGATGTAACTGCTTGGACTAAGGATAAATACCACAGTTTAGAGCGTGGGTTTTCAGGTGATTTTGATAGTAATTTACTAAAAATAGGTAATGCAATTGTTGCTGCAAAAAAAGAAGCAAAAAGCAAAGTAGAATTTATCGAATTATTGCAACAACAAGGCATTGCTACAAAATGGACTGAAAATAGAAAAACTATAACGTTTGAAGTACTGAATAGTAAAAACAAGAAAAAAAGATTCAGGAATACAAACTTACAAAAAACATTAAAAACTGATTTTACGAAGGAGAATTTATTAGATGAATTTCGAAGAAATGGAAAGCGAGAACACGCAGAAAGATATAATAGGGATCAAGCAATTAAAGCTAAAAGAAAAACATATCGATGTATTGGTGAATCAATTGGATTCAGCAAATCAGAAAATAGAAAATCTGAAAGCAGAGAAACAGGGTCTACAGGTGATGAACGAAAACTTAGAGTCACAGAGGCTAAAGTTGGAAGAAGACAACAAAAAACTACTCGAAGTTGCGAAACCCAATCAAGCCCTAGAGCAGAAAAGCATCAAACTCAACGAGGACAACAATCAGTTACAAAACAAAAACAACGAGCTAAATACTCAAGTTGGGATTTTGACCGCTAATGAAACAAAGCTTAAAAAAGATGTCTTAGAAGCTAAAAATACGCAACGAGAAGTCGAAAAAATTGTTGACCGAATTGAGTATAAAGATAGAGAAGTTGAAAGTGAGGAAAGTAAAAAACAGAAGAAAAAATACAAGCATAAAAACGAATCTTTTATGGGGTTATTGATTGTTTCTTTAATAACGAATTTTATAGTTTTCATATATAGAATTACTTCTTCTATTGCTTTAAGAAATGAATTTGTAACATTTTGGAAAGCTCTATATTCTGCTTGTGTACTATACATAAACACAGGATTTAGACTTTCTAATTTTGCTATAAATGTAACTAGTAGTTTCAATAATGTGGTTACCGGAATAATATTTTGCCTGATATTAAATCTGATTTTTATTGCTATAATGTTGGGTATCTTAGCATTAATTGGATTTTGTATTTATAAATTCTTTAGCTGGTGTAATGAATTTTGTTATAATGACATTGTAACAGCGCTAAATGTAGTTGTAGTTTTTGATATTATTATTTTGTTTGCTGATTGGCTTGTTTTTATACCGGTAAATTTGTTTTTATTGTTTTTGCTTTTACAGTCAATATTGTTGTTTATTAGATCACAAACCAACATATAGAGTATGTACTAACCCAACACTTTATTGCATTTTTCAGTCAACCAATGACTGAAAAATGCAATAAAACACAAGTTATGTATAGCCTAAATATTATATAATTTCAATGTTTGCTTTGAAACATTCTACCATACGAAATATTCAGGCTCTATGTTGAAAAACTCTTGCCTGTTTACGCTTTTTATTGATTATATTGTGTGAATATATTTGTGACAAAAGCATATATTTCCCATTTGTGAGAGAAAGCCTGATGAAGAAATGTATGAATTTATATCTGGAAGTGTTGCAAATATGGAAATAGAAGATAACTACGATGATGTAAATTTTGTATAAGCTAGAGCTGAGGTAATGATGTTACGGAGTCTCAATTAGAGCTCTTCGTTTGAGGCATTTTTTTGTTATAAATAGCTAGGTGTAGCTCCTTACAGTTGCGTGTTTTGGTGCTATACTAGTAAAATAACATAGAACTAAAAATAAGGACTCCGAACTCACATGGCTAAAGCTAAAAAACAATCTACAACTGATGAACCACTCGAAAAGCAACTCTGGAAAACCGCTGACAAGCTTCGCAAGAACATAGATGCTGCAGAATATAAACACATTGTTTTAGGGTTAATATTCTTAAAATATATTTCTGATGCCTTTGAAGAACTATTTGCAAAGTTGCAAGGTGGACAAGGGGAGTATGCCGGTGCAGATCCGGAAGATAAAGACGAATATACTGCTGAGAATGTGTTTTTTGTTCCACAAGTAGCGCGTTGGGAATATTTAATGGCACACGCTAAAGATACGACCATTGGTAAAATTGTGGACGAGGCTATGGATTCAATTGAAAAAGAAAACTCATCGCTAAAAAACGTTTTGCCTAAAGTGTACGCACATAACAATCTTGACCCGACAAGCCTCGGTGAACTTATAGACCTTATTGGAAACATTGCACTCGGGGACGTAAAATCTCGCAGTGCTGACGTTCTGGGACACGTATTTGAATACTTTTTAGGAGAATTTGCACTTGCCGAAGGTAAAAAAGGTGGTCAATTTTATACGCCACGAAGCGTTGTAGAATTATTAGTCGAAATGTTACAACCGTACAAAGGCCGAGTTCTTGACCCCTGCTGTGGCTCATGCGGAATGTTTGTTCAATCTGAAAAGTTTGTTACCGAACATCAAGGTAGCATAAACGATATCTCAATTTACGGGCAAGAAAGCAACCAAACAACCTGGCGATTAGCCAAAATGAACCTTGCTATCCGTGGCATAGACAGCTCTCAAGTTATTTGGAACAGCGAAGGCTCGTTTTTAAATGACGCACACAAAGATCTTAAAGTTGATTATATACTCGCAAATCCACCGTTTAATGTCAGCGATTGGAGTGGTGATTTACTTCGTACAGACGGACGATGGAAGTACGGAACCCCTCCCACCGGAAACGCCAATTATGCATGGATTCAACATTTTATCTACCATCTAGCACCCACCGGACATGCAGGCTTTGTATTAGCAAAAGGCTCACTCACTTCAAAAACATCGGGCGAAGGTGAAATCCGCAAAAATCTTATAGAAGCTGGACTGGTAAATTGCATTGTAAACCTTCCCTCAAAGTTATTTTTGAACACACAAATACCGGCCTCACTCTGGTTTGTCAGTCGCATTCCATCAAAAGAAATCTTGTTTATCGACGCACGCAATTTAGGACACCTGATTAACCGCAAAAATCTGGTACTCTCAAGCGAAGACATTACAAAAGTTGCCGACACTTATCACAATTGGCTAAAAGATGACGGAACCTACCAAGACATAAAAGGTTTTTGCAGTTCAGCGTCTATCGAGCGAGTCAAAGAACTTGATTACGTTTTAACTCCCGGTCGATATGTCGGATTAGCCGAAGAAGAGGACGACTTTGACTTTAACGAGCGCTTTACCAGCTTAAAAGCAGAGTTTGAATCTCAACTCAAAGAAGAGTCCGTATTGAACGAGCGCATCACTGCCAATCTTTCTAAAATCCAATTGAAGGACGACACAACAGATGAATGAGTGGAAAGAAGTTCAATTAGGGGAAGTACTGGAATTTGGTAATGGTAAAAAAAGGCCAGCTTCAACAGGTTTAATACCTGTCTATGGTGGGAATGGAATACTTGACTATACAAAAGAGTCAAATTATCAAGATGAAACTATAGTCATCGGGCGTGTCGGTGCATATTGTGGTTCTGTGTATTATGAAAATAAGCCAATTTGGCTTTCAGATAATGCAATAGCAGCAAAAGCTAAATGTAATAATTTCACAAAATATTTATATTATTTTCTTAAAAATATCAAATTGAATCAATATGCATTAGGTTCTAGTCATCCTCTTATAACGCAAACACTGTTAAATTCTTTAGAATATAATATTTGTATAAATGAAAATGAACAAAAAGAGATTGCTGAGATTTTAAGCAGTTTAGATGATAAGATTGATTTGCTTAATCGACAAAATAAAACACTTGAACAGATGGCTGAAACTCTTTTTAGACAATGGTTTGTAGAAGAAGCTCAAGATGGCTGGGAAGAGGGTGTTCTTGATGATATTTTAAGTGTGAAAGGCGGTACGACTCCAAGTACAAAAAATCCTGATTTTTGGAATGGTGATATTAATTGGACAACACCTAGAGATTTATCTAGTGATTCAAACATGTATTTGCTTAATACATTAAGAAAAATTACAAAAAAAGGGTTGTCTAAAATTAGTTCAGGTCTTTTGTCTCGAGGAACGTTGCTTCTTTCGTCTCGAGCTCCTGTGGGTTATTTAGCGTTTGCCGATACTCCAATTGCAATTAATCAGGGGTATATTGCTATTATTGATAATAAAGCTTTTTCTAAATATTGGATTTATTTGTGGCTAAAAGAAAATATGAATTATGTGAAAAGTCATGCAAATGGCTCTACTTTTCAAGAGATTAGTAAATCATCATTTAAGGCTTTAAAAATAATAATACCTCCTGAAAACAAAAGAAAAAACTTTGATAATTTAATAAAACCATTTTTTCAAAAAATAAATAAAAACATACATCAAATCTATACCCTTGAAAATATGCGTGATACACTATTACCAAAGCTTATGAATGGAGAGATAGAAGTGGAAGTAAATGGATGAAGAAGAAAAAAACAAAAAAACTAATAATAAAAAAGTATTTAGAATTAGATAATGTTAGTTTTCTTACAGGAGCGGGGACTAGTATCCATTTTTGGGCTCCAATTATTTGAAATCTGCCTGAAGATTTAAAAAACCAATGTATATGTGAAATAAATATTTTGGGGAAGGCGCTAACCCTTCTTATGAAGATTTGTTTAATTGTTTTCAAGCAGATAGATATATTAAAAAAAAGAAATTAGACGCTTTTGATAAATTTAAAAAGCAAAATTAATGAATTTAAATAAAGAAAAAAACACAGGAATTAGTGCAGAGTTAAACAAAATTGCACCAGTGTTATATTTTTATAAAGGACTATATATGTTAGTCTAATAATACAAAATGATTCTATAATTGATTCAAAGGAGTAATAAATTGAAAATACTAGGAATAAATATTTTATCTAGTAATATGTATTATTGTGTTTTAGAGGGGACTAAAGAAAACCCTGTTTTACTAAAAAAAGAAAAATGTCCTACTTTGACTACAGAACACAATCCTGAATTAATGGATTGGTTTGAAACTACATTTGTAAATATTATTAAGGTTATATCTCCAGATAAAATTTCATATAGACAATTATTAGGTCCTAAAAAAGCACAGCAATATAAAATTGATTATCCATATGGGATATTAAATTTATTGGCATATAAAAATAAAATTGATATAATACCTTGGGTTCCTCAAAACTTTGTTCCAAGTAAATTGAATTTACCTCAGAAAACAAATTTGTTAAATGCATGTGATGATAAATTAGGCAATAATCCCCCTTACTGGAATAAAGATATGAAAAATGCTGTATTAGCTGCATGGATGGCATTATAAATATGCAAAAAATCTATAAATATCAAATATTAAAACAATTAGGGGAAGGTAATTATGGAAAAGTTTATAAGGTTTTTGATGAAACCTTAAAAACTGAGAAAGCTCTTAAAATTATACAGTGTGATAATGAAGAAACAATATTAAAAAATCTAAATGAAGCTCAGGTTTTATATCAATGCAAACATAAACATATCGTTAACATTAATGAAGCAAATATTATTACAATAAATAAAAGATCTTATTTATGTATTGACATGGAATTAGTAAATGGGGGCTCTGTTGAACATATTCTAAATACTCGATATTTATCTGTTGTAGAAACTATAAGAATTTTTATTGGAGTTCTTCAAGGTCTAGAATTTGCTCATAATTTAAGTTATTTACATCGAGATATAAAACCTGCAAATATATTATTAGATGAAAATTTAAATGCAAAAG
>JTFN01006834.1_pt1 | contig 24909 bp, 28 predicted proteins | sample 235401 | NCBI WGS metagenome assembly JTFN01 (sample SAMN03067589, study PRJNA260952) | activated sludge metagenome | biome: Sludge; feature: Wastewater; isolation source: CETP activated sludge from augmented bioreactor treating industrial... | place: India:Gujarat | collected 2013-04 | reverse complement strand
GGTGGCTGGTGAGATTACCCGCCTGATCATCAATGTCCCGCCTGGATACACAAAGACGGAGCTGGCCACGATCAATATGATCGGGCGCGGTCTGGCGTTAAATAATCGCGCCCGGTTCATGCACCTGTCTTACTCGCACAATCTGGCGTTACTGAACTCCAGCACTGCGCGAGGCATCGTGAAGTCTCAGGCCTACCAGGCCATGTGGCCCATGGTGCTGCGCGACGATGCAGATAGCAAGGCTATGTGGTGGACTGAGCATGGCGGTGGCGTATATGCGTCCTCTGCCGCTGGGCAGGTCACTGGCTTTCGAGCCGGGCACATGGAGCCAGGCTGGCAGGGGGCGTTGATCATTGATGATCCGGTCAAGCCTGATGATGCATACAGCGATACGGTGCGCGGCGGCATTAACGACCGATTCAACGAAACGATCAAATCCCGACTGGCGCTGGAGACCACGCCCATGATCGTGATCATGCAGCGTATCCATTACAGCGACCTGAGCGGCTATTTGCTGCGTGGTGGGTCCGGGGAGAAATGGCATCACCTGAATCTGCCGGTGATCATTGACAACAGCCTGCCGTACCCGGAAGAAAACACACACGGCATACCGATTGATCATGGCCTGCCTGACGGCTGGCTCTGGCCTTTCAAGCACAACGAATCGCACCGGACGGCGCTTTTTTCTCACCGGCGAACGGCAGAGGCGCAGTATATGCAGCGTCCACGGCGGTTCAATGCTGAGGGGGCACTGTGGACTGAGGCGCTGATTACAGCAGCCCATGCTCTACAGATCAGGCATGAGCTTGTGCGCACCGTGGTGGCTGTTGACCCAGCCACAACTGCGAGCGACGAAAGCGACGAGACTGGCATTGTGGCAGCCAGCTCCTACGGGGCAGGCGACAACCGCCAGTATTCGGTAGATGGTGACTACAGCGGCAAGTACAGCCCGAATGGTTGGGCTCAGAAGGCAATCGGTGCATATGAGCAGCACAATGCTGACGCTATCGTCATCGAGACAAACCAGGGCGGCGATATGGCCGAGTCCACGCTTCGCAATGCGGGTTTCAAGGGGCGCATTGTCCGGGTGCATGCCAGCAAAGGCAAGTTTGCCCGTGCCGAGCCGATATCCGCGCTGTATGAGCAGGGCCGCGTGTCGCACCAGGGGGCGCTGTACCTGCTGGAGAACCAGCTCATGGAATATGTGCCGACAACGGCCAAGAAATCGCCCGACCGGCTTGATGCCATGGTCTGGGCGCTGACTGAGCTGGGCGGCACGCAGGCCATGGGTTTGATGATTCCAAAGCGCCTACTTCAAGGCAGATAAATGGCAATTTTCAATGTTTCAGCGCGAGACGGCAGCGTTTCGCTGGTTATCCGTGCGCGCTGCATGTCCTGTGCGCGGCAATTGGCGGCTGATCGGTCGCCTGTGCATGAAAAGAGGTTGTGGCGTGATCCTGATCTGTCCAGTGTTGATCTGGTCAGCCATCCGGAGCGCCTGGGCTATTTCAGCGAAGGCATGAACGGGATACTTAAGCGGGTTACGACATGACGGCAAGCAATCTACAACTGGCGGTGAATCATGCCATGCATGACGCCGCGTTGGCGCGTGCCCGCATGAACCTGCTCAATCCTGTGGGCATGGGACTGGACGATAAGCGGGTTGCTGCCTGGTGCGAGTACGGCTTTAAGCAGAACCTGGACTTCCATGATTTCTACAAGCTGTATCGCCGCAATGGTTTGGCCAGTGGCGCAGTAGAGAAGCTGGCCGGGACCTGCTGGAAAACAAACCCGTGGGTAATTGAGGGTGACGAAGAGGATGAGTCGCGCAAAGAGACGGACTGGGAAAAGAAAACAAAGCGAGTTCTGACGGCCCGGTTGTGGCGTCGGTTTCGTGAAGCCGATGCCCGGCGTCTGGTAGGTCGGTACTCTGGTCTTGTCTTGCGGGTCAAGGATAGTGGCAAGTGGCATGAGCCGGTGAAGGGCGGCCCCAAGGCCCTGGTCGATGTGGTGCCTGTGTGGGCTGCAACGCTACGGGTGTCTGAGTGGAATACCGATCTGTCGTCAGAGGATTACGGAAAGCCCAAGTTCTGGAGCTATGTAGAGCAGAGCACAAACGGGCAGCCTGGGCGGAACATCAAGATTCACCCTGACCGCGTGTTCATCTTGGGCGATTACGCAGGTGACGCCATCGGTTTTCTTGAGCCTGTCTATAACAACTTTGTGTCGCTGGAAAAGGTGGAGGGCGGCTCGGGTGAGTCGTTCTTAAAGAACGCAGCCCGCCAGCTCAATATCAATTTCGACAAAGAGATCGACTTTAAAAACCTTGCAGCGATGTACGACGTATCTGTCGATCAGTTGCAAGAGCGATTCAACGAAGCCGCGAAAGAGGTGAACCGCGGCAATGACGTACTCCTGACTACGCAGGGGGCGGCGGTCACGCCTCTTGTATCAGCAGTTCCAGACCCAGGGCCAACCTACAACATCAACCTGCAGACCATTTCAGCCGGCCTGGATATCCCAAGCCGCGTGCTTGTTGGCAATCAGCAGGGGGAACGAGCCAGCACCGAGGACCTGAAGTTCTTCTACGCACGCTGTCAGTCACGCCGCATGGACCTGTCTTTCGAGATCGAGGATCTGGTTGATCACTTGGTGCGCATTGGCGTGCTGGATGCCACAGGCGAAAAGACAGTGATGTGGGATGACCTCACAGAGCAGACCTTTGCCGAGCGGCTGGATAACGCCGCCAAAATGAGCACGATCAACCAGACCGCTTTGGCGACGGGCGAGGAAGTGTTCAGCAACGACGAGATACGGGTTGCTGGTGGCTTTGACCCCAGAGACAGCGAGCCGTTAGGCGACGATGAGGACGAGGATGGCGACGAAACCGAAACCCCCGATCCTGCCCCGTGATCTGCGCGACCCGACTGGCGTGGATTCGCTGGAACGGCGTGCAATGCGTGACTTTAATGTGCGCATTAAGAAAGTAGCCAAGGCTTATCGCGCCGCGCTGGACGAGATACCGGCAGAACCCGTGGTAAACCGGCGCTACCAGTTCCGGCTGGATACGTATCTGTTGCGCACCTTGCTGGCAAGGCTGGATGCAATCGTTGCCGAGATCCTGCTGGAAGGGGGCGATGAGAATATCTGGCTCTTTGACCGGTACGTGGAAGTAGCCGCTACACGTGGCACGGCCCAGGTGTTCGCCAACCTGTCTCAGCAGTCCGCAGCGTACAGGGGCGGGCGCATCTCATTGCAAGAGATTCTACGTAGTGAGCCGCATCGCCGCCGTATGGCATTGCTTAGTGCTCGGGTAGCCGAAGAAATGAAGGGCGTTGTCGGCGACGTGAAGTCAAACATGACTCGGGTGCTGACTGAGGGGATAGGGCGCGGCCTGAATCCCCGAGAGGTAGCGAAGAACCTGACCGCCCAGGCCGGTATCGAGACACGGCGGGCGCATCGGGTTGCACGCACTGAAATCACCACAGCGCTCAGGCGTGCCAAGTGGGACGAGGCCAGCGATGCCGAGCAGGACTACGGCCTGCAAACCAAAGAGCTCCACTTGTCAGCACTGAGCCCCACAACGCGGGCCACCCATGCGGCCCGGCACGGAAAGCTATTCACGCGGGACCAGGTGCAGGACTGGTGGAGTCAAGACGGAAACTCAGTCAACTGCAAGTGCACGACAGTGAGCGTGATGGTCGATGACGATGGGAAACCTGTTGTGCCTTCGATCATTCAACGTGCGCAACAAGCAAAAACCAATATGGAGAAACGAGGCTATGCCTGGTCAGACACAGAATAGCGGGCCGATGCAGGTCAATGTGACCACGCAGGTCAACAGCCGGCAGATTCGTAAGATCACTCACAACGGACGAGAGCATTGGGTTCTGCCCAGCTACACGCTGCCTGCCAACGTGGTCATGAACGGCGGCTTGTACCCGGCCAGCGAGATTGATGCCCACTATCAGGGGCTGGAAGGAACGCTAGCACCGCTGGGCCATCCGCAAGTGGATGGTCAGTTCGTGTCGGCATTCAGTCCCGAGGGCATCAATGTCGGCCATGTGGGCGCGTTCAACCGCAACGTAAAGAAATCCGGCAACCGCGTCTACCTGGAAAAGTGGGTGGATGTAGAGGTTGCACAGCGCACCGAGGAAGGCCGAGCCTTGCTTGAGCGCGTGGAAGCCCTTGAGCGTGGCGATGATGTGCCGCCGATCCACACCAGCGTGGCAGTGTTTCTGGATCGCCTGGAGGCGAACGAAGAACAGAAAGCGGCCGGCGCGGAGTGGGTTGCCAAGATCAAGAGTATGGACCATGACGCCATCTTGATGGATGAGGTGGGGGCGGCCACGCCGGAGCAGGGCGTTGGTCTCATGGTCAATGCGGATCAAGCCAAGCCCTTGCAGGCCAATTCTGGCGCGTTGGTGGGCGAATCCTTCCGGGAGCGCGAGCAACGCCTGGACCGAGCTGCCAAAGAGCGATTTGCTCAAGGCACTGACGAATATGCCTGGGTTGCCGACTTCACGGACAGCCAAGCCATCATCGTGCGAAACGGTGGGGCCGCTGAGGTTTATGGATACAAGACCGAGGCCGGGAAGATCGTCTTTGACGACACCGGCGCGGCTGTTGTGCGCCAAGAGTCCTGGGTGGCGGTAGTCGCCAATAGCATCAAGAAAGGCGCGCAGAAGATTTTTTCCCCGCAGGCCCGGCCTGCAGTCAACATACAGGAGGGCGAAATGCCTCTGACTCCCGAAGAAAAGGCCGAGCTGACCAGCGATATCAGTAAAGCCGTTACCGCCAATATTGGCCAAGCCGTGGCCGATGCCATCAAGCCGGTTTCCGATGCCGTGACGGCACTGCAGGCCAACCACAAGGAACTGGCCGATCAGCTGACCGCCAATGCCAAGGCCGAAGAAGCCGAGAAGCGTAAAGCCGTGGCGGCCGCGCATGGCGATATTGTCGCCAACGCCTTGTCGGGCGAAGCCCTGGACGCCATGCACAAGTCCCTGGGCACTGCTGCGCCGCTGGGCGCCGGCCACATCCAGGCCAATAGCAACGCGCTGACTGCTGATGTCACCGCACTGCCGCAGGAGTAAGCCATGAGCCGCTATCGCCGCATCAATATCGACGGCAAGTCCGTCACCGAAACCCGTGTGGCTGCCGCTGCGCTGCTGCCTGGCACGTTCGCTGTGATCGATGCCAATGACAAGTTTGCCCAGGCTGCCGCAGCCGTGGGTCGGGTCTATGTCATCAACAGCGCCTATCACCAAGGTCTGGGCATTCGTGACGTTGTGCCTGCTGGCGATTCTGCCGTGGGTGACTACGTTGAAGAAGGTCGCGAGCTGGCCGTGCTGTGTCCGGCTGGTACCTACAAGAAGGACGCGCCCATCAAGATCGGTGCTTCGGGCCAGGGCGCCATTGCCACCAGCGACACCGACACCGTGATCGGCTACAGCCAGGACGAAGCGATGATCGCCTCCGGCCAGACCGATTTCATCCGTGTGCGCATGCGTGTGGGCACCGTGGCTGCGCCAGCACCCTAAACAGGAGAACAAGACATGTTTCTGACTCAAGCCGCGATTGCGGCCAATCCCCGGCTGCTGGGCCATTTCCAGGCACTGCAGGCCAACCGCAATATCTGGAACAACCAAGACGCTGCGCTGATCCAGGCCAACCGCGCCGTCATGACGCCTGAAATGCTGCAGGCCAACGCGCTGGCGGGCCTGGGCCGCGAATTTTGGCAGGAGGTGGACCGCCAGATCGTCACCTTCCGTGACCAAGAAACCGGCATGGAAATCGTCAATGACCTGCTGGCCGTGCAAACGGTGCTGGACATTGGCAAGACCGTGAAGTCGTACAACATCGCTGGCGATATCGCTGATGATGTGTCGATCAGCATCGACGGCCAGGCTCCGTACTCGTTTGATCACACCGAATACGATAACGACGGCGACCCGGTGCCAATCTTCACTGCAGGTTACGGGGTGAACTGGCGCCATGATGCTGGCCTGCGTACCGCTGGGATTGACCTGGTGCTGGACTCCCAGGCCGCTAAGTTGCGCAAGTTCTACAAGAGCATTGTCAGCTATGTGCTGAGCGGCTCCGAGCGAATCCGTGTGGATGGCAAACCCGGTCAAGGCTTGAAGAACCACCGCAATACGGTCAAGTTGAACCTGGGCAGCGGTGCCGGTGGCGCGAATATCAACCTGACTACGGCCACGCCACAGCAGATCATCGAATTCTTCACCAAAGGTGCTTTTGGTCAGGTAGCGCGGGACAACAAGGTAGAAGCCTACGATGTGTTATGGGTCTCGCCGCAGATCTGGGCCAACCTGTCTCAGCCGTACCTGATCCAGTTGGGTGTGGGTGGCGGTACTGTTGCTGGCTCCGTGTTGGATGCAGTCAAGAGCTTTATCCCCGCTCGGTCGATCCGCCAGACGTTTGCTCTGAAGGACAACGAGTTCATCGCTTACCAGCGCCGCCAAGATGTGGTCTCCCCTCTGGTTGGGATGGCAGTAGGCACTGTGCCCCTGCTGCGCCTGCGCCCGCAGGACAACCACAACTTCCAGATCATGTCGGCCATGGGCTTGCAGATCAAGCGTGACGGCGATAGCAAGTCCGGCGTGCTGTACGGCGCTAATCTGAGCTAAGGAGATGGGAATGGCGAAATATCAAGTCGTTCGTGCTTGGCACGGGGTAACCGTTGGTCAGGTAGTAGAGATGGAGAAGGTGCACCCATCTCTCAAGGCTAACGTCATCCCGTTGACTCAAGTGGCTCCAGCCTCCAATGAGGCCGGCGATCTACTGAAGCAGGCCCAGGCGGAAATTGATGCGATGCGTGAACGTGCCCAATCCGAGTTGGCGCAACGTGTGGAAGAAGCCAAGCAGGAGGCTCAGGCCGAGGCAGATCGCATCATCAGTGAAGCAACCGCCGAAGCTGAGCGTATCAAGCAGGACGCACAGCAAAAGGCCGGGGAGCTGACCCCAGCAACGCCAGATGCGGGCAGTAAGCAGACGAAAGCCAAGTAACCGCCATCCAGGCGGTTTTTTTATGCCCGTTCATTCGGGCAAACGCTTCCAAGCAACCTTAAATCGGTAGATGCCGAGCCCGAGAGGGTGGAAGAGCTTTGAAAAGTCCGGGGCTGCCTATTGCGGGCGGCCCTTTTCTTTTCGGAGAACGAAACGATGAAAGAACTAATGTTCCAGAACCAAACCACCCGCTTGATAGCCAAGGATGGAAAGAAGTGGGCCAGTGCGGCGGATATTGCACGAGCCCTTGGGTATGCTCGTGCCGATAAGGTGACCCGCATCTATGACCGCCACAAGGCTGAGTTTTCAGCCTCGATGACGCAGATTGTCGAGACCCCCACTTTGGGGGCTTCGGGGAATCTCGTCACCCAAACGAGGGTATTCAGCCTTCGGGGGGCGCACCTGATCGGCATGTTTGCCCGCACATCCAGAGCCCAAGAGTTCCGGCGCTGGGTGCTGGACATCCTGGAAGGGCATCAAGCGGCTCAGTCGCTTATTCAAGAGTGGTTCGAGGCTAAGGCCGCACTAGACGCACAAGACCGATTCGCAAGCCTGTGCGGCCGAGGTCTGAGCGAACATAAACGCCGAAAGCCGCCCCTGGTAACGCGGGTGAATCAAATATCCGAAGAAATGCAGCCATCGCTGCAGCTGAACTGACCCGGCCAAGCGCCGGGTTTTCTTTTTTGGGGGGGGCTACATGATCACCGCAGAGCAAGCCCAGCAATATCTGGCCAGCCAAGGGATCAGCAAAGTCCCTGATTTCATCTTGGCCGCCTGGATTGAACTGGTAAACAGCATCCAAGGATGCCTGGACGAGCATTACACGCCAGCGGTAGCGCTGCTGATTCAGTCCTATCTGTTGGCCCTCATGGCTTACGGGCAGGGTGACAAGTACATCAGCAGTCAAACTGCCCCGAGCGGTGCGTCCCGCTCCTTCCGGTATCAAGGCTTTGCAGACAGGTGGCGCGGCATGCTTGGGCTACTGCGTGGCCTCGACAAGCATGGCTGCGCCACCGGACTGATTCCGCCTGATCCGACTGTCCAGGCTCATGGTGGCCTGTGGATTGCCAAGGGTGGCTGTCATTCTGGGGGGCGTTGATGAGCGAAACAGCTAACTGGAGCTATACCAACACCGCCACCGTGAAGCCCTATATAGGCACGGACGAGTGGGGCGGCAGCAAATACGGTGAGCCATACGAGATCGCCTGCACATGGGCGGCTAAGTCGGAACAAATGCGGGACTCGCTGGGCGCGGAGTTCGTCACGCGCAATCAGATCTACACCGAGGACAAACGGCCGCGCTTTCTGGATCTGATTCAACTCAATGGCTCGACTGAATGGCAGGAAATCCGAGCAGTAACAGGCTGGGATATGTCTTTCTTTGAAGAAGAGCCTGACTTCTTATTGGTGACGTGATGGCAGTCCGGGGAATCAAGCAGGTTAAGAACAACATGCGCAAGCTCCAGGCCGAGATCCAAGGGCGCAGGACGGAGGCTGCCGTGTACGCGGTCCTGTCTCAAGGGGGGGCGGCGGCTGCCACGATGACGCCGGTAGATACCGGTACGTTGATTAACAGCCATTTCGTGGAAATCAAAGCTGACGGCGACAAGGTGACAGGCCGAAACGGCTACAGCGCCGAGTATGCCGCTGCTGTCCATTCAGCGCCCGGTGTGCTCAAAGGCCAAGACCGTCCTGGAAACCAGGGCCAGTATTGGGACCCGAACGGCGAACCGCACTTTTTGACGGCAGGCTTTGACCAGATTGCCGCAGACGTGCCGCGCATTTTAAGGAGCGCATACCGTGCTTTTGATCGACGTTCGTAACTGGGTGGTGGCAGCTCTGCCGGCAGATTACTTGGCGATGTTCTCCTGGGTGGAATCATCCAGACCCGAGGATGCCGCCAGCCGCTACTGCATCGTCCAGCAAGCAGGCGGAGCTGGGCCCGTCGTTGAAACCCGCTATCCACGTTTTCGCCTGGTGCTGCTGGGTAAGCGCAACGAGCGTAGTGACGCGCAGAAAGTCATGACAGACATCGAGGCACTGCTACAGGCCGCAATGGGCGATGCCGTGCCATGCGGTGCCGCCAGTATTCGAGCAATTACCGAGCCAGTCGGCCCGGGGTTCACCACAGAAAACCGGGCTTGGGCTCAGGTTGATTTTGAGATCATTATTTAGGAGGGCCTAATGGCTACCTGCAAGAATCAAAAGTTTGTTGGCCGCACGGCCATTTTGGAATACGCCATCGGTTGTGGCGACCAGATGCCTGCCGCGGCAGACTGGAAGCGCCTGGGTGCCATGCGTGCCAAAGAGCTGACCATCGAATGGGAAACGACCGATGCGACGGCTGACGACTCCATTGGCGCATTGCGTGAGAACCTGGCCACGTTCCAGACCCTGAGCGTATCTGGCGATGGTGTGTTGAAAGTGACAGGTACTGGCGCTGCTGCCTTGATCGCGCTGACCAAGCACGTTATCAAGCCGGAAGCGACGGGCGGTGAGCCAGTGGCTTGGATTCGTCTGACGTTCCCAGACCTGACGTTCACCTTCTTCGCCATCGTGACGAATATGTCGCGCTCCGCACCCTATGACGACGTCGCCACTTATTCGTTCGAGGCCAGCGCCACCGCCAGCGACTTCGGCCTGATCGTTGAGGAAACGCCTGATCCTGACGCTCCAGCCGTAGACACTGTGGTCGTTACTCCGGCTACTGCCAGTATTGCCGAGGGTGCTACCCGACAGTTGACTGCAGCGATCACGCCCACCGGCGCGGCCCAAGGCGTGATTTGGTCGTCCTCGGACACTGACACAGCGACAGTCTCCCAGACGGGGCTGGTCACTGCCGTAGCAGCCGGTACCGCCACTATCACAGCAACCAGCACGGCAGACTCGGCTAAGAAGGGAGAGTGCGCCGTTACGGTGACCGCATGATGATCCTTACGGATGTCGGTGAGGTCGGCGTCCACGTAGGTGAGCGGGTGCATATCCTGCGCCCGTCACTCTACGCGATGTCGCAACTCGGTGAGCCACGGGAGATTGTGGAGCTGTTCGCCGCAGTGATGGGTGAAGCTCCAAGCCTGGTGGATGCGCTGGCGGTTGTACTGGCCTGCTCGGGGGAGGATTTGTCCGACCTGTTTGGCTGTGTGTCGGCTGAGGGTGATAAGCTGACCTACGAGCCAGGGCAGGCGGGGCCGGATGCCGTCGTGGTGCTGGCGCGCTGTCTGCTCAAGCACGGGATTACTGGCTCGTTGCCTGAGCTGCCCCGACCAGCCGATCAAGAGCCGGAGTACGTGCAGGAGTTCGATGCTCGTGCTCATGTAGCCATGGCAATGGCGCATCTTGGGGTTTCTGAACGGGACGCCTGGCAGATGACCATGACCGGCTTAGTGGGGGCGCTACGTGCGAAGTTTCCGCCATCGCAGAATGATTCGCCTGGCGCAAAAGCTCCTAGCAAGGCTGAAATGGAAGAGGCGCTGGCTTGGCATGATCGGGTTCTGGCTGCAAAGGAAAACGAAGCCTAGCTGATGTATAGTTTCCGTATTATTTTGATACGGAGGCTGGGATGCGTTTTGTTGCTGCGATTTGTTCGTTATTAGCTTTAACTGCTTGTGCAAATACGGCGCAGGTTTCGACCAAGCTTGTTGGCATAGATGGGCTAGAGATTTCTAAAACAAGTGATGGAGCGAACATTCTTGAGTCTTATACCGTCTCATCTGATATCAATGAAAAGGCTGATTTACCGTTTTGTATTGCCAGCAATCTTAAAAATGAAAGTGTCTTTGTGAAAGGCTCGGCAACCGGGCATGTGGGGGCTTACTCGGGACGGTACTACCAAACCGAGTCAGCTCGTACAGTCGGTGGTGGCGAGGTTATTTCGTACTCATCCAAGGATGGCGACAAAGTAGTTGCGACAGGCACCACCCAGTACAACGCCAGCATGATAGTAGTTCGGTCTGTAAAATTCCAATTGGTAGCCACCAAGCAGAATGGCTCCGTCAAATTGGTATTCTCGCCAATTGAACAGGCGCAATTGGATACTGGGGTTGTCGAAAATAGGGGCTATTTCAAAGTTGGAGCATGGGATGGAGCCCATCCTGATAAGGCAGTAGAGGCAATACAGGCAGAGGCACAGAAAATCGTGAAGTGCCTACAAGAGTAATTAATTTAACCCGCTTCGGCGGGTTTTTTTATGGGCGAAAGAAATGGCTGAGAGTGTCGGGGCAATCTACTATACGGTCGAGGCAGAAACGGCCAAGCTGATTAGTGATCTGGAAAACGCTAATAAGCGCCTCGAAATGCTTGAATCAGGCTTCAACAAAACAGATGCGTCCGCAAGAAAAGCGGATGTACAGCTAACAAAGACTGCCTCAGCCGTGAGAAATCTTGGTAACGAGGGGGCGGGGGCGGAGAGAAAGATTGGCGGTCTGGTAAAGATGCTGGGAGGTCTCATTGCTGTGCAGAGCATTGGCGGAATCATCAGTCTGGCAGAGGGCTACAACGAGTATGCCGAGCGTGTTCGCATGGCCACATCAAGCACCGATGAGTATGTCAAGGTACAGGAACGATTGCTGGCCACCGCAAATGGCACATATCGCGCCTTGTCTGAGGCCCAAGAGGTTTTCATCACCACATCGACCAGCATCAAGGCCATGGGATATAACACCGATGAGGCCTTGGATATTGTCGATTCACTTTCTTATTCATTCGTGCGTAACGCCACATCAGCGGATAAGGCGAAGGGTGCATTGAATGCCGTTTCTTCATCCTTCGTTAGTGGCAAAGTAGGTGCACAGGCTTGGATGACTGTCACCCAAGCAATTCCCACAATTGTGACTGACATTGCCAATGCCACCGGCAAGACAGAAAAAGAGATCTTGTCGTTGGGCGTGGCTGGCAACCTCACGGCGCGGGATCTGTCCGAAGGTCTGCGCACGGCGCTGGACGAGAATAAAGAAGCAGCCGATAACATGGTCACCACCGTGGCCGATGCGTTTACCAATCTGCGCAATTCCCTTGCCGTCTATGTGGGCGAGGCTAACCGGGCCAGCGGCTCGACACAGCTTATATCCAGTGCAATCGTTTCCCTGGGCGAAAACATCGACCTGGTGGTCAAGTCGCTCATGCTGCTGGGTGCTGGTGCATTGGCTAAATACATTGCATCCCAAGGCTTGGCCACCATGGCCAGCCTTAAACAGGCATTGGCAGCACGACAAGAGGCCGCCACGGCATTGCAAGCCGCCCAGGCACGGAATGCGGCTGCCGTTGCGGCATTGGCCCACGCACGCGCTAATGTTGGACTCACGACAAGCACCACAGCACTTGCGGCAGCAGAGAAAGCGGCTACAGTAGCAGCCGCTGGCTTGGCCACAGCGCAACGGGCGGCCAGTGCCGCTAGCGTCGGTATGTTGGGTATCTTGGGTGGCCCGGCTGGAGTTATTGCAATAGCGGCCAGTGTGGCCGCGGGCTTTCTTTTGATGGGCGATAACGCGGACAAGGCGGTCAAAGATATTGACGAATTGACTGGATCGCTTGATGGTCTGCATCAAAAACAGCTTGAACTGAGAAAGCTTGACCTAGAAGAAGCCATAAGGAAAAACGGGGAGGCGCTTGAAGAAACGTCAGTGAGTGTTAATGCTCTGCGCAAGGATTACGAGGATCTGCACGCACAGCTTGGGCGTGGTGTTTCTGACGACGATCTGAAAAACCTCACGCACACCATTACTGAGCAGGAGGTGGAGTTAACCAAGCTGGCTGACAAGCATTCCCGACTTGAAACGGCGCTACTCAACGTGAATTCGGCTCTGCAGCAGGCCGCGGCCTCACAGCGAAGCCTGAATCAAGCGATGGATGACAGCCCCACCGACGACTATTTGAAGCGCCTGGTTGACCGGAAGCACGCCTTAATAGATGGGAACAGTGCAACCAAACAGGCCGAGCGGTATATCAAAACGCTTAGCAATGTTTCTGAGGGTCGAATTCAGGAGATCCGAAAAGAAGCTGCTGAGATTGATAGTCTTGCTGCTGCTCAGCGCAGGAGAACCCAAGGGCTTGGCGCGGGTAAAAAAGCGGAGTCTGAGGCCGAGCGTTCTTATAAGCAAAACTCTGAAAGCTTGCGCAAGATGGCTGAATCTTTCGCGCTGGCCCACTTAGAGGGCGAGCAGCTGGCCGTAGTGCAGGCGCGACTGTCTTTAAACGACTATGCCACTCCTGAACAGATCGAGAGTGCCGAAAAACTCGCGATAGCGCTGCATAAGGTCAATGAAGCCCAGAAACTCAAAACTAAAGTCGGTAGTGATCCTCAAGCTTATATCCGTGGCAATGATGAACCATTATCGGGTGGCGCTTTTGATGATCAGGTGGCTCGGTACGACGCTGAGGATAAGCGTGAACAGGAGCGATATGAAGCTAAGCTGGTTCGTCTTCGTGAGGCAATGGAGGCCGAAAAGCTTACTATCGCCCAATACCATGCAGAGTTTGAGGCTATGCATATCGAGCATGCAGCGCGACTAAATCAAATTGACGAAGCCCGTCAAAGCGTGATGTTGTCAACAGCTGGTAATGCTTTTGGTCAATTGGCGTCGCTGATCAAAAACTCGCAAGGCGAACAGTCTAGCGCCTTCAAAGCCTTGTTTGCTGTTTCCAAGGCTTTTGCCATCGCCGATGCAGGACTTAAGCTAAACATGGCCTTGATGCAGGTAATGGCTGATCAAACAGCACTTACACCCATGCAGAAGTTTGCAAATTATGCGGCAGTTGCGTCTGCTGGGGCTGGTGTTCTCAGTGCAATTTCCAGCGCATCGTTTGGCGGGCGCCAATACGGCGGTCCCACACAGCCAGGCAAGATGTACCGCATCAACGAGAACGGGGCGCCAGAGGTATTCAATGCGGCAAATGGTCAGCAATTTATGTTGCCCAATACCCGTGGCCATGTCGTGAGCAACAAGGACGCCACCACAAACGAAAGCAATGGCGTTTCAGTTGTCGTGAATGTTCATAATGCTCCGCCAGGAACGCAAGTGGAACAACAGCGATCTGATAAAGAGCTGATTATTGATGTGATGATTGAGGATGTCGCCACTGGCGGAAGGTTTACTGAAGCAGGATCATCTATGTTGGGCTGGCGGAGGCAGGGAAGGTGAGCAGTTGGGGTTTGGTTATTTTTCGCCTTGGTGTTTTTTGACAGAGGATGCTGTGGCGTCAAGCAGTGCAGAGATCCTTTCAAATGGTAGCCCGGTAGCTGTTCCCCCAAATCCGTATGTATCGGACATTGCTTCAGACATATTTTTGAATGCTGACGCCACACCTTCGATGCTAATTCTGCCTTCGTCGCAAATGGCATTTACAAGCAAGTACGTTGCCATTTCGAGACCTTTCGATTGGTCTTCTAATTCTTTAATGCGTTCTTCCAATGATTTTTCAGACATGCGTATCTCCGTAATTAGAAAAGGCTCTGTTGATGTTATAGCAAAGGAACGTTAACCGGGATGATAGAAACCAACATTGATTTCCCTGCAGGCCTCCCGAATGGACTGCGTGCTGACCACCAGGCCAACCATGTTCAGCCGTTCCAGCGTACGACCATGGCTGATGGACGGGCACGGCAGCGCCGTCGTTTTAGCTCCGTACCCAGCATGCAGACCTTTACCTGGATCTTCAAAGCCAATGAAGCCGCGCTATTTGAGGCGTGGTTTCGGGACGCCATTAAAGACGGGGCAGAATGGTTCAACATCAAGCGATTGACCCCACTGGGTATGTCTGTGCTGGTGTGCCGCTTTTCCAGCATGTACCGGGGACCAGTGCTGCTTGGTGTGGACCGCTGGCAGTTCTCGGCGGAGTTGGAAGTGTGGGAACGTCCTCTGATGCCGGTCGGCTGGGGCGAGTTCCCCGAGTTCGTTTTGGGGGCGAGCATCATCGATATTGCACTTAATCGGGAGTGGCCAGAAGCATGAGTGTTTTAGAGATTGTGTATGCCAGCGCTCCGACCGATTCGATGCTGTTTTATACGCTTGAGGTTTCCGCGCCGGGCGTGACGCCGGTTCGGATCGTTCAGGGGTATGAAGACCGGATGCTCGGAGTGGACGGCCAGCTTGTGTTGTTTGAGGCGGCAGCCGTTGAGTTATCGCTGCCGTCGCGTAACGCCTCTGGTCAGCAGACGTTGCGGTTTGGTATTGCCGGGGCCAACGAAAGAATACGGCCTATTGTCGATGCCATGCTCGAATCCGGGCAAATGGTGACACTGACTAGCCGTACGTACTTGGCTAGCGACATTACGGCACCGGCTGAGCGGCCGTATGTCATGACCGTGCTGAGCGGACAGTTTGAGAACGGCACATTTGTGGCGGAGGCCAGTTACTACGACTTGCTCAATACCGCCTGGCCGCGAGAGCGCTACACGGCAGAGTCAGCACCCGGGATTCAATGGCTATGACGATCGATGACTTTCTACGTACGCGGTACAAGCCGTTTGGCCGCTCCGTTCCGGAGCTGGACTGCTGGGGGCTGGTCAGGTTGGCCAGAGCTTCGCTGTTCGGCAGGGCCATGCTGCCCAGTTATTCGGAGACGGACCCGGAGGATAAAGCAGGCCTGACCGTGGCGGCCAGCGAAGTGCGGGAGCAGGGTGGGTTCAAGGAAGTGCAGCCCAGTTCAGGCGCTATTGCAACCGGCTGGCGCGCACGGCTTTGTGTCCATGTCGGGCTTGTCGTAGAGGCAGACGGCAGACTCTGGGTGCTGGAAACGGACGCCGGAACCGGCCCCACGCTTACCAAGATCAACGCTTTTGAGGCCCGCTATACGCGGGTTGTTTTTTATGACGATCAGAGTATTTCTTAGCGGGACGTGTGAGCAGCCCTGCGAGACGCACGAATGGACCGGCACTTTAGCCGGTTTTTTTGCGTCTAAAGGCTTGACGTATACGCTGGCCGAGCTGCCCAAGTCGCACGTGACGGTCAATGGCCAGCCGCTTCCGATGCTCGAGTGGGCGGATCGTCACCTGGCTGCTGATGATGACGTGGAAATGCGTCTGATACAGCATGGCGGCGTGTTCTCGGGTTTGGGCAAGTTACTGGGCAGCATCTTCAACTTTGCCTTTGGATGGCTGATGCCAAAGAGCGGGAGCCAGAACTACGGCTCCCCGGAGCAGGGCCAGCGTCTTGAGACGACTTCAGCCAAGGCCAACCAGGCGAAGCTGGGTGATGTCGTGCCGGAGCTGGCTGGCCGTTTTCGTCGATTCCCTGATTATTTGACGCCACCACGCCGACGCTTCGTTAACTGGAGGGAGCAGTGGCTGGAGTTCCATGCGTGTATCGGCCCTGGTCAGTACCAGATCAATGATGCGGACGTGAAAGTAGGCGATACGCCGTTTTCTGCTTTGGGCGCTGACGGCTCCTATGCCATTTACGGTCCAGGGGCCGATCTTTCTGGCACATCCACACATGAGCACTGGCACACAGTCCCGGCAGTCGGCGGCACGTCGTCGGGTACAGCAGGTCTGGAAATGTCCACGGAGATGGCGAATCGCGAGAACACGCAGCCAGCAAGTTACTCGTTTGATGGGAACTATATCTGGCGCTCTTCGGAAAGCGAGTTTCCCTCTGGATGGGGGGCGGGCACGCTGGTTAGTATTTCACTGCCGTTAACTTACTCTGTGACGCGAGAGGGGACGGTCCTGAATATACGTAATCGCTTTTACGGGCAGTTCAAGCATGTGATGCCATTGTCGGGCGCGGAGGTCACAATGCTCGTCGGCAGTGGGCCTGCTATAGCGCTTGTGGTGGTTGCCAGTGGCCTGGATGCTCACGGTACAGGCTGGATTGAGTTGCGGTTGCAGCCCTCTGATACGGAGACCCCTGGGACGCTAGGGCCATGGTACAACGCGCTCGAGCCCGGTGAGTACGTCCTCACATTCGCTTTGCATCCCGCCCGCCAGTGGTACGTTGAGCAATACTCGCCGCATCAAATAGTGGTGTGGCGATTATTGCCAAATGGGTTAAATGATCCGGCTTGGCTTGGTTTCCCCTCCTTGACGAGCAGTGGCGCGGTAGTGAGTTACGAGGGAGGCACCGTCTATGGCGAGTGGAGCAGCGAGTTTGTGGCTACGCCAGGCAAAGAGACAACGACAGCTCTTGAAATCGACTTCTTTTTTCCAAACGGCTTAGGGTACGTACGCGAAAACGGTGATGTTACGGAGCAGGGGGTAGGTATTGAAATACAGTACCGCAATGCAGATGGTGGACCACGTGCGACGATCAGCAAGTGGTATGAAAACTGGACGCTTGATCAGATTGGTGTGACTGAGCACATCAGCGTTCCTCAGATGCGGCCGGCTGTAAGGGTGCGACGGGTGGGCGCCAGTGCCACATCAACGCAGGTTAAAGACACGATCCAGTGGTATGGCCTGAAAAGCCGTCTGCGGACACGAACAAGCTACCCGCGTTGGACCACGATGGCGGCCAAGCTGCGAGTCGGTGGACGGCTGGGCGCACAATCGGAGAACCAGATTAATGTGGTGGCCACGCGAATCCTGCCAGTTCTGCAAAGTGACGGAACTTGGTCGTCACCGCAGCCGACGCGGGACATCTCTGCATTTGCTCGCTATATCACTAGCTCCATTGGTTACTCGGACCTGAATCTGGATGCCGACGAGCTGCGGCGCTTGGATGCAATTTGGAAGGCCCGAGGTGAAACGCTCGATCATGTGTACGACCTCACAACAGCTCAAGACGCGTTGAAACTTGCTTTCCGGGCGGGATTCTCTGAGCTTACGGTGTCGCATGGTCTGATTCGCCCGGTACGCGATGATGTGCGTACGCAGTTCGAGCAAAGCTACTCACCGCTGAACATGACCAAGCCATTGCGTGAAAGCGTGAGTCCTCGTAAGCCCATGGACCCGGACGGGGTGGAGGTCGAGTACATCGACGCGGAGACCTGGACGTCAATGACGGTGAAGTGCTTATTGCCAGGGGATCAGGGGTTCAAGCTGGAGAAATTGAAACTCGACGGCGTGACAGACCGGGTCCGGGCCTGGCGAATCGGTATGCGCCGACGCCGGGAGCAGGCCTATCGAAACCGTGAGTACAGCTTTGGCACAGAAATGGACGCTTTCAACAGTGAGTACCTGTCTTATGTGCCGCTGTTTGATGATGAGCCAGGCAATGCGCAGATAGGCCTGCTGATTGATATCAGTCCTGCATCTGGTGGAGTATTGCTGCGCATCAGTGAGCCTTTGCGCTGGGTTGCCGGTGCGTCGCATTCTGTGGGCTACCGGACGCCAGATGGCAAGTTCATCGGTCCGTTCGTGGCGTCTCCAGGGCCTGATAATTACTCGATCATTGCCGACATTCCGCAGCCTTGGCCAGAGGTCAGCCTGAAACAGGAGCTGCCGCACATCTACTTTGGTCTGACGGCTGACTGGATAAAGCCAGCTCTGATTACGAACATCCAGGCCCGAGGCACAGACGCTACTGATGTGACTGCAGCAAATTACGACGTGCGTGTGTACGCAGATGACAACAACAATCCGCCGGATTGACACCGGCACCAGCATCAATCAACCCGCTTCGGCGGGTTTTTTATGGGCGTTTGATATGACGACATATAAAACCGGCAACCCGCTGGGCAGCCCTGCGCCCCAGGATTTGTTCGATAACTCGCAAAACCTTGATCATCGAGAAAACGACACCGAGAAAGAAATCTGGCCGGATCGCTTTGGCAGAGATCGGCTGACCTGGTATGGCATTGAGCGTAAAGCAGAGCGCCAACGTGATGTATTCGAGAGCAGATTTGACAACTTTCTGAGGAGTTCAGGTTATCAAGACGTTGGGGTGTACCGCCAGGGGCTGGAGATCACTGAGCGAAACCAGATTTTCTGGCGTGACGGGGAGTTGTATCGTGCCGGCGCATCGTTAACTCTGCCGTACACGACAACAGGCGAATGGGCGGTGGAGGGCGGCTATTTTGTTGCGGTGGGGGATGCATCCCTACGGCAAAGCCTTGCAGATGCGGATGGGCTTGAAAATGGTGCGCAACTAGTGGGCTTTAAGGATGAGTTCAATCAAAAGTGGAAAGTCTCTGATCTGCTCAGACAATTTGGCCCAACCTATATTCAGTTTGGGGCGATTCGTCAGGCAGTACAAGGCGGTGGATGGCGCTTTATTAGCGACATCGATCATCGGCCGCGTGGTTTCTCCGGTCAGCCAGCCGTAGATAGCAATGGCGATATTATCGTTAATTTTGATCGGGGCTTTCCGAAAGTAGGTGGGCTGCTGGTCTGTCCCGACGAGACGCTCGCACTGTTTGGAATTACCGTTGGTGCCTCTGTGGGGCTAGACTTTGCCGCGATTTCGATGAGCAAGGACATGTCTTTGATCGTCAATCTGGGCGATAAGACGATCGACGCTGAGACCTATTTCAGGCCGAGGGTTTCGATGACGGAAAATAGCGATGGAACTTTCACAGTAACCCATCCACCTGTGCCCAGCGGCTTTGAAGCGCCAGTTATGAGTCCGAGTTTTGTCGGAAATGTCGATGCGCGAATTGTTGATTTCACATCGACGACAATCACCATAGCCCCCACAGTTCCGCTGAATGGAAGCGTCGTGTTTGACGGCTCGAATTGGAATGTCGTCACAGCTGCAAAAGCGAAGCCGACACTGTCATTCAATGCAGGCGTACTGACAGTCACTCACGAGCCTATTTCGGCTGCTCAAGAAAAGTTTGCGCTTATATCCCCGAGAAAAACCAATGTGCCAATCAGTATCTCAGCAGGCACACAGCAAGGGCTGAACAGCTTTTCGGTGGAGTTCCGCAACCCAACTACGGGGCAACTGCTCTCGGTTGTGCCGCCTGGCGCAGGTTTTTTTTATCAACGGGATGTGAGTGTGATAGCGGAACAAGGAAGCGGGACATTCTCGATTAAAAGAGGGTCGGTCAAACTCAACGCTGAAGATGTCTTTCTTGAGAACGCAAATTTGTGGATTCTGGGGATGCAGATAGTCGAACCTTAGCAGTAGTTTTTGTAAGCCGCCTAAGCGGTTTTTTTACGTCTGCTGCTTTTGCAGCGCTTCACGGGAGACAGCCATGCCGACCGTATTACACAAGGGGAAGGACTTGGAACCGACAAGCACGGGAACATCGGCGGCTGGTTTGGCCGTCTGGAAGGCGATGGGAGGAATAGCAGGAATGGGGGCCATCGGGGCAGGCTTGGCCACGCTGGTGGTGATGTGTATTCTGCGGCCGCGCACGCAGTCCGAATGGATTGTGGGGGTGATTAGCACAGTGGTGGCCTCGATCTCAGGCGGTGCCGCGGTGATCCAGCACTACGAGCTGCACCACTGGGCGAACAACCCGGTAGGTTTGGTGGCCATGTTGGGCCTGGCATTCGCATGTGGGTTGCCTGGGTGGGCCGTTGTGCGCTGGGCTTTTAACTTTTTCGACAAGCGGCGCAAGGCCGATCTGCTCGAAGTTATGACAGAACTGCGCGAAGGCGCGATTGGAGGGAAAACAGAATGAAGTCGTTGTTGAATTTGATCACGGGCCTGTTGGCCCTTTTTTTTCGACCACAGAAAGCAGAGCAGGCCACACCAGAGCCACAGAAGGCTTCACCGACGGGCATGTCCGCCGACGGCCTGGCCATCCTGCGGTATTTCGAGAGCTGCCGGCTGGAAGCCTACTGGGATGCCGACGGCAAGGTCTGGACCATCGGCTGGGGCGACACCGGGCCGGACGTCGTTCAGGGCCTGCGCATCACTCAGGCTGAGGCCGACCAACGTCTGCAACGTCGGCTGGCCCATGAGTTCGTGCCTGGTGTTCTGAACGCACTGACTCGTCCTGCGACCCAGTCCCAGCTCGATGCCATGGTGGATCTGGCCTACAACATCGGCGTGGAAGCATTTCAAGGTTCCACGCTGGTCCGCTTGTTCAATGCCGGCGACCAGGCCGGTGCTGCTGAGCAATTCCCGCGCTGGAACAAATCAGGCGGCAAGGTGCTGCTGGGCCTGCGTCGCCGTCGTGCTGCAGACCGCGCTCGTTTCTTGGGCGCATCTGGGGCTGAGGCAATCAAGATAGGAGCGGCCATTGTTTAAGGCGCTATGGGGAAAGGTGGCAGGCTGGTTTGGCTTGCTGGGCGGCCTGGTCCTTGCTGGTCTGGCGCTATTGCATGTAGGTCGGCGTCAGGGAAGGGCCCAGGAAGAGCAGAAACAAACAAAGGCGGACATGGCCGCCGTGGAGGTAGGACGTGATGCAGCTGAAACGATTGAGCGCCTGGATGATGCTGCTGTGCGTGATCGCGCTCGTAAGCGGATGCGGGACACCCGGGGGCGGTAGCTACTGCGCCGCCGCCCAGCGTCCGTTCCAGTGGCGCTCAGATGCTGAGATTGACGCTACGCCGGTCCGAGTAGTGCGCTACGTTGAAACGGAGGCTGAGGCTTGGGAGCGGCTGTGCCAGAGGTAAACGAGACTATGCCTGGTGCCGAAGCGCCGTTCCCTGGGTGTCCGCTATCGAACCATAGCAGTCATTAGCTAGGGATAATCTGTGCCTATTATCGAGGGCAAAGTTTTAGTGCTCTATCCTTTCGTTACTGGGCGGCGGATCAACACAACAACCAGCGTCACGACCGTCAGCGGTACGACGAAGCTGAGCATGACGCCCGAGAATGCTGGCAGCGCATCGTGCTGCTGCGCGGCCATGATCAAGTAGGCCACGTATGCGACGTAGTAGCCCAGAAAGATCCCGCCTTCCCAGCGAGCGATCTCGCGACCAGTCATGAACACGGGGAGGCAGGCAAATGCCACTGCCACCATGACCCAGATGTCAAAGGCCAGCAGGGATGGAGCCATGTCCAACCCCAGGTCACCCGACGCTAGGCCCGAGACACCCAGGCAGCCCAGAATGTTGAAGGTATTGCTTCCCACCACATTGCCCACTGCGATGTCCCGTTCGCCCTTGATAACTGCGGCGATGCTGGTGGCAACCTCGGGCATGCTGGTACCAGCGGCAACGATGGTCAGCCCAATGATCAGGTCGCTCACACCCATGGCCTTGGCAAAACTCACCGATGCTTGCACTAGGTACTCGGAGCCGAACACTAACGCAGCTAGGCCCGCGGCAATCAGCAGCAACTGAACCGGCAACCGATCGTCCCAGGCGCCGGAGGCAGAGGGTTTGATCTCACTTGCGTATTCGTCCTTGGCGAGCTGGGTTTCGCGCCGTGACTGTACGATCAGGAACACTGTGTAAGACACCAGCAGCACGAAGAGAAAACCGCCATCAAAAAACGAAAGTTGACCGTCCAAGCCCAAGGCGAGCAAGAGAAAACATGCACCGATCATGATCGGTACCTCCTGGCGTATCAGCTGAACGTTGACCACCAGCGGTGCAATCAACGCGCTGATGCCAAGGATGAACAGAACGTTGAATATGTTGCTGCCCACCACGTTGCCAATGGCAATGTCGGTTTTCCCAGCGAGCACGGCCCCCACGCTGACTGCAACCTCGGGTGCGCTTGTGCCGAGCGCAACGATCGTCAGTCCCACGACCAGCGGACTGATGCCAAACGACAGGGCCAGCTTGGAAGAGCCCCGCACCAACAAGCTGGCACCCATGACCAGCAAGAAGAGCCCGCCGAGAAATAGAAGAATGTTCATGACTGAGCACTGTAGCTAAGAACCAAATGGCACAGCTTACCAGGCGCGTACCTTTATCGAGCCTCCATGCATGCCATAGCTTGCCATAAGTCCCGTCTTTAGAGAGACATTTTTGTCTCGGTATGAATCCAGCTCGTCTAGCGTCTTTTTCAAGGCTTGGGTGTTCTCAGTGATCAGCAAAAACTGCTCAACACCCAGGCAATAAGAAACGCATTTAACAAGGCAGAGATCAAGTCTCGCATCCTGCGCTTAGAGCTCCATCTGAAGGTGCGTAACGAGAAATGAGGGAGCTAAACGTTGAGATGAAACTCTCAGCATCCCAGCAGATGCAAGAAAGCAAGTTTCAAAAATGGGGCTTGAGCGTAAGTCACGAATCTACCTTTATCGTATTTGGCCCTTGATGATTCGGGCAGGTGCTGTTTGCGACCGCGCCGGGCTAGAGGTGAGGGAGTTCCCTTGGTAGCTTTCAAGATTGCCGTCCCACAGCTTGAAGCCCTGGCACGACTCCCATTTGTCTTTTTGGTAGAGCCAATGCGTAAAGCAGGCTGAGCATCGGTACAGGCGTCTTACGCCATGTGAACCGCAACTCTCAAAATCTGTCACTGGCTCCATGTTGATGTGAAGTGGGGTGTGCGGCGTGGAAAGCGGTAGCACCCGGCACAACGTACACATCGTTTTGTGATCCAACTGCTCCATGATTTCCCTCTCGCGCGGGGGTATCTAACGGGAACTGCACCGCATTTTTGCGGTTTGTTAGTTTGAGCTGTGTACGCACAGCTTGTTGCAAACCATCAGGCTGCTACACCGATTATGTAACGGAATATCCCATTTAGTTTCAATGCTGGACATTAGCAATTACCATTATTGGTGCGGCAGAAGCAAACACAAAAAGCCCGCTTTATGGCGGGCCTTCTTCAATCCAGTTTTGCTGCGATGTCTGTTGGTGATTGGCGATAGTAGATCATCAGACTGCGTGGGTCGCGGTGGCCGACCATGCGAGCCAACTCTAAAATGTCGAGCTTCTTTGAAAGTCTAGTAATAGCGGTAGCCCTTGCGTCATGGAAGGTCGGGCCAGAAATGCCGGCCAAATCACGCCCGGAACGATAATAGACATCAAGTAGGGCTGATGTCAGATCAAACACTTTTTCGTCGTGCACACCCTCCATTGCTTTGAGCAATTCGATTGCTCGACGCGATAGAGGCACATACCGATCGTCACTGTTTTTGGTGCTGGCCAGATAGGCGGTGCGCTTCTCATAGCTGATGCAGCCCCAGGTCAAGCTGATAATCTCACCTGCGCGCATTGCTGTTTCGAGCGATAGCAAAAGTGCCACTGCAGCTTGCTGCCGTCGACTGGCTGGTCTGCCACCGGAATACCCGAGCGCATCGACAATTCGTTCTACTTCTCCTTCCTCGAAAATCACCGTGCGCGGTTTGCTTGCTGCTGGCTTGGTCACCTCTGGCCAAGGGTCATGATCAACATAGCCCCATTCGCCCTTTTTTGCTTGCTTCCAAATGGCACGCAGCGATCCGATCTCACGCAGAACTGAGGCTGGTTTCACCGACTCTAGACGCCGGTCCCGCCAGGCAGCAAGGTCCGGTGCGCCGATGTCTTGCATAATGAGCTTTGCAATGTCGTCGCGTTGAATGGCTTTCAGCCTGAGTATTTCCTTGTCTCCACTGGCCTTGGTGGGGCTCACTTGAGTGATGTATCTTTCCAACACATCGTGCAATGTCCAGCGGATAACCTTGCCGGCTCGCATGGCTGTAATTTCGGCCTCACGCTTGGATGCCCATTCTTGGGCTTCTCTTTTGGTGGGGAAGGTCGCGCTTTCTCTGAGCCCTTTTTTAACGATCTCAGCGCGCCACCCATTGCCGCTCTTTCTAAACGAAGCCATTTGCGTAATCCCCTGCGTAATATTTGCGTAGTGAGATTAACAAATTTGCGTAAACTTGTTTGCTTTGGTTTGTTTTGGGGTGCCTGCAGGCACCGCTTACGCCCTATGATTGTTTGCGTATGTTTGCGTAAGCTGGTGCATGCAGTGAGTATGAGGTGGTGCCCCCCCCGTGAGTCGAACACGGCACCAACGGATTATGAGTCCGCTGCTCTAACCAAGCATGAGCTAGAGGGGCAACAAGTCCGCAATTATTACATAAAGTCCTTGTTTGTGCCTAGCGTGGCCAGTTGTCGAGCCGGACTTTCAACTGTTTGTAAAATGAACAGTATTTTCTCGCGATTGGTAG
>JTFN01000214.1_pt1 | contig 26649 bp, 20 predicted proteins | sample 235401 | NCBI WGS metagenome assembly JTFN01 (sample SAMN03067589, study PRJNA260952) | activated sludge metagenome | biome: Sludge; feature: Wastewater; isolation source: CETP activated sludge from augmented bioreactor treating industrial... | place: India:Gujarat | collected 2013-04 | reverse complement strand
GTGACGCCCTGGCCTACTTCTACCCGCCCGGCCAGGGATCGTTTTCCGGTATTGGCGTCTTCTCTGGCCTTGGCTGGGACCGCACGGCAGGCGGCTCGCTCGAGCGCGGCGGCGACGGCTTCGCGACCGCCGTGCACGAAATCCTCCATGGCCTAGGCCTCGCCCATCCGCACGACGACGGCGGTACCTCGACGGTGATGAACGGCGTCAGCAGCCCTTTCGGCGACTATGGCGACTACGACCTGAACCAGAACGTCTTCACCATGCAGTCCTACAATCGCGGCTGGGACGGCGGCGCACCCGGCAGCAGCTGGCAGGACGACTACGGCGGCGCGGGCGGACCGATGGCGCTCGACATCGCGCTGCTGCAGCAGTTCTACGGCGCCAACATGTCGACCGCATCTGGCAACGACATCTATACGCTGCCCGACACCAACGGTACCGGCACGTATTGGACAACCATCTGGGATACCGGCGGAACCGACGAGATTCGCTACACTGGAACGCGTGACGTCACGATCGACCTTCGCGCCGCCCTGATCGACTACGCCATCGGCGGCGGTGGTTTCATCTCCACCGCGACAGGCATCGCCGGCGGCTTCACCATCGCCCAGAACGTCGTCATCGAGAATGGCCGCGGCGGTTCCGGCAACGACACCATCAATGGCAACAGTGCAGCCAATACATTGGTTGGCGGCATCGGCAACGACGAGCTGAACGGCGACGGCGGCGCCGACACGGCCGTATTCGGTTCGGCATCTTCGGACTTCACGTTTGCCGATGCGAACGCTGGTTCCTTCCGAGTCATCGACACGATCGGCGCGCTCGGTACCGACACACTAACGTTGATCGAGAGAGTGCAGTTCACCGACATCACCTTCAACGTCATCACCGGCACGTCGTCCGGCGAGTCCCTTGTTGGCACGGCGCTGGCTGACATCTTGGTCGGGGAGAGCGGCAATGACTACCTGCTCGATCTAGGTGGCGGCAACGACATCATGATCGGTGGCGACGGCGACGACAAGATGCAGGGCTCGCAGGGCGCCGACCGCTACTTCGGCGGCAATGGAATTGACGAGGTCCGCTATAACAATTCGAATGCGGCCGTGACGGTGGATCTCGGCACCAACACCGCAACCGGTGGTCATGCCCAGGGTGACACATTTGATAGCGTCGAAAACCTCGTCGGCTCGCAGTTCGCCGACACGCTGATCGGCAACGCCAACGCCAACCGCCTCGAAGGATTCACCGGCGACGATATTTTGCGCGGCGGGCTCGGGGCCGACGTGCTCTACGGCGACGTCGGCTTCGACACCGCAGACTATTCCGACAGTGGCGTCGGCGTCGACGCGCGCCTCTTTGCCACCGGCACGGGCGGCACAGCGCAGGGTGATACCATGATCTACATGGAGCGCATCGTCGGCTCGAACTTCGCCGACACGCTCGTCGGCGGCGGACTGCCGCTGGTGCAGCTCGATGGTGGCGGTGGCGCGGACCTTTTGTTCGACTACGGTGGCGATTCCATCATCAACGGTGGCGCCGGCAACGACACGATGATCGGCCGGCTCGGCGCTGATCACTTCGATGGCGGCGACGACATCGACGTCGTGCGCTATGCCGATGCAATCGGCGGCGTCAACGCAAACCTTTCAACAGGTGTCGGCACAAGCACGGGCAATGGCGTTGCGATTGCGGATGCGGAAGGCGATACGTACCAGAACGTCGAGAACCTGGTCGGCTCGATCTTCAACGACGTTCTCGTCGGCGATGCAGGTACGAACCGGCTTGAAGGCAATCGCGGTCGTGACAGCATCGAGGGCGGCGGTGGCCTCGACCACCTGTTCGGCGGCGATGACATTGACACGTTCGTGTTCAACGATACCAACTGGGGCGTCGACTACATCTACGACTTCCAGGATGGCCTCGACAAGTTCGACACGACGGGAGCGGGCCTCGTCTATGCAGACTTCACAGTCGTCGACACTGTCACCGGCATGCGGCTCGACTATATTGATCCCATAAACGGAGCGCAGTCGATCGTCCTCATTAATGTTGATCCTGTCCAGATCAGCCAGGCCGATTTTGTCTGAGTCCAGATCTCATGAGTTGACATCGTCCTCTTGTGTGCGAGGCTTCGCCTCAATCTGCCTCCCGTCAGCAACCGCGAGACATTTTTTAAGCGAATCGCGAGTTGAGGATATCGAGATCATCGTAGCCGCCAAGGGGCGAGGCGTTGTTCGCATGCCAATGGGCATATGGCAGCGGCGGATAGAGCAACTCCAGGCAATAGATCTGCATGCACTGGCCTTCGACGCCGAGTCGTTCGCAACGCCTCGGCAAATGTAGATCGCCATCAGCACATAGCTGCGGTACAGTTCAGGCACATCGCCACCCGGGCTTTCATTGCAGTCCCTTGAACTAACTGGAAAAGATCACGTTCGCCCATGGCCCTGAGTTTGTGAGCCCACGGCCTAGATTAACCTCAAATGAGTGGCCCAGACTAAGGGCGGGATAAGCCGGTTCTCTTCCTTGGCCTTTATTACTTCGTCGGCAAGACCTTCCTGCGACGTGAGCAGCCGGGACAAGCGTCCTGACCAATTGACATCGCGGAGCGTCGGATCAGCTCGCCGAAATCGCGCCGCGCGCCGAGCTACAGCCGCGCATGTTCGCCGACGTGATGATCGTCACCGGAGAGTGCTCCTCATTCCGCTACATGATCGAACCGATCGAGCGCCATTCCGTCGCAGCTTCCGCGAAATCTGATCACTGTCGTAGCTTACACCCGGCCCGGAAATGGTCGTTGTATCCACACGCCGGAAGTGCATTATTCGACAAGTTCGCAATCGAGCAATGACCTCGATGCACAGGAAGCTCGCCGACATGTCGACCAGTACCTTGCAAATGATTGAAAAGTCGCCGCGGTCGCGATCGCTGGTCATGGCGTTGCCAGCATTCGCATGGGTCGGTTATCAGGCTGTTCTCTTGGTGCTGTTCTACTTCGGACCGATCTATTGGCCGATCGAACGGTCGTGGCCGCTGCTGACGTTTCTGTTTTGCGCCAACCTCATGTTCCTCATCGGCTACGCCATGGCGATGCTCGCCCCGGCACGGGCAGGCCACTCAGGTCTGCCCGAGTCCTACTTCAAGATCGGCGCCCTGCTCGTCATACTGCTCTTCGGGCCCAACCTCTATGTCTACACGGGCAAGGCGCCGACCGAACTTGGCAGTGCAATCGCTGACCAGGGCACAGCATGGGCCGAAATGCAGGATCACATCGCCGAAACGAGCGGCAAAAGAACGGGCTTCGCCGCGTTGCGGTCGCTGCTTGGGCCGTTCACGATTGCCGTCATTCCCCTGCTGTTCCTGTTGTGGAAGGATCTCGGCATACGCTGGCGTGCCATCGGCGTTCTGGCGCTGCTCTGTGCTGTCGGCTTTTCTCTTGCTCGCGGCACGGACAAGGAAACCGTCGAGATAGGCCTGTTTTTTCTTCTCAGCGTGTCGCTGTTGTGGCTCAAGAGTAAGGGCAGCTGGCACCGCAAGGCAAGTCAACTTCTCATCGCCTCGGTTGCAGGAGTCGTTGCCATTTCAGTCGTTTTGGGCCTCTTCGTCACGCGTAAATCGGCGCGCCTTGGGGAAGTCGAGTTATACTGCCAGTCGATTACCGGTGAATGCTCCAACTACGACAACCCCATCATCAGCTGGCTTCCTTACGAAAGCCGCGGCCCCGCATCGATCATCGTCAACTACCTGACACAAGGCTATTACGGGTTGTCACTGGCACTCGAAAAGCCTTTCGAAAGCACGCTTGGCCTCGGCCATTCATCTTTCCTGCTGACCCAGTACGAGCGTGTTGCTGGTGAGGACAAATTCATGAATCGGGCCTATGTCGTCAAAATTGACACGGAGGACGGCTGGCCGCGCAAATACTCCTGGTCGACCGCCTACATCTGGCTGGCGAACGATTTCGGTTTCACCGGGACCGTAATGCTGATGCTGCTGTTCGGCCTTTTCGCAGGGATCGCGTGGCGCGACTACATCTACGCGAATAACCTGTCTGCCTTCCTGGTTATCGTGCTGTTCGTTTTGTTCTTGTTTTATCTGCCCATGAACCTTCAACTGACCCAGTCGATCGACTACTACATCCCCACGATTGTCTGGATTTTAGGCTGGATGTTAACGCGGAGTGTGCACAACCCAGTCGCGCTCAGCTCGAAAGCGTGCGCTCTAGCGCTTCGGCGATCCTGCTGACGCTCAGAGTCTCCAAGAAGAATCGCCTCCCATTCGCGCCAAGTTCGCGGCGCAAGGCGGTGTCCCCGGCCAGTTGCTCCAGGTTCTTGATGAAGGCGGTAGCATCTCCAGCAAGCGAGGCAAGCCCCGCTCGCGCGGTGTCCTGCAATATGGTGCTGTAGTCGGTCGTGGCCTCAACAGACGCTAGTACCGGCACTGAATTGCGGAAGTAGTCGATCGACTTGGATGGGAACGTCGGCACATCCACCGTCGCGTCGGTGCTTACGATGCCGATGTCGCAGGACTTTACCAGCGCTTGATAGTCACTGCGCGGAATCCGCTTGTGCAACCGCACCTTAGCTGCGGGATTTTCATCGATCCACTTCGCCACGTAGGGCCTGAGATCGCCGTCGCCAATGATGACGAAATTCACATGCGGCAAGCGCATCGACGCCCGTTGAGCGAGGTCCAACACATTGTCGATGCCGCGGCCGGCCGTCAGCTGTCCCCCAAAGATTGCAACAATCCCATCAGCGTCGAGTCCATATTTGCGGCGCAGTCTGTTGCGCTCGCCGTCGCTGATCTGAACATCGTCAATGCGCGGCCCCCATATCGGCACAATCACGCTCTGCACATTACGCGCACTCTTGTAATGCGCGCGAAAATACTCGGAGTTCCTCGGGGACATATGCGCCACGTAGCGAAAGCGGTCAATTAGTTTGGCTTCGGCGCGACTGAGCACCTTTGTCAACAGACCGCCGATGAGTTTGCCGATTTGAGCCTGATGGAAAGGGAAGAAATCCCACTGCACGAGAAGGTTCGGCCGCTTGGATGGGAGGAGATTGAGGACAATGCCAGCATGTATGGTCGCCGGACCAAATCCGATGATCCATTCGGGATCGAACGCGATAATCTCGTTCTTGTATCGCCGCCAACCCGCCAGCGAAGTGGCGGCCCATTTGCCAATTAGTTTGCTGGGACCAAAACCCACATTCACGATCGGTTGCCAAGCGATTCGGACGCGATGCATGCTTTCGATTTGAGGCTTGCGCAATCGATCGTTCCAGTCCTGGGCGTAAACTAGGACTTCGTGACCACGCTCGGCGAACTCGCTGACTAGATCGTTGACAAGACTGCCGTCAGAAAAATCCGGCGAAATGCCACTCGAGAAAACAAGTATTCTCACGTAGGCTCCATGCAGATTTCAGTTTTGCACAAGCCGCAACACAACCCCGACGGCCAGCATGCATACACTCGGGATATCGTGCGACGTTCCCACCTACGCCCCCCCTTTTATGCAGTAGAACGCGTAGCTTTCGTGTGCGATGTCAACTCTAGTGCGCAATGAAACTGATTGGAAGCATCCCGTGCCATTATCCAACAGGAGGATGTTACAGCACTGCCTTGAATTCTAAAGCGGCCACGGAAGGGCGTCCTATTGGAAATTCACGCCCGGTTAACCGCTCCGGTAAGGGCCAGTGGCGATCGGCGGCGAAGTCCATCGAGCGGCGCTGATTCCATGGCGTTGGAGACCGCCCGAATCGCCTCGATCATCGTATCGGCCCATTCCAGCGCTGCGGCCCTGGCCGTCTCCTCCGTGCTCCAGTCTCGATCCGCCTTGATGCGCAACAGGCGTATGGCTTCGCGCGACGCATTGGCGATAACGACGTGCAGGTGCGCTTCATCACGCGCGCCGACCAGCGCCTGCATGCAGCGCGAGGCCTCGGCGCGCACGTCGGCGGCAGCAGGCCTTTGAGCGAGCTCCTCGATGTGCGCCGACTGCGGCAGATCGCCGGAGCAGAGAAGTGCCTTCAGCAGACCTGCGTCGCATGTCTCGACGATTGTGACGCCGTCGACGACGGCCCTCAGCACTTTTTCATCGCTAGGCCTCCAGCGAGGGAATTAGTCCGAACGGCGTCGTGGCAACGCTTGCCTGCCCGGGATAGCGAAAGGGCGCGGCCAGGTTCCATGTGGTTCCGAGCGTCGCGTAGATCTTCAGCATATTGGATTCGTAACCAGTGTGCTGGCGCGGATCGAGATTGAATACGCGCACGACCTGCTTCCAGCCAAAACTGGGCTGCAGCGTGACGTTTGCCGATATATTTACCCTATCGATGCAAGTGCGAATGCCAGCGATGAACTGCACTGCGAGCCGGCCGGACTTGACGAGAACATTCGCACCGAGTGTCGAGCGCTGACAGAATAGCACCGGGATACTCGCGAGCGGAAGGTAGTACGTCGTGCCTCCGGCCACCTGCGGCGAAGCGGTTCCCGATCCCATTCTCTATGACGATCAGGTAGAATTCGATTCCATATTGACCATAAAGGCTACCGCCTGCCGTGGTGTCCTTGAGCTTCTGCACCAGCGCATTGACGTCCGCCGACAAGCCCACGGCCGAACCGCCGTAGGTCGACGTATTAAACCATACTTGTCCCCTGAGGAGAGGCTGTCGCCATCATCGGAAACCTTGAAATGAAAGTCATCATCACCGGCAAGGCCGATTTCGGCGCGGCCGGAATACTGGTCCTGGAACAGGAATGTGGCAGTATTCCCAGGCGCCGCTTGTTGACCTTGACCTGCATGCTGCCGGTACTAGGCGTCACGTCATCGTGTCTGAACAGCGCCGCGTCCGATTGACGGCGAGCCGATTTGTCTGATCTTCGGTCGTGTTGATGCCAACGAGCGGGGCAGGGTTGAGTGAACCGCCGCCGCCCACCCCGAGCGCACTCCATTTTGCGCCGTACCAGACGACGACCCCGCCCTCGTCGCGAATATATGCGATGAAGCCCTCGCTGGAATCGATGAAGCGCCAAGCACCGTCTTGCCAAGCGGCGATGCGCCCATCGTGTCCGGACCACGCACCGCTGGCGCCACTCACCACGACATAACGGGCATCCTGAGCCGGTATTGTCGGCGGGGCGTTGAGATCGCGATCCTCGATGGAGGGCTGTATCACGGCGTCGAGGATGCGCAGCGCTTCGTTGTACGTAACGTGCTTCTGCGCCTGCGCCACCACGAGGTAGGGTAGTTGCAGATTGGGCGTCTCTTCCATCTTCTCCATCCTGCTGGAGTTGTTCGACGAGCAGCTTAGGTTCGACAAATCGAGGCGGGGATTAGTGCCGGACAGTCGCGTCGGCAGCAAATGCGCCAGCTGCGAGGGCCTATTGGCCTCGCCACGGGACGTTCTCAACTATCGAGCGCGCGCTGGGGACGCGTCGGCCGGCGCCGTCTGACAGGCCCTGGCGGCCACCATGAATAGGGCTGCGGCCAGCGCATACATCGCAATATACCACAGCTGCCACATCCCATAGCTACTCGCCGCAAGCACCATCGCGCTGGCAAACATCCCCAGGCCATGTCGCGCCTCGATGTCGCCGAGACGGGCCATGGCCATGCCTATGGTCATCAGAAACACGGCGAGGAGTATCGCGCCGACCGCACCGAGTTCGAACCAAGTCTGCACGAACATGTTGTGCGCGTGAAGCGAAAGCTTGCCAGGCGGAGTGGCTTTCGGATCCTTATACCATTCGGCGTCACCGCCATTTGGAGCAGGAGAAAGTTTTTCGTGCATATGATAGGTCATGCGAGCCCCGATGCCGCCCACCCAGTGCTGAGGGACCGCATCGACCGTGTAATTCCAGATCATGATGCGCGATCGCCCCGACGCAGGAAGCCAGCTGGCGTTCGCAAGACCTGCGGCATTCATCGTCTTGACAATTGGAATAGTTGCGAGGCTGGCAGCGAGGACCCCTGCAATAACGAGATTGCGTGCCCATGTCTTGGACAACAATGCTAGAGCATAGACAGCGAGCCCAGCACCAAGCGCGACTTTCGCCGTTTCGTTGGTCGATGCCAGGATCGCCGCGACCACAGCCACCAGCACCAGGAGCCGGATCACCGGGCGCAATCGTCCGCCAGTGATGCCCGCCACTCCGAGCAATGCCGGCCACAGCAGCAGCGGCATACCGAAGGCATTACGCGTGAGGTCGGTATTGTAGATCCGTACGAGCTTGCCATCCCTCCAGAGGTGCCAACTTTCCGGCGTCAGGTCACCGGGCCTCAGTCCAATCGCGTTATAGACAAAGATTTTCAAAGCCTGCTGCATCATCGCGTCGACGGTGAAGAGCACGCAGACGACCAACAGAACGATCCAGATGCTCTCGCTCATGTGCAGAATGTTGCGCCGATCTTCATTGCTGACGAGCGCAAAGGCGGCGAAGCTCAGAAGAAGCGCCGCAACCAGCCTGCCGGCTGCCTCGACTGGGGGCCACCCGATCGGCGCCCACATCGCGCTAAGCGCACAATAGCCGGCCAACACTCCCCCCGACAGCACAATTCCGCCGGGCCGGACGGACTTGAAATCATGCATCAGCGTGCCGCGCAGTGCCGCTGATACCGCCAACGTCGCCACCAATAGAACGAGAGCGAAAGGCGCCAGCTTGGCGCTGACGATGACGCCACCGCTGACGATCATGACCGGCGTCGCAACCATCATGCTGCGCCGGCGCGAGCGCAGCGGATAGGCGGACCTCTCTGCCTCGTTGATGAAAACCATGCTGCTCCTCGCCGGCTCTATTGAAAGCGGCCTCAGATCGGGCGGATGAGACATATTGACAGCGCGTGCCAGGAAGACTGGGACCATCTATGCCAACAACACGGGCCGCCCGCAAGTGACCCGCAAATTCAGGGTGTCGCTCTGGTGCCACAGCGGCACTTTGCGGATGTGGATAGCAGCCAGTATGTTGTTGCCAATCGCGGCTTGCGAGCGATAGGAGCGACCGATGGTCCGGCCTTGTGCCTCGCCCGCCCCGGCATTCACCTGACATCGACGGCGCCTCCGTGGCGCTCGAGCGCAAGGACATCAGGCCTTGAAACGCGCGTTGAGGAATCTTTCCTACATCACGACAGCGACACTCGCGAAAGTCGCGCTCGGCGTGGTCATCTCGATCATCGTTCTGGCGCGCATCCCTCATCACGAGTCTGCGGAAGCATTCCAGCTGCTGTTGCTGCAATCGGCGATGATCACGCTGATTTCCGCATCCGCCTTCCCGCGCGGCGTTTCTGTCGACGGCAATATGAGGCACGGCGCCGGACTGGTCCTGGCCCTCCTGCTCGCCGCGGCTCTGGTCGGCGTGGTCATCTTCGCCGCCGCGCACATGCTCGCCGGCACGCGCTATTGGCCCGCTTCGGCGGCCGACACCGAGTTGGCCCTGCTATGGATCGGCGCAATCGCAACCGGGCTGCACACACTTCTCCAAGGTGTGTTCCTCAAATCGAACGGCGCGCGCGCAACGTTCCTGCCCTTGACGGTCGCACAGCTCGGTGCTACCGCGGTCATCGTGGTTATCGACGCGGGAAGTGCAGCGGCGCTCATTCGCATCATCGTCGCCGCCCAGTGCCTGCCGCTCGTGCTGTTTTCCATCGTCAACTTTCGTTCGCTGACCCGCCTGGACTGGCGCGACGCTGGCGGCGAAGTCGGCTTCATCATGGGCTATCTGCGCGAATCGATCTCCTTCGGCGCCACCGCGACGGCCTATCTCATCGTCTTCCTTGTCCTGCGCGAAGCCTGGCGCGGCACGGTCGATAGCTCGGTTGCCGCCTACGTGTTCTTCGCGATGCGCCTCTCCGAAGTCTATATGCAGATCGCCTATTACGTCTTTTCTTCCGCGCGCACGGGAGACGGCATCGGCGCAATGGCCTCCAGCGACGGCGTGATGCGCATCCGCAAGCGCCTGCCCATGTTGATTGCCGGTGCGGCCATGCTCGCCGTTCTCGTCGTTACAGGCCTGTTCACCATCGACACCTCGATCTGGCTCCCCATCTTAGCTATCGCCGCCCAGGCAACCGTCGATCTCGTCCGGCTACCCGTTACCGTCTATCTCGTGCAGGCCATTCAACGCGGACGACCCGCACTGTACGGCTTCATCGTGCTGCCGCCTCTGATGCTGGTAATCCTCACATTCGCCATGGTGCGATCGAATCTGCCACAAGCGACGCTCTACTATTGCCAGATCGCCTTTGCGGCCGGCGTAGCGCTGTTCTGGCGACTTGGGGCAGCGCGTTTTCCCGCGACTATAACTGCAGCCAGACCGCCCGCGGCACAAGACCCCTGACTGATGCACAAATGCGTTGTGAAAAGTCTGCACAACATACGCGGCCCGGTTTGATTTATGCCCCTTCCTCCCGTACCGTCCGGCCTCGTCCGAAACCCATGCGCGCAAGGTTCTCCCAATGAACAAGTCCTCAATGCTAGATCGCCTCGAAGCTGCGAAAGAGCAGCACGCTGGCAATCGCGTGCGTCGCATGATCAAGCACCCCATTAAGACTGTCTGGCCCGTCTTGATGCGCAAGACCGGCAGCCAGCGCCCCGCGACCGTGCCAACTTTCTGGGGCGGCAAGTTCTCGGGCGTTCTACCCGAGGCGGTCTCCACCCAGATCTGGCGCCGCTCCTACTTCGACGAGCCGGTTTGCCGCACCTTGATCGACGTACTCGAGCCGGGCAGCACCTTCGTCGACATCGGCTCGCACATGGGCTTTTTCTCGCTGCTCGCATCGGAACTTGTTGGGCCGACCGGGAGGGTGCTCGCCATCGAGGCCATGCCGTCGACTTTCCAGCATCTTGCCGCCAACATCCGCTCCAACCGCGCGCACGACAATGTTCTCCTGCACCAGGGAGCCGCCTTCGACAGCGCCAAAACGCTGGAGTTCTCCGACTTTGGCATCGTCGCTTCGAGCCTGAACACCGCCTTCTCAAGCCGTGGCCAGAAGGGCATCATCACGACCGTCCAAAAGGTCGGGATCGAGGCTCTGCCAGCGGACGAGATCATCGCCCGCCATGGCCTCGGCAGAGTCGACCTCATCAAGATCGATGCAGAATCCTCAGAGAAGTTCGTGCTGCGCGGATTGGGGCGCACGCTCACCACGCATCGCCCCGTCATCGTTATGGAAGTCGGCGACATTTCCAGCGATGGCGGCACGCCGACGGCAGAACTGATCGACGTCCTCTCCGATATTGGCTACCGCGCTTTCGAATGGCACGGGCGGAGGCTGCGCCCCTTCGCCTCGGTCGGGCCGCTGCCGTACGCCAACCTTGTTTTCAAGCCGCACTGAGCGCCTCACCCTGATGGCGATCCAGCGCCAATGGTGGCGAATCCGTGTGGCCTACTAGCCAATGCCATCCAGAACACGTGAGACGACATCGATCACACGATCTTGCTCGGCATCGCTCATTCCACTCCCCGAGGGCAGGCAAAGCCCCGTATCGAAAAGGCGACAGCAAACCCCGCTGCCGATGAACCTCGTGTTGGAGAATACCGGCTGCATATGCATGGGCTTCCATAGCGGACGGGCCTCGATGTCTGCGGCATCAAGCGCCCGCTGAAGCGCGATGCGGTCAGACCTGGCCGTTCCGGTCTGCAGTGCCAGACAGGTAAGCCAGCGCGTCGACCTCGCGCCTGCAGCCTCCGGCATGAACGATACTCCCGGCAACTGGCCCAGGGCAGCGTTGTAGCGAGCAAAGATCTCACGCCGCCGCTCGACTTTCTGCTCAATCATCTCGAGCTGCCCGACACCGATCGCTGCGCAGACATTGCTCATGCGATAGTTGTAGCCGATTTCCAGGTGCTCGTAGTGTGAAGCCGACTCACGCGCCTGAGTGGAAAGGTGACGCGCGCGGTCGATGAGGTGCTTGTCGTCACTCATCAGCATGCCACCGGCAGATGACGTGATGATCTTATTCCCGTTGAAAGAGAAAATCGCAGCCCGGGCGCCTGCTCCCGCATGTCGTCCGTTGATGAAGGCGCCGATCGCTTCGGCGCTATCAGCGACAACCGGAACCCCGTAGACCGCTGCCACCGCGTTCAATCGCTCAATGTCGACCGGCTGACCGTAAAGGTCGGTTGGTATGATCGCCTTTGGCAGCCGGCTCTCGCGCCGAGCGCTGGCGAGTGCTTCTTCGATAAGTGAAATATCGATCGTCCAACTGTCCTCGGCGATGTCGACGAAGACCGGCGTAGCACCAAGGAAAGTGATCGGCGACACGCCACCAATGAAGGTCATGGAGGTAGTCCATACCTCGTCGCCTGGTCCAACGCCGATCTCACGCAACGCCAGATGCATGGCCGCCGTACCGCTGGCCACTGCGACGGCATATGCGATGCCCGTATAGGCTCGCATATCCGCCTCGAACCGGTCGAGCATCGAACCTGCAGGAGCAACGTAATTGGAATCGAACACTTCCTGTACGAGCTGCCTCTCGCGGCCTCTCACGTCCGGTGCTGACAGAAATATCCGTGCCAATTTGTTCTCCGTAACCGCTAGCCCAATATCGTACGGATCATGATCCGAATGTCCGTCTTGAGGCTGTAATTGTCGATGTAGTCGAGGTTGATGCGAATCTTCTCTGGGAAGAGAATCTCCGCATTGTAGCGTTCAGGATCGGCGACCGAGGCCAGAAGCTTTTCTTCGTCGCGATATGCGAGAGAGGACGGTCCGGTTACCCCAGGACGAACAGAGAGCACGCGTAGCGAGTTTCGATCCAGGCCCGAGTAGACATCGGCAACGTCCGGTCGCGGCCCTACAAAGCTCATCGTGCCGTTGAGAACGTTGATGAGCTGCGGAAGCTCGTCGAGCTTCGTGCGGCGGAGAATGCTGCCCAGGCGCGTGATGCGCGGATCGCCCGAGACGGTGACCGTCGTCGTCTGCCCTTCGATCCGTCGCATCGTACGGATCTTGTAGATTGTGAAGGGCTCGCCATAGAGCCCCACCCTGGTTTGCCGAAAAATGCCGGACTGGCGGGTGTCACGCCGTGCTAGCAGAGTCAACACGACGATTGGTATGATCAGGAGGGCCAGGAGAGCGATCGCTACGGTCAGATCGAAAGCGCGTTTCAAGGCGGCGTTCGCAGGAGAAAGCCCGAATGCGCTCGGAGCCTGCTCAATTCTCCCCATAACCATGCCTCACCAAAACCGGCTTCATGAGCTCCAACGAGCTTGACGTGAATTGCGCAAGGTTCTTCCGCCAACCTCCCGCCGAGCGATCGCTGATCCGGCCAAATGCCTCGTCAGGAACCGCGCGCTCCAGGGGTTGCCCAAGCCAGTTGCCGATCACCTTGAACACTTCGCGCGGCTCCGACACCAAGCCCTCATAGCTCACCTGGACGACCTTCTCCGGCGGCATCCTGGCAAACGCGGCGTCGGCCGCCGCCACGGACGCCGCCCACTGATTGGCACACACATCTATCAACGGACGCTCCGCAACCCAGCGATCCATGTCGGGGAAACGCGGCCCCCAGGAAGACTGTCGCCGTTCTCTCGACTGCCTCTGATGAAGCCTGTTCCTGATGAAGCGTGCAGCATAGTGCGGCACGTCAGAAATCGGCGCGAAGCGCATCTTCTTTAGAAGATAGGCGGGTTCCACCGAAGCTGTCCAACGCTTGGTCGCCGACAGTGAAGCATCGCGCCCGTCGCGAACGATGTAGATGTACCTCGCCTCAGGCAGAATGTGGTCGATGAACGGCACGCGCAACGAGTTCGCACACGTCTTCTCGACGACGATCGACGCGCCCGAGCGCCTGTGCTGCGCGTCGAACGCTCTTCTGATGAACCGCGATACGTCAGGGCGTGCGTCGTCAGATGCAAACACGTCGTTGGACTTATCGAGGTTGCCATGCCTCCAGATGAGATTGATTTCGTCGCACGGCCAAGTAGAGATGCCAGGTGCGGCCGTAAGGGTGTCGCGAAGAATGTTCGTGCCGGAGCGGGCCGCGCCGATGATCACAAGTGGCAGGTAGTTCACGGTCGGCGTCCCCCTTCTCTTGCCGGATCGAGCTCTGCGATAAGCTTCACCCAACTCCGGCGGGCCTCTTGGGCATGGTAAAGACTGCGAGGTATATCGCTTGTCACCCGGCCCGCCCGGATTTCCTCGATAATGTTGCGCACGCCTGCAACAAGCCCTTCAATACCCGCCTCCCAGGGCACGCTCACACCAACTCTATTCGATGCGATCACGCGCTGGAGAGCACTGCCGTCCTCGACCATCGCCAGGATCGGCAGACCGGCAGCAAGGTAGGTAAGCGTCTTGCTTGGAAAGGCATATCGATAGATGCCCGGCGACAACGAAACGATGCCGACATCGGCTTGGCTCAGATAGCTCGCCATCTGCTCGACTGCCATGTGGTCACGAAAAGTGACGTTGGCAATCTGCCTTTGCCGGACCAGGGCCACAAGCTTAGCTTTGACGCGTCCTTCGCCGGTCAATTCAAGCTGCGCCTCTTCTGGGGACAGCTTTGCGAACACCTCAACGAGCGTCTCCAAGTTCTGAAAGCGGCCGATGTTGCCGGCAAATACGAACTTAAGCGGGGCGTTGCCCGCTTGCTTGGCCGGCCGCGACGCGCCGTCCTCGGTCAATGCGAAATTGTTGATGGTGCGCAGTCGCCTTGGATTTGCACCGCGCTCCTTGATGACGCTCTCCATGTCGTCGCTCAAGACGACGACCGCATCTGATTTACGTAGGGTCAGAGTGTCAAGCCAGCGCAGGAAGCGCGCCATCATTCCGTTGCGCAGCGTCTGAGACGCGATGCCGATTTCCGGATAGATGTCTTGCATCTGGTAGAGGAATTTGGCCCCTCGCAGTTGCGCAACCGGGCGCAGCGTCGCCGCTTGCAGCACGGGCGGCATGGTTGCCGTCCAGACGAGGTCGCGCCGCCGCCCAAATGCAATAACGCCAATCGCCAGAGCGACGAAAAGCGCGCTATTGATCCAGCGCGTAAACCCAGGTCCGCGCTCTGGCAGCAGCGGCAGGCGCCGAACCGATACTCCACCGACGGTCTCGCGCCAGGGTTGCCTAGGAATCTCGGCTTCCGGCTTATAGGAAGGCTGCGCGGTGAGTACCTCGACCTTGTGCCCCTCGGTTGCAAACCAAGCCGTCATCTCCCGTAGCATGACTGCGTAAGGTGGCGTATCGGGCCAGAAATATCTGTAGACGATGGTGATCCTCATGCAGGACCATCGGCGGCATCCAGTCCGTGCCAGCGCGCGTTAAGCTTGGCGGTGCCGAGGATCAGGCGCAGCACGCGCTGTGAACTGTTGGTGATCTGGTAGTCGGCCGGAATCGGCGGGAAGCGACCGCCCTCGAAATCGGCGACGACCTCGCGAACGGCCGCCGTAATGATCTCGCTACGCAGGCCGGTGATGATGATGGAGCCGGTGTCCATCGCTTCGGGCCGCTCCAACGCATTACGGATGGTGACGGCCGGAAAGCGTAGAATGGCCGACTCTTCCGAGATGGTGCCGGAGTCCGAAATCGCACAAAGCGCCATCATCTGCAGCTTGTTGTAGTCGTGGAAACCGAACGGCTTGGCAAAGCGGATGTCGCCCTCGAGCGTGCCTTTGTCCTGCATCGCCTCGAGGCGCTTCGACGTACGCGGATGCGTCGAGACGATGATCGGCATCCCGTAGCCCTGCGACAGCTCCGACAGTGCGTAGAGGATCATGCGCAAGTGCGTCGGATTGTCGACGTTCTCTTCGCGATGGAACGAAGCAATGAAGAACCGGCGTGGTTCGAGCCCGAGGCGATCCAGAACATCGCTCGCCTCGATCTGCTCACGGTAGGTCTGCAGCACCTCGTTCATCGGCGAGCCCATCAGATAGATGCGCCGGTGCGGCAGCCCCTCCGACAGCAAATGGCGGCGCGCGTGCTCGGTGTAGACCAGATTGAAGTCCGAAACGTGGTCGACGAGGCGCCTGTTCAGCTCCTCCGGCACGTTGAGGTCGTAGCAGCGGTTGCCAGCTTCCATGTGATAGACCGGCACGCGATTCTTGCGCGCCGCAACCGCGGCCACGCACGAGTTGGTGTCACCGAGGATGGCGATGGCGTCGGGCTTCTCCTTGCGAATCACCTTGTCGGCCTCAATGATAACGCGCCCGATGGTCTCGGCCGCGGTCTCGCCGGCTGCGGCGAGGAAGTAGTCGGGCTTGCGCAGACCGAGATCCTTAAAGAAGATCTCGTTGAGTTCGTAGTCGTAGTTCTGGCCGGTGTGCACGATGACGTGCTCGACAGAGCGCTCGAGCGCCTGGATAACGCATGCCTGACGGATCCATTCCGGGCGAGTTCCGGCGATCGTCATTACCTTGAGTTGGGCCTTGGGCTGGGTCATCAGACGCTCTCGGCATATGTGTCGGGCGCTTTCGGATCGAACAGGTCGTGAGTCCAGAACAGCGTGACCAGTTCGCCCTCGCCCGTGTTGGTGATGTTGTGCGTATGAAGCGTCGGCATGTCGATGTAACAGGGCTCGTCGCCCGTCACGTCGAAATGGCGGACATCGTCGGTGTACATCTTGCGGATCGAGATGCGCGCCTTGCCACCGACGACGAGAAAGCGCTCGATCTTGTCGAAGTGGAAGTGGTTGCCGCGCGTAATTCCCGGCACCGTGGTGGAGAACGAGGTCTGGCCGCCATTACGCTCGCGGATGCACTCGAAGAAGGAGCCGCGCGCGTCGGCGTGCCTGACGAGCTTGACCGGATAACGCTCCGGATAGAGGTAGGAGCGGTAGGTGTTGAAGAGCTTCAGGTCGAAATCGTCGCGCAGGTCGGGGAAGACGCCGGCGCCATAGTCCGCCTCGAACGCGGCGAGCTTGGCAGCGACCGTGCCGACGCTCGTCGGTGTCCCCTCTGGCCGTACCACACCACCGGCGCGAGACACGATCGCCTCGGCGACGACATCGGCTGCGGTCTGATAGTGCATCAGCGCAATCGGCGAATCCGCATTGATGCTGGGCTGCTGGCCCTGGCCGATCTGGTGGCAGAACGTGCCGACGAACGAGTTGTAGAACGGCCGCGTGAACTCACCGAACAGGTTCGGCAGCACGAGTTCTGTGAAAACGCTGCCGGAGGCTTCGCAGAACGCGCGCAGTTCGTCGGCCACTGCTGCCTTGGCCTTGCCGTAGACACTCTCGCCATCGCGCTGAATCGACGAAGAGTAGATCATGTCTGGACCGCGGCCTGCGGCGCGGCACGCCTCCACCACGGCTCTTCCGAGTGCCAGGTTGCCCTCGCGCACCTCGTCCTCGGTGGCACGGTTGACGCCGGCCAGATGCACGATGACATCGCAGTGAGACGCGAACCGCTCGAGCAACGCCCGATCCGCGAACGTCGTACGATCCGCCGCCAGCACCTCCATGCCGTGATGCCGCTCGAGCCTAGCGCGCGTATAGCGGCCGAGCTGGCCTGCCGCTCCGGTGATCCCGATCCGGGCCATCATACCATCCTCTATTCAGCGCCTGCCGAGGGCGTCCTGGATGATCGTCAGCGACAGCAGCAGGTCCTTCGTGCCCTGCAGGTCGAGCTGCTCGGTATTGTGCGAGTGGTAATCCTCGATCTCGCGCTCGACCCCCTCACCATGTTCGAAATAGATGCCGTAGTTGAGATCGCGCGTGTCGACCGGAATGCGCAGATAGTCACCCATGTCTTCCGAACGGCGGATCTCGGCCGCCGACGCCAGCGTCTCATAGAGCTTCTCGCCGTGCCGCTCGCCGATGGTGACGGTGCCGACGTTCGACTCGAACAGTTCGAGCATGGCCTGCGCCAGCGTGCCGATCGTGCTGGCGGGCGCCTTGCGGATGAAGGTGTCACCCTGGTTGGCATGCGCCATCGCATGCTCGACCAGCGCCACGGTCTTGGGCAACGGCAGCAGGAAGCGCGTCATCCGCGGATCGGTGATGGTCAGCGGCTGGCCGTTCCTGATCTTGTCGATGAACAGCGGGATGACGCTACCGCGCGAGCCGGTGACGTTGCCGTAGCGAACGATCGAAAAGATGGTGCCGCACTTTGGATCGAGGCGCGCCTTGGCGGCCACGAGCTTTTCCATCATGGCCTTGGACATCCCCATGGCATTGATGGGAAACACCGCCTTGTCGGTCGAAAGCATGACGACCTTCTCAACGCCGCGCTCGATCGCGGCCTCCATCACGTTCTCCGAACCAACGATGTTGGTTCGCACGGCCTCGACCGGGAAGAACTCGCAGGACGGAACCTGCTTAAGGGCGGCGGCGTGAAACACTTGCCTTACGCCGATCATGGCCGTCGACAGGCGGTCCCGGTCGCGAATGTCTCCAATATAGAACTCGACACGCTCGTCATTCAGCTGCGTGCGAAGCGAATGCTGCTTCTCCTCGTCGCGCGAATAGACGCGCACACGCTCGCAGCCCTGCTCCAGAAGATGCAGAAGCATCGTCTTTCCGAATGAACCCGTACCGCCCGTGATCAGAACTCGGTCGCCCGGCTTCCACGTTGCCATCGATCCCCCCATCATTGACCACACCGCGCCATCCCCCGATGGCTGGCGTCACTCCGTCTTTGCTCGACTCTTCGACAACTCCACCAGAATGGATATCGCCACGGTAATTGCGGCAACGAGGAACATGACTGCGACAATTACGCCGATCGTCAATGTCCGCTCCACCGGGTGGCGCACGCGAACGCTCGATGGCAGAGCCAAGTCACGGTAGAGACTGCTGCTCACAGAGAACTTCGCCTTGTTGATCTCTTCAAATAACCCCCCAGCAATCTCCCAGAAGCTGTTCAGGCGGGCCACAGCAGCATCCAGATCGCGCTTCAATCTTTGCTCGACCATGACCGCTTCCGGAGAATTCTGCGCCATCGCCTGCTTGGCCCCTTTCAGACGCACGATTTCGTCACCGATCGTTATCGTCTTGCGGCGCAGCTCGAGCTCTTCGTTGGCCAGTTTTTGCAGGAACTCCGCGTCGGTGCGGTTGTCGCGCAGGGTCAATAGCCGATCGATGAAATCACCCGAAAGCTGAGGAATGACGGTCCCGGACGGAATTGTCTCGGGGCGACCTTGACCGGTCGTAACACCGCCCGCTCGCGCAGCACCGGCTTCTGCAGACGAACCGTTCTTATAGCTTTCCCGCAACTGCAGAACGGCCAGCCGCTCCTGTTCCGACTTAGCCTTGGCGCGCTCGAGCTGGCCGATACGCGCCTCCAGAGCTACCGAGCTGAACTCCTTGTCGCGCGAAACACCGAACTGATCGATCTGCGCGCCGATCTGGGCGACGACGAAGTCGTCGACCGCAGAAAGCTCCCGTTCGAGAGACAGAACGTTAAGGCCGCTCGCTTTGTCGATCAAAGTCGTTGCGCCCGGATACGCCTTGATTTCCTCGATGCGACGGAGCAATCTCTTAACCGCGTTCTGAACCAGTTCGACCGCGAGATTGTAGTCGAGTGAGCCGACCAGCGTGGCATCGATCAGCGCCGACTTGTCGTGGCTTTCGGGCGTTGTCAGCACGCCTCGCCGTTCAATGGCGTCTCGCGCCCATTCCGAGACGATATCGGACAGGATTTTTGAACCTTGCGCGCGCGAAAGTGGGATCGGCTTCTGCGAAATGAAGGTCAGTAACGCATTGTGCCGGCTGAGTTGCGCAATTTCGCGCCGCATCTCATCCTCGATCGCTGTTTTTTCGGCAAACGTCAGCTTGCGATCAGACAGCCTGTCGCGATAGCGGTCGATTGTCTCGGCGAGCGTCGGACTGTAAGGAGCGATCGAAATCGACGACATGAACTCGTTGAGCTTGATATTTCTATCGCTCAAGCCATTGTAGTCATAGACTTTGCTGAGGATGTTCGGCGCCACGATATCGGATAGCGAGAACGGGGTATCGTTAGGGTATTTGGAGTCGGCCGCGTTCAGGAACACCAGCTCTATGGCATGATTGAAGGTCTGCGTCGCCGGCTCCACCAGCCGATATACGGCAATGAGACCTCCAAGCGCGATGGCCGCAAATACTGATACCACGATCGCGCGCATCAGCGAATTGCGGATTGCTTCCCAAACCGCATCCAGCCCGACGGTTTCCTGCGCATCGGCGCCTGCGGCATCGGAAGCGACGCGCTGAACTCGATTGGCGATCATCAGGAAGATATACCCTTTCTACCAAGGCATAGGAACGCAGGGACCCACAAGAGCTGACCCATGTCGTAGGCTGATCGAAAAGCCTACTACAACGCCAGCAGACACCGTTTCAATACTTCTGCATAAGTATCAACGATTGATTCCGAGGTAAAACAAGCTCCGCAACACCTGCGCTTCCTAGCCAATCTGTACTGGAGCCGTGGTGAGCAGGTGGACCGATCCTGTTGCCAGCCGAACTCATGGCAACCGATGAGCTTATTCGGTATAATAGACGCGGCGCGCTTAACCTTAGCGTCAACCCGCAGGCCGGCGGCGGCAGCGCAGATGACGCGATTGGGCAGGCCAATCCCCCCCTTCTTTCACGAAGTCATATAGCAGCAGGCCCGACTATCGCTCAACCGCCAAATGCCGCGCCCTCAGCTCTGCTTACCACGTTTCTCCCGCGAGCCGCAGCTAACATGGTCACGTTGCCGCCCCCCAAGAAAACAGCCACGCGATCACACACCCGAGAAGGAAGCGAGCACAACATCAACCCAGGAATCACCAGATGAACGGAAGGAGACGGGTCCCAGTTCACCACATTTGAAAAATGCAGAGTTTCCCAAATGGGCAATATACAATGGCGTCTGACAGGCCTATCCACACTCCATATTCTGCAGAAGACGTCTTGCATCTGAACTTTTAATCGAGCTATCTGGAATTCGCGTAAGGCTGATCGTCAGTGGGTATGCGTGCGACCAGCGTCGAGCACTGATCACGGCAGGTTTCGATCGGGCCGTCGGGGCCACCTCCTCAGCGCGGGCGCTATGCCCGGAGTTGGAGGCTGCGCGCACTCGATAACGAGGGAAGAATGACATCTGAGCGGCCACCTGCGTTCAACCGAACGCTTCAGATCCGCATGGCAACGCTCCTGCATGATGTCATCATGGCTGGCTTGGCGATCGTTTTGGCCATCGCCATACGTACCGGCTCGTTCGACATCCCCGTGCAGCAGAATCTCGGCAAGATCGGCCTGTTCGTCCTGATCGCTTCGACGGTCAACTGGCTGGTCGGCCTCAACCGCGGTGTGTGGCGCTACGCGTCGCTCCCCGAATTGATCGCCATCATCAAGTACTCGGTGATCACGGTTTTCCTGTTCACTGTCGCAGTCGCGCTCCTGGCCAAGTGGCCGGCTCTGCACTGGGCCACGGTGGTTCTGCTGTTCGTCCTTCTGGTCGTGATGACGAGCGCGCTCCGCATTTCGTACCGCATCATGCGTTCGCGTCGCGCTGTCTCGCGCGCCATGGACAGGAACCGCAAGACCAACGCCCTCCTGATTGGCGCGGGCGACAACGCCGAGCTGTTCCTCAAGTCGATCGGCGAGCGCAACGACTTGGCGTTCCGGCCGCTCGGCATTATCGACGAACGCAGACGCCGCATCGGTCTGTCGATCCACGGCACGAAGGTGCTGTCCGGCATCGAGGATCTCGAAGACGTCATCCGGTATTTCAACACCCAGACCCAGACTCCTGTCGAAGCGATCATCCTGACCAAGACCCAGGACGCCATCTCCGACGATGTGTTTGAGCGCATCATGGCCGTCGCGGGAAATTATCACGTCAAGCTGTTGCGCCTGCCCAACATCTCCAGCCTGTCGCTTGTCGATGGCAAGCAGTCGATCGCACCGCGCCCTGTTAAGCTCGAAGATCTGCTCTCTCGGCCGCAGACCGAGCTTGCCTCGTCCTCGCTCATCGATCTGGCCCGCAACGCTACCGTTCTGGTGACCGGGGCAGGCGGATCGATTGGCTCGGAACTGTGTCGGCAGATCCTGGCTCTGAAGCCCAGGCGCCTGATCCTCGTCGACAACTCCGAGTTTCTCCTGTTCACCATCGATCAGGAACTCAAGCCCAAAGCTGACGGCACGATACTGAGCGCACGGCTGTGCGACGTGCGCGACCGCAATCGCATAACGAAGCTCATCAACGAGACCCGCCCGGATCTCGTGCTCCACGCCGCGGCCCTCAAGCACGTGCCGATGGTCGAGGAACAGCCGCTCGAGGGACTTCTCACCAATGTGATCGGCACACGCAATGTTGCCGATGCCTGCATGAGCAACAGTGTCCGCGCCATGATCATGGTGTCGACCGACAAGGCCGTGAACCCGACCAACGTCATGGGAGCAAGCAAGCGCCTGGCTGAAATGTATTGTCAGTCGCTCGACCTCGAACAGGCCACGCGCTTCGTTACGGTTCGCTTTGGCAACGTCTTGGGGTCAGCTGGCTCGGTCGTCCCGATCTTCGAGCGCCAGATCGCGGAAGGTGGCCCCGTGACTGTCACGCATCCCGACATCGAGCGCTTCTTCATGACCATCCCCGAGGCCGTGTCGCTCATCCTGCACGCGACGGGCCACGCTTTGCACCATGAAAGTGAGCGCGGCAGCATTTTCGTGCTCGACATGGGCAAGCCTGTGAAGATTGCCGACCTCGCCCACAAGCTGATCCAGCTGTCCGGTCTGCGTCCCAACGTCGATATCAAGATCGTCTACACGGGCCTTCGGTCTGGCGAGAAGCTCTACGAGGAGCTCTTCACCGACAGCGAGGTACTGCTTGAGACCTCACTCCCGTCGGTCAAGCAGGCGCGCCCGGATTCTCCCGGTCTGGAAATCGTGTCGGCAAAGATCGATGAAGTGCAAAGCGCCATCGAAGACTACGATTCGGCCGCGGCCATGCGCATTCTGCTGGACTCCCAGTGCCGCTACCAGCCGACCGTCGAAACGATCGAGCGTCTGCGCAAGGAAAAAAGCCAGATGCACTGACACGCGCGCCTTGTGAGGCGCCGCATTCGTCAACCCATCCGCATCGCCGTCTCGACACCGCCACTGAACCGCCAGCCGACGCCGCCGGCCGAGGCCGAGGCACGCGCATCCGCAGCCGGCGCTAGGCCACGCCCGGGCCCGTATGCGCCCCCCGCCTCCTGGAACACAAGTTGCATCCGCCCCAATTCGGGATGCGCAACGTCGGCCCTTGTCCCGATCTGGCAAATGCGATGAACCGTTTGCGCCTGGTACATCATGTTTCCAGATTAACCTGCGCGCCGACGATGGCATATGATAGCAACGCAGCCGCAGCAGCGGCCCTCCTGCCAAGTGCCGAGCCAGCGCACTCGCGCGATCGGCCAGACTGCGGGGATGCATTGGGCCAGGAAACGACATGACCGCGAAGTCACAGATATTTCCAATCATCCTGTCGGGCGGTTCCGGTACGCGCCTGTGGCCCTTATCGCGCGCGCTCTACCCCAAGCAGTTCATCCGCTTCTTCAGCGGCCAGAAGGCGAGCTTCCTCGGCGCCACGCTCAAGCGTCTGCCGCCAGCCGCCGGGTTCAATGATCCGATCCTCATGTGCAACAACGCGCATCGCTTCCTGGTGCGTGAAGAACTCGAGAAGGCCGGCATCGCGCCAAAGGCGATCGTACTCGAACCGGTTGCCCGCAACACCGCCCCAGCAATCGCCGTTGCCGCCTTGGCGGCGGTCGCCCAGCGGCGTGACGCCGTTCTCGTCGTCATGCCGTCCGATCATGTCGTCAGGGACGAGGCCAATTTCGTTGACGCGGTCAACCGCGCTGCCGAAGTCGCCGCCACCGGACGGCTCGTCCTGTTCGGAATCAAGCCCACCGAACCCCATACCGGTTACGGCTATTTGCGCATGGGTGCCCCCATCGACGGTGCGCCCGGAGCCTATTGCGTCGACGGCTTCACCGAGAAGCCCGATGCGACAACCGCGCGTGCCTACTTGTCCGAAGGGTCCTACTTCTGGAACTCCGGCATCTTCGTGCTGCACGCCGAAACCTTCCTGGACGAGCTGAAGGCTCTTGCCCCCGAAGTCCTCGACGCTGCACGGCAGGCCTACAACAATAGCACGCAAGACATCGGCTTTGAGCGTCTCGGCGCCGCCGAATACGCACGCTCGCCCAACATCTCCATCGACTACGCTGTGATGGAGAAATCGGAACGCATCGCCATGCTGCCGATCGACGTCGGCTGGAACGACGTGGGATCGTGGTCGTCTGTCTGGGAAATCGCGCCGCACGATGAGCATGGCAATTACGCCAACGGCGACGCGCTGCTCACCGATACCGAGAACTGCTACATCCACTCCGAGCGCGGCATGGTCGCGACCATCGGTGTCGACAACCTCATCATCGTCGACACCCCCGACGCGCTCCTGGTCGCCGACCGCACGCGCGCCCAGGATGTTGCCCAGACGGTCGAGCGCCTCAAGCGATCCAACCGCAAGGAGCACGAACAGCATCTGCGCAACCTGCGCCCATGGGGCTTCTTCGAGACGTTGTCATTGGAGCCGCGCTTCCAGGTCAAGCTGCTGCACGTGAAGCCCGGCGGCAAGCTCTCCATGCAGATGCACCACCATCGCTCCGAGCACTGGATCGTCGTCAAGGGCACAGCCCGCGTGACCATCGGCGAGGAGGAAAAGCTCGTTCGCGAGAACGAGAGCGTCTACATCTTCGCCACCCAGTGGCACCGCCTCGAAAACCCGGGCAAGGTGCCGCTCGAGATCATCGAAGTGCAGATCGGAACCTATCTCGGCGAGGACGACATCATCCGCGCCGACGACGTCTACAATCGCGCCGAGGAAGAAACGAAGTAGCAGTGTCGGGCATGCGAACTTCTGTCCGCGCGCCGTTACCGCATCGCATCGCACTTAGGTAGTTTTGCCAGCACCTCAGACCAGAACCCTCCAAAAATTGGGTTCTGAGTCGAACGCGCAGTAGATGTATTTTTCCACAGGAATGACTCACGAAGCCGGATCCACAATCCAGGGCTATTACGATAGGTTTCGTCATATGAGGCACCAACTTGGCCGGAGCCAAAATTGCGGTTGACGAGCACTATCGTGATCTTTGGGGGCTTGCTGTTCGGCTTCTTCGCAATGCTGACTATCCTGCAGCAGTCTGATCGGCGCGATTGGATGCAAAGCAAGTGCGCACCATCGATCATCATCCAGGAAGGCGGTTACTCGACTTTTGCGGCCTCCGCACGCAACATTTCCCCCGGAAAGACGTTGGACCGCAAGGGTCTAACTGACGTACATCAGACCGCCTCGGGAGCAATTCTCAAAAGCAAGTTTAAGAAGCTACCACGCGCTTGGGGCCCGACCGGAGGCGCACATCTGGTTATTCAGGAGAGTCTCACACGGCGCTATTACGGAAAGAAACTGACCGTGTTGGCCGAAGTATGTGCACCGCAGGCAAACCGCCGCTTCGCCCTCGCCTATTCAACCAACTCGATAGGGAACAGCGGTTGGCAACACTTTACGACCCAGGAGGGTCGACACAATTACTGTTTTGAGTACGAAGTCCCTGAACTCGTATCCGAAAACAAACCAGTCAAGCACTTTATCGGAATTCTCAGCGATTCTGCAGGCGCCGGTTCCAGCATCTTGCTGCACAAGCTAGAAGTCTACACAGCAGACCAACATGAGCTATCACACTGCGGCATCACGCCGATATCAGACCGAGCATCATCCGCGCCGACGACGTTTACAATCGTTCCGAGGAAGAAACGAAGTAGCAGCGCCGGTTGATCCCATGCGGCACTGTCCATGCGCCATCACGCCGTAACGTCGATCCTCGAAGACCGGCCCCGCTCAGGCGTCGCGCAACTCGCCCAGGATCGACGCCAAATAGTGCCCGTAATCGCACTTGGCATAACGTTCAGCGATTGTCCGCTCCAGATCGTCGAGGCTGATGAACCCCTCGCGCACCGCGATCTCATCGGGGCTGGCAATCTTGACGCCCTGCCGTTTTTCGATCGTCGCCACATAGTTTGCAGCATCGAGCAGACTGTCGGGCGTGCCTGTATCGAACCAGGCAAACCCGCGCCCCATGCGCTCCACGGTGAGCTTGCCCATCTCCAGGTAGGCATTGTTGACGCCGGTGATCTCAAGCTCGCCGCGCGCCGAGGGCTTCAGCGACTTGGCGATATCGACCACCTGATTGTCATAGACGTAAAGCCCGATCACCGCCCAGTTGGATTTGGGTTTGGCCGGCTTTTCCTCGATTGAAAGCGCACGGCCCTGCGCGTCGAATGCGACCACGCCATAGCGCTCGGGATCGCGGACATGATGTGCGAACACACGCCCGCCTTCCGCATCGCGATAGGCCAACTTGACCAGCTCCGGAAGGCCGTGCCCGTAGAAGAGGTTGTCGCCCAGCACCATTGTGCAAGAATCAGAACCGATGAACGTGTCGCCGATGATGAAGGCCTGCGCCAGCCCCTCGGGCTTGGGCTGTTCCGCATAGGAAAAATTGATCCCCCATTGCGAGCCATCCCCGAGAAGTTCTTGGAAACCCGGCAGATCGCGCGGCGTTGAAATCACCAGGATGTCGCGAATACCGCCCAGCATCAGGACCGACAGCGGATAGTAGATCAGCGGTTTGTCGTAGACCGGCAGCATCTGCTTCGAAGCTGCCTGCGTCATGGGATAAAGGCGCGTGCCGCTGCC
>JTFN01000791.1_pt1 | contig 26925 bp, 23 predicted proteins | sample 235401 | NCBI WGS metagenome assembly JTFN01 (sample SAMN03067589, study PRJNA260952) | activated sludge metagenome | biome: Sludge; feature: Wastewater; isolation source: CETP activated sludge from augmented bioreactor treating industrial... | place: India:Gujarat | collected 2013-04 | reverse complement strand
ATTGACTTATGCACTATTCCATGAGATATTTATTATATGATAGAATTTTTATTAAACAATACTCCATGGTTTTGGTTTATTGTTGCAGTGCTTTTTGTAATTATTGAATCTTTCACAATGGGATTAACAACAATTTGGTTTGCAATGGGTGCAATTGTAATGATATTTTTATCATTTCTTCCAATACCATTTGTCTTTCAAGCTATAATCTTCTTGGTTCTTTCTTCTCTGCTTTTGATTTTTACTCGGCCTTTTGCACTTAAACATTTTAAAACAGGTAAAATACGTACAAATGCTGACAGTATGATTGGTCGTTTTGCTACAGTAACAGAAGATATTACAGATCTAAAAAAAGGAAAAGTCATTATTGATAATATGCCTTGGACTGCAGAATTAGATAAAACAGCAGAAGGAACATTAAAAAGTGGAACAAAAGTTATTATTACTGATATTGTTGGAGCAACCCTTATAGTTCGCCAAGCATAAAAGGAGAAAAGAATGCTATATTTAATTATTGCAATTATTATTTTATTTTTGGTATTAGTAGTACCGAACATTAGAGTGGTACCTCAATCGCAAGCATATGTTATTGAGCGCCTTGGAACCTATCTTACCAATTGGGATAATGGATTACATATAAAGATCCCTTTTATTGATAGAATTGCTAAAAAAGTTTCTAAAAAAGAAAAGGTTTTTGATTTTCAGCCTCAACCAGTTATCACAAAAGATAATGTAACAATGATGATTGATTCTGTTATCTACTTTGCAATTACCGATCCTAAATTATACACATATGGAGTTGAAAGACCCATGGCAGCAATCGAAAATCTTACAGCAACAACATTACGTAATATTATTGGTGAACTTGAACTCGATCAAACTTTAACAAGCCGAGATGTTATTAATAATAAATTACGGAGTATACTCGACGATGCGACTGATCCTTGGGGAATTAAAGTTAATCGAGTAGAAGTAAAAAATATCACCCCACCAGCAAGTATTCAAGAAGCTATGGAAAAACAAATGAGAGCAGAGCGTGGTCGTCGTGAAGCTATATTACGAGCTGAAGGTGAAAAACAAAGTGCTATTCTAGTAGCTGAAGGGCAAAAACAGTCAGTAATTCTCGAAGCAGAAGCTGCAAAAGAATCTGAGATTCGTAGAGCCGAAGGTGAAGCACAAGCAATTTTGGAGGTTCAAAAAGCTCGTTCTGAAGGTCTTAAAATGATTAAAGAAGCACAAGCTGATAAAGCCGTTATTCGCTTGCGTGAAATGGAAGCATTCGAAAAAGTATCTAATGGTCAAGCTACAAAAATTATTATCCCATCAAATATTCAAGATATGGCAGGCCTTGTTACAAGCATAACAGAAGTAGCAAAAAAATAAAATTTCAGTGCTACTAATAAACTTTATTTATTAGTAGCAATAAATTATAAAACAACTATTCCAAACACCGCGCCGGCTACGATGTATGCCAAAGGTGGTATTTTTGTTCTTAACATTGCAAAAAGCATAATCAAAAAACAAAGAAAACACGGTAGATTAAAAAGGATTTGAAAAGAATCCCATAAACCTGCAGAAATAAAACTCGACATCCCATGTGTTTCACTTAGCATATCAAAATTAAGAACAGAGATTCTAAATACTTGCCACGCAGCCACTAAAATAAGACCTGTTACAACGGGTCTTATTCCTTTAAACAAATTTTGGACAATTAACGTATCAGAAAATTTACTAAAAAACTTGGCAATACAAATAATTATTATAATCGACGGAGTTACTGTTCCCAAGGTCGTAATAATTCCTCCCCCTACCCCATACATTTTGTATCCAATGTACGTTGCCATATTTACACCTATAGGACCAGGAGTAGACTCCGAAATTGCGACCATATTATAAAAAGTGACAGAATCTAATAAGCCCTTTTCAACTATATAATTATACATAATAGTAATCCCAACTTGCCCACCACCTATAGTAATAAGACCTATAAAAAAAAACTGCCAATAAAGGGCCAACAAACTCATTTATTCTTCCTTCCTTTTATCTGTTTTTCTTACGTTTTTGCAAATAGTTACACAATGAATAATTAATCCAGCTATAATTCCAGAAAGCATTACTAAAGCAGTATTTACATGTAATATAACAACACCTATAAAACCCCAAAAAACTAGACAAACTCCCAAAATTATATAAAAAACAGATCTCCTTCCCATTTTGTTTTTTCTTAAAACACTTTTTTTTAAAAAAGTTATGAACACTTTTACTAATAAAGCAGCAACAGCTACATTTATACCAATCAAAGCTTTTTGAATATATACGTTATCACCAAAGTTCTTAAAAAAAACCGCAATAAAAGTAATTATAATTATAGAAGGAGTTATAATCCCCAAGGTTCCAATAATTCCACCAACGATTCCGGCTTGATTAAAACCTAAAAAAGTTGAAACATTTACGGCAATAATGCCAGGTGTTGCTTGCCCAATAGAAAAATAATCTAATAATTTATCCTGCGTTGTCCACTTTCTTTTTTCGACCAATTCAGATTCCAAAATAGGGAGCATTGCAAGCCCACCACCAAAAGTTTGTATTCCTATAAAGAAAAAAACACCAAAAATTCGTAAAAGTTTTTTAAAATAATTCATGATTTATAGTATCATAAAACAAAAAATAGCGTAAGTAACTTCAAAATTTTAAGTATTATTGAACTCTCTTAACTGCTGTGATATAATTCTATAATTCTACAGAAGAGTTCTTCTGTATTAAAAATTAAATATTTATGACTCGAGGATTTTTATGGCAAAATATCCATTTACCGAAATTGAAGCAAAATGGCAAAAATATTGGGAAGAAAACAAAACTTTTAAAGTTTCTGAAGATAAAAGTTTCCCAAAAGAAAAAAGACAATATGTTTTAGATATGTTTCCATATCCCTCTGGCAATGGACTTCATGTAGGACATCCCGAAGGTTATACAGCAACAGACATTTATTGTCGTTATTTAAGAATGAATGGATATAACGTCCTTCATCCAATGGGATTCGATTCTTTTGGACTCCCAGCAGAAAACTATGCAATCAAAACAGGAACACACCCTGCTGTTACGACAGAGAAAAATATAGAAAATTTTACCCGCCAAATTAAGTCTTTAGGCTTTTCGTATGATTGGGATCGTTGCATTCGGACTAGTGATGCAAGCTATTACCATTGGACACAATGGATTTTTTTACAGCTCTACAAAAAAGGGCTTGCTTATGAATCAAAAAAACCTATAAATTGGTGTCCAAGTTGCCAGACAGGACTTTCAAATGAAGAAGTTAAGGACGGTCATTGTGAGCGTTGTGGAACAAAAGTCACCCGTCGATCAATACGACAGTGGGTTCTTAAAATCACAGATTATGCAGACAAATTACTTGATGGCATTGATTCCCTCGATTGGCCTGATTCTGTAAAAGCTATGCAGCGTAACTGGATTGGTAAAAGCACAGGAGCAGAAGTAGATTTTATAATAGCCGATAAAGATGGAAATCCAACAAACAATAAACTTACTGTATATACCACTCGCGCTGATACACTTTTTGGTGCAACATATATGGTTATGGCTCCGGAACATGAATTAGTTCCTACAATTACAACCACAAATCAAAAAAAAGCTGTAGAAGAGTATATAAAAAAAGCTGCAGCAAAAAGCGATCTTGAAAGAACAGATCTCGCAAAAGATAAAACAGGTGTTTTTACTGGGGCTTACGCTCTAAATCCAGTTAATGGCAAAAAAATTCCTATTTGGCTATCTGATTATGTACTTATTTCATATGGTACAGGAGCCATTATGGCTGTTCCTGCGCATGATGAACGTGACTGGGACTTTGCAAAAGCTTTTGATTTACCAATTATAAAAGTTGTTGCTTCTAAAGAAGAAGTTGCTTCTCTTGGAGATGGAAATGCTAAAAAAGGAGCCTCCATTATTTTTGAAGCAGCTAAAGACCCTGAAAAATATAAAAAACTAGTCTCTGAGCATCCAGAAGTATTTGATATTGCAGAACAATGCACTGCTGCAGATGGATACACAATCAACTCTGAGCAATTTACTGCATTACCAACTCGTAAAACGATTCCTGCAATGATTGAATGGATTTCAGAACGCAAAATCGGTAAAAAAGCAGTAAATTATAAATTACGTGATTGGATTTTTAGTCGTCAACGATATTGGGGAGAACCAATTCCATTAATTCATTGTGATAAATGTGGCTGCGTTCCAGTACCAGAAGACCAATTACCATTAGAACTCCCCAAAGTAACCTCCTATCAACCAACAGGAACAGGAGAAAGCCCTCTAGCTGGCATTGATGAATGGGTTAATTGTACGTGCCCGGTATGTGGAGGAGCTGCTAAACGAGAAACTAATACAATGCCTCAATGGGCAGGTTCTTGCTGGTATTATCTACGTTATTTAGACCCAAAAAACTCTAATAAATTTGCTTCAAAAGAAAACATTGAATATTGGATGCCTGTAGATCTCTATGTAGGAGGCGCAGAACATGCTGTTCTACATCTTTTGTATGCACGTTTTTGGCATGAAGTTCTTTTTGACTTAGGAATTGTAAATACCAAAGAACCATTTCAAAGATTAGTAAATCAAGGTCTTATCACGTCATTTGCCTATCAACGAAAAAACAAAGTTCTTGTACCAGTAGACAGTGTTATAGAAAAAGATGGCCATTATTACGATAAAGAAACAAAAGAAGAACTACAACAAGTTATAGCAAAAATGAGTAAATCTCTTAAAAACGTTGTAAACCCTGATGACGTCATAAAAGAGTATGGAGCTGACTCCGTTCGTTTATATGAAATGTTTATGGGACCTCTTGAAGTTTCAAAACCGTGGAATACAAATGGAATTATTGGAATCTATCGATTTCTCGAAAAAGCATGGAATACCAGTGAAAAACCAATAATTGAAAAAGAAGTAACCGGTGAATTACGTAAATTATTACATAAAACGATAAAAAAAGTGACAGAAGATACTTCGAAACTTGGGTTTAATACAGCTATAAGTCAAATGATGGTATTTTTAAATGAAGTAAGCAAGCTAGATAAAATTCCACGCTCTTTATGGCAATCTTTTGTAAAAATGCTTTCTGTATATGCTCCTCATCTTGGAGAAGAACTTTGGGCTAAACTTAATGACAATTCCTCAAGTACTATTGCATATGAATCATGGCCAAAATACAACGAAGAGTTTTGTAAAGATACCGAGATGACAATTGTTGTGCAAGTAAATGGAAAAATTCGTGGTAAATTTCAGGCAGAAGTGAATACAGACAAAATACTATTAGAAAAAACAGCTCTAGAGAATGAAGGAGCTAAGAAGTTCTTAGATAACAAAGAAATAATAAAAATAATTGTTGTTCCTAATAAGCTTGTAAATATTGTGGCTAAATAATGTATTATAGGGAGAAAAATATTATGACCAACATCGATTTTCGAAGTGACACAGTTACTTGGCCAACTCAAGCAATGAGAGATGCTATGGCAAAAGCAGAAGTCGGAGATGATGTCTATCAAGATGATTTGACAACAAAAGAGCTTGAAAATTATGGTGCAAGTCTCGTAGCAAAAGAGGCAGCTCTTTTTGTACCATCTGGAACCTTTGGAAATGAACTTGCTCTTTTTACCCATTGTAAAAGAGGACAAGAAGTTGTATTACCAGATAATTGCCATATAATTCAACATGAATGTGGAGCGTCTTCCATTATTGCTGGGGTGCAACTTCGTACGGTAGAAGAAAAAGGAGGGATGTTATTACCTTCTGATTTTAGTATGAAAATACGACGAAACGATGATATACATGAACCTAAAACAGGTCTTATTTGTATAGAAAATGCTCGTTCAAATGGTCGAGTTGAATCGATAGAATTTATGGAGCAAATGTATACCATAGCAAAAACACATCATGTCCCATTACATTTAGATGGAGCACGTATTTTTAATGCTGCTACGCATTTAGATGTCCCAGCCGTAGAAATAGCGAAGTATTCCGATTCTGTTATGTTTTGTCTTTCTAAGGGTCTTTGCGCTCCTATAGGCTCATTACTTGCAGGATCTGCAGATTTTATCGAACGAGCCCGTTGGAATAGAAAAATTATGGGTGGTGGAATGCGCCAAACAGGGATGCTTGCTGCAGCAGGTCTTATTAGCCTTAGAGAAATGCGTTTAAGATTATCAGAGGACCATGAAAACGCAACCTTTCTGGCAAATGAACTGGCTACAATACCAGAAATACAAATAGATGTAACATCAGTAGAAATAAATATGGTATTTTTTAGTTTCGTCGGAAACACAATTGATACAGCTTCATTTACCGAATATTGTCGAAATAACAATATTTTAATAAATGATGCAGATTCATCTGGTACTATCCGCCTTGTTACTCATTATTGGATTCACAAAGAAGATTGTGAAAAATTTATTTCTACACTTAAAGATTTTCTAAAATAGAAACAAAAAAAACTGAGTTAACTAACTCAGTTTTTTTTTAATCTCAACATTACGAATTGATTAATAAGCAATTTATTCCTTAACAGATCCTGCCGTAAGTCCTGCAATAAAATATTTACATAAGAAAATGTAAATTAATAAAACAGGCAACGCAGCTATAAAAGCTCCGGCCATAGGAACATTCCATTGAACTGCTTGCCCTCCTGCAAGAGCTGATAATGCGACAGTTATAGGCTGAGATCCCGTATTTGTAAGCGTAACGCCCCATAGAAATTCATTCCAAATTTGAGTAAATTGCCAAATGCCAACAACAACAAAAGAAGGAACAGATAGAGGCAACATCAACCTAAAAAAGATTGTAAAATACCCTGCTCCATCTATACGAGCAGACTCAAGAATTGCATCAGGTAACTGGTCATAGTTATTTCGAAAAAGCATTGTAACAATAGGAATACCATAAACAACGTGTGCTAAAACTAACCCACCTAAATGCCCATATAATCCGATACGTCTTAAAACATTAAATAACGGAATAAGAATTATCTGATACGGAATGAACATTCCAAATAAAAGCAAAGTAAAAATTAATTCACTCCCTTTAAATTTGCCTTTACTAAAAACATAGCCATTTACAGCCCCTATAATTTCTGATAAAAAGGTAGCACTTAAAGCAAGGATAATACTATTAATAAAACTAGGACCAAGTTTTGCTATTGCATTCTTATATCCAGATCCAACAAAATGAGTTGGAAGATTCCATGAAGTTGTTAAATCTATTTCAACAGGATCCTTCAAAGAAGTAATAAGCGCCATCCAAGCCGGAACAAGACAAAGTACAGCAAGCAAAATCATAAATGTATAATACCAAAAACTTCTAGTATGTTTTTTTTGTAAACTTGTCATGCATTTACCCTCTGGTGATGTTGATTTACCATGTACGGAATGATAAACGAAGCTGCTAAAATAAACAAAATAACCGCCATTGCAGATCCAAGAGCAAAATTATTCGCTCGGAAAGTTGTGGTATACATATTTATAGATGGATGACCTGTATTACCATTATCTGTACCAGCCATAGCATAAATAAGATCAAACATTTTTAATGCAATATGTGAAATCAATACCGTAGCACTCATAGTAATAGGTCGCATATTTGGCAACGCTATTTTTGTGTAATAAATAAATTCATTTGCTCCATCAAGTTTAGCTGATTCTCGAGTACTTTCACTTAAACCACGTAATCCGGCTAAATACAAAGCCATTGTATACCCTGCATATTGCCAACATCCTGTCCAAATGATGCCAAGAGTTGCTAAATTAAATCCATGGATTTCTTTGCGCGGAACAGCAGGAGGTAAAAATTTAAAAATAACGAACACCAAAACCGCAATTATTGAACATGTAATTGCATACTTTTTTATAGCTTTTTTATTTTTTTTAGTGATTGCATTTATTAAAAAAATTGCAAATATAATTAATGCAATTACAAAAATTATTTGAAATATGTTTTGCCAATTAAACGACCAGATTTGTTGGCGTGAACTTATCCAAAGAAACTTACTTTTGTTAAGTCCAACCCATGTTGGAATTAAATTAACACCCCCATTAGGAGCTAATAGCCAGCGCCAAATGGTACCTGAAACTATAAAAGATAAGGCCATAGGATATAAAAAAACTGTAGTAAAAAAACGCTCTCCTTTTACTTTGCTTTTTCTATCTAGTAGAATGGCTAAAAGAAGACCAACAAGCAAAGTACTTACAAGCATAAATACCATATAAAAAATAGCATTTACTAAATCTTGTCGGAACATACTCTGAAATGAACTTGTAAAAAGGTCTTTATAATTAGCTACACCTATAAAGTGTTTTTTTATTACTTCAAATCCAGTCCAATCGGTTAATGAATCGTAAATCGTATTTCCGATAAATCCATATACAAATATACCAACAAGAATTACGGAGGGTATGATAAGTAGTATTGAATATATCTTTTCTTTATGTTTGGAGTATATATTTGCCATGTTAATCCTCAAAAAAAGCAGCCCTATATGTACAGAGCTGCCTCTGAAATTAAAACATTTTATTTAATGTATTTATCCGCTAATTCTTGACACATTGCAGATGCTTCAGTTGCATCTTTGTTATTCAAGAAAGTTTCCATTACTTTAGAAAAATCGTTTGAGAAACCTTCGCTAGCCACACAACCATGCGCAAGAGATCCAACAATGATATCTTCTGCAAAGTTTTTAGCAGCAGATTTAGAATACGCACTATATAAACTCATGTCAGCATCTATTCTTGCTGGGATAGATCCTTTTAGAGGATTAAAGGCATCTTGTCCTTCTTTTGAACCACAAGTTGCTACCCATGCAGCTGCCGCTTCTGGATTTTTACAACCTTTTGGAACTCCAAAAGAGTCTGCCAAGAATTGGAAAACACCTTGTGTCCCAGGTGTATTTGCCCAACCAAAACCAGTACCAGCTTCTAATTTTTTTGTTGTCATCATATAACCTGCTGCCCAGTCGCCCATCCAGTTAAAAGCAGCCTTGCCATTAATAACCATATCAGTTGCCTGTTGCCAAGAAAGAGAAGCCGCATCTGTATTAGTGTAACTAATTACTTTACCAAAAGTCTCCCAAACATTTACAACTTTTGGATCATCAAAACGAAGTTCTCCATTCCACAATTTGTTATAATCATCAGGACCAAGAACGCCAAGAGCAACATTTTCCCAATTTTCATTAGCTGTCCACGTAGTCCCCATTGAAAGAGGAATTATTCCTTTAGATTGCAATTTATCACAAACTGCAATAAATTCATCAAAGTTTGTAGGAACCTCAACTCCCCATTTCTTTAAGTTTTCTGGTATGTACCACATAACATTTGATTTGTGAACATCCACGGGCATAGCCCAAATCCCACCATCCTTAGAAAGAAGAGGAATTAAAGTTTCAGGAAATTTATTTAATAAATCTTCTTCCTCAAAAATAGGGGTCAAATCCATCATCTTATCTGCTACAACCCAAGTTCCAATAAGTTCCATTCCAGCATGTGCTTGAAATGCTTCTGGTGGTTCTCCACCAAGCATACGTGTTTTAAGAACGGCTTTAGCATTTACACCTGAACCACCTGTTACAGTAGCATTCATTAAATCTACATTAGGATATTTTGCTTCAAATACCTTAATAAGAGCTTCTAATGCTGGTCCTTCATCTCCGGCCCACCACGAAAAAATCTCGAGCTTTCCAGAGGGATTTTCACTCGGTTGTAATTTTGCTTCTGAAGTTGCCATAGTTGTGGTTTTCTCTTTCGATCCCCCAGCGAAAACCATACCCATAGCTAGTACGGATACTATAATTGCCAATGCAATTTTTTTTGCTCTCATTTACAATCCTCCTATATAAACTGTAAAAAAATAGCGATTATTGAGAGCTTACTACAATTAATCAGGCTCAAACTAAACTTCTTAGTAAGCTCAGACTAAACTCCATATATTGATTGTAAATCTTTTTTTTCAGAAGTCAAGTCATAAAAAACCGTAAATACACAACCTCTAGTAATTCAAAAGAAAATCAATTATACTTAAGTTGAAATTTATATATAGTAGAGGATACATAATATGATTAGAGGTGGCGATATAGTTAAAGGGACTGTTCTTCTTGTGAAAAACACACCTTATCTCGTTGTTAACCGTGAATTTGTTAGCCCAGGAAAAGGAACAGCTTTCTGTCGTTGTAAAATGAAAAATTTGCGAGATGGTTCTGTTTTATCACAAACAATTAAAACTCCAGATATGGTAGAAGATGCAGAAGTTGAAACAGTCGAAGCTCAATACCAATATTCAGATAATGATTTTTATTTCTTTATGAATATAGAATCATTTGATACAATTCAAGTTCCATTAGATTTAAATGAAAATTTGAAATATTACCTTAAAGAAGGTGAAGAATATTCAATTGTAATGTGGGATGAACAACCAATTGATATTAAAATTCCACAAAAAATGATTTTTACCGTTGCTGAAAGTGAAAATTATGTCAAAGGTGATACAGTTTCTGGCGCGACAAAACCAATTGTTACTGAAACTGGTCTTACTGTACGAGTACCATTATTTATCAAACAAGATGAAAAAATACTTGTAAACACAGATACAAACGACTATTTAGAACGAGTTAATAAATAACATTTGCAATAAAAAAAGCTACCAAATGGTAGCTTTTTTTAATTACTTTCTCTTTACAAATAAAATAACGTATCATAAAATAATGTTACATACTAAACCATTTTGGGCAATACTGAATTCGAATCAGTGACCCCCACCATGTCAAGGTGATACTCTAACCAACTGAGCTAATTGCCCATAACCAAAATGTATAAAAAAAAATAACATAAAAAGATTATTCAGTCAATATACAAAAGGTAAAAAAATTGAAGTTTCTAATTATTTCACAAAACAAATCATTTTCTAACTCAATAACTCATTTTTTACGAAAACATCAACAACATGCTCTTGTTAGGAGTAGCATATTTGATTCTGTTATTACCACTCTAGAAATAAATTTCCATGCAGTTATTATTGATAAATCATATATTACCTTATCATCTAAAGATATATTTATCTTCGCTTATTCTAAAAAAATAGACTCTCTTTTGCTATTCTTTAACTCAGAAATAATAACACCTACTATACTTAATAATTACATAAATGAAAATCACACTTTTTTTAAAATGCAACTTCAAAACAAGAAAACAAAAAAAGCATATTTACTTTTTCAAGAATATTTAAATAGTTATTTAAAATCATTTAAAACCTTACTAAAACAACCATTAAGAAAAAGAGAAAAAGAATTAATCTCTGTTCTTTTTCTAAAATCAAAACCACAGACAACTAAAGATATTGTTAAAGAACTATGGAAAGACACTAATACTAAAAATATAGAAAAGCACAAAAAAACAATTTACGCATATATTTCACGAATAAATTCTTTTTGCAAAAGCTCAAACAACATATACATATATTTAAGCCATTCAAAAGGTAAATACTATTTTAAACCATTACCAATACTTTCATGAAGTTTAATACATATATCGAATATAAAAAAAACTACTTTTCACGTTATTTGAAAAGTAGTTTTTTCATTGTCATAAAGACCTATTTTACAGCTGAGGATATTCTCTCTAAAACTTTTTTACGATCCAAAGGTTTTACAATATAATTTTTTGCACCCAACAAAAGTGATTTTTTTACCAAATCCTCTTTTCCTAAAGCACTAACCATAATTACTCTTGCATTTTTATCAAATGCCATTATCTGTTCAAGAGCAGAAATCCCATCTAATTTTGGCATTGTAATATCCATAGTAACAATATCAACATTAGGACTTAGTTCTTTATATTTTTCGACGCCTTCGGCTCCATCTCCAGCAGTAGCAACTATTTCGTAGCCTTCGCTAGTTAAGATCTGACCAAGTTGTTTAGCAACAAATATAGAATCATCTACTACCAATACCCTTACTTTTGTACCATCACCTTTTAACCCCTCAGGAGGTCTTTCATTTATCGAAGGAAAATCTTGTTTAGTTTTCATTACTGCCTGCCTTTTCACGAATTGCAACATTTACTTCAATTTTTCCCTGTTGTGTAATCATAGGAACAATTAAAGCTTCTACATCATGATTCACAATTTCCATTTTCTCACCAGTAAATAACGCGGGAGGTGTTACATCAAATTTAAACCCTAAATCCTGTAATTTAGTCACAGCTTGCGCTGTAATAATATTTGCTAATTCTGCAATTGTAGCTTTTACAAGATCATCAAACTCAGTAAGTTTTTCTCCATTCATTGTGGATGCAATTTTCATTGCAGTCTCCGTGGACATATCAAATAATACACGTCCCTCAACATCTCCAGCAAGACCTACTAAAGTTGCTACGCCCATTACAGGAGTTGAAGTCGATTTTAGATATAAATCACCACGTCGAACATCTCCACCAAGAATTTCAGACAAAATATTGTAAGCTGTTTCAACAAATGGATTTATATACTCTATACGCATAATACTCTCCTATTAGTATAGCTAGTGTATACCTTATTTTTATCATGTTTTACTATATATAGTCAAGGAATCTTTTGATTTCTCTAACCATTTTGAATGGTCAGCTAAAACCTCATTATCACCAACTATTATTGTACCATTTCCTTTCAAATTGTCTTCTATATCTACAAATAAATTATTAAGATCATCTGGAGAAATAAAAGACAAAAGATCTCTAACAAAAATATGATCTACACTTGGATTCGTATTATTATGAGTACAATCATGGTACTCAAATTGGATACAATCCTTTATTTTTTGAGAAAAACTAAATGTATTTTTGACTGTTTTAACAACATACGGCTTAAAAAAATCAGGAATTTTACCCTCGGTTACAGTAAGCAATGGGGCATTTGATATATTTAACAAATCAAAATCCTGTGCGTAAATCTTAATTTTAGAATTAGGATACCGTTCTTGAAAAACACAAGCAAGAGAAAAAGTCTCAAAGCCCTTACCACAACCAGGATTCCAAACATTTATTTGTTTCGCATTATTATCAGGTAATAAGTCCATTACTTCTTTACAATAATCTTCTTGCCATAATTCTCCAGAATATCTAGAATAAAAAGGAGCTAAAAATTCATCTGCTTGATCCTTTGAAGTAATTTGAGGATTATCTTTTGCAGCAGTCCATTCCTTATATCTTCGTTTGAACCAATTTTCGTTTATAGAAGAGACATAAAAGTTTGCAAACGAAACGAGTGCATCACTTACAAATTTACAATTAATATCTTCGTTTGTATCTATATCCTCTGAAGAACTTTGCTCCACACTATCTTCTGGAATTACTTCTTCAGAAATATTTTGAGTGGCTTGTTCTACCTCTATTTTTGAATTATCAGTATTAATACCATCTTTGCTTGCACTTTGTGATTGGGATTCTGTTTCAAGTGTTTCTACATTCAAAGAAGAAAGACTCTTTGGATCTGCAAAATGTTCTTGCTTACCCTTATCACTTTCAGTAGTAATAGATAAAGTTTCTTGTTCTTCTATTTTAACAGACAAATCTTCAGTTTCAGATGAATTATGAAGTCCAAAAACACGCTCTATATCAAGTAGAATATATAAACGATTATTACTTTCTATTACCCCATAAATATATTTTATATTAATATCTCCAAAAAGAGGATGTGGTGGCTGTATATTTTTTTTCTGTATTCCAACAACCTTATCAATTTCATCTACAACTACACCAAAAACTCGGTCTTCAATACTAACGATAATAAGATTTTCTACATCATTTGAAGTTCTCTCTGGAACATCTATATTAAAAAAAACACGAAGATCTATTATAGGTATTATTTCACCACGAAGGTTGTATACACCTAAAACGAAAGATTCTGTATTAGGAACAAAAGTAAATTTTCCTGCTTTTGCAATTTCTTTCACTTTCATAATATCAATTGCATAATCTTTTCCTGCTAATGAAAATCCTATCATTTTAAAATCAATATTAGCTACTTCTTTCTTTTTTTCATCTTCGATATCTTCTTCTGAGAACTGTAAAGCCCTCACATCTTCCATCGTTATACCCATAGTTTATCCTTTGTCTTCATCTGGAGTTGATTCCATAGCTGCTAATTCTTGTCGTACACCCAACGCAAGTAATTGACTTACATCTATTATCAAAGAAACTGATCCATCCCCAAGAATAGATGCACCTGCTATACCAGGAGAATTTGTAAATTGATCTGAAAGAGGTTTTATAACTATGTCTTCTTCTCCAATCAATGCATCAACCATTATACCTATCTTCTTATCGGCATTTCCAACAATAACGACAAAAGTATAAACCAAATCCGTTGAGTTTTTTATACCAAACAACCTACTAAGTCGTAAAACACTAATAACTTCATCTCGAACATTTAATACTTCATGATTATCTAATATATTAATATCTTCTATTTTAACACGTTGGCTTTCTACAACAGAGGCTATAGGAATAGAATATACTTGATCAGCAACTCTTACGAGCAACCCTTGTATAATAGCTAAAGTAAGAGGTAAACGAATACTAAAAGTTGAGCCCACCCCTTTTTCAGACGTTACAATGACAGTTCCATTCAATTTTTCAATTTGGGTTTTTACGACGTCAAGACCGACACCTCGTCCTGAAACATTTGATATTTTTTTGGAAGTTGAAAACCCTGCCTCAAAAATAAGTTGAAAAGCCTCTTGGTCGGTAATTATTTTATTAGGATGTATTATGCCCTTTTCTATGGCTTTTGCTCTAACACTTTCTACGTCAATACCTGCCCCGTCATCAATAATATCTATGATAATTAAGTTTCCTTCATTTTTTGCCCGTAACAAAAGAGTTCCCTCTTCTGGTTTTCCCGCTTTTTTTCTAATTTCAGGCATTTCAATGCCATGATCAGCAGAGTTTCTAACGCAATGCATGATAGGATCAAGCAAATCTTCAATTACAGATTTATCAAGTTCTGTATCTTCACCCTCAATAACTAAATTGATTTTTTTATTTAAATCCTTTGAAAGATCTCTTACAACTCGAGGAAATCTACTGAAAATCTGACTAATCGGAACCATTCGTATCTTCATGACTCCTTCCTGCAATTCTCCAGCAATACGCCCTAAGTTTTGTGTCGAGGAATGTAATTTCCCATCTATTACATTATATGTACTTGAGACATCACTATATAATTTATCTATATCACCAAAATCTTGCAGCATCTTAGCTTTTATTTCTTTTATCGATACTCCATTTTGGTTCATTTCAATATATTCAGGAACTGCTTCAAAAAAAGAATGTATTCTTTCCTTAAAAATATTTTCAGTTGATTGCAATTTTGATTGCAAATTACTCATTTGGCTTGCAATCTGATTAAAAGAAGCTTTTACAATAACAGTTTCACTAACTAAATTTAATAAACCATCAATTCGTCTCGAATCAACACGAAGCAAGCTTGCATTAGCATTATGCATCGAAGACTTTTTTTTTGTTGAGACTTTTTGTGGACTTTGTTTTTTTAAGGAAGTTGTATCTTCTTCTTTTTTTGACTCAACTTCTGTCGTTTTTGATTCAGAAGTTTCTTCTCCCTCTTTAGTTGTATCAACTATTTCATCATTTTTTTTTACACTATCTGGTACATCTTCTGCTATTTCTTCAGTATCTAAACATTTAGCATCACAAGCAAGAACAACATCATCTAAAAATGCACAGTCTTCTAATTCTTCTCCCGTTGCACTTGTTGAAATAAAATATACGACTTGGGAATGGAATTCGTCTTCATATAACTCTTCAAATTCTGGTATCGTTCTAAGTAAAGTTCCTTTATCTTTTAAAGAAGCAAAAACTTGAATTCCACCGACCGTATTCATAGGATTGTTTTCATCAAATAAAACTGTTATACCCCATAATTGCTCGCCATTTTCAACCGTTTGCTTTAATTCAAGCAATTCATATTCACTAAGTAAAGAAGATGGAGAGGGAAGCTCATCAGGGATAGTTTCATTTGAAACAGCAGAAGAAACATCTACTTGATTTTCGTCTTCATTTTTTTTAGATTTTGGAGCAAACTGAGACGCTAACGCAGCAATCTCACTTGTGTCTTTCTTCTTTTTTTTCTTATCTTCTTTTGCGGGCAATAATTTTCTTATTTTTTCTTCTACAGAGGATGTGTCTTCTTCATATTTAGAACCATTTGAGCGTTCTTCTAACATTGCTTTTATTATATCTACAGCAGAAAAAAGTACATCCACAACATCTTCTGTTACTTGAATATTATCTGAACGTATTTCATCTAGCAAATCTTCCATAAGATGTGTAAACTCTGTTATCTCGGTCATTTCAACAGTAGCTGAACCACCTTTTAAAGTATGAGCCGCACGAAAAATCTCACTGATAGCTTCATGATTTTTAGGGTCATTTTCAATTACAAGAATATTACTCTCAAGTTGCTCAACCTGCAGGTTAGCTTCGCTAAAAAAATCTTGTAATAGTTCTTCATTATTTATATCTAGATAATCACTCATATTATAACATTTTATACGGAAACCAATATATGTCAAGATTAAGACGGTTCTATTTAAACAAATGAGTTAAACAAATGATATTTTTTTAACTTTTCTTAAAGTTTAACCAATAACAAACCGATATTGATTGTGGGTTTGTATGCCCGTTGGAGAATAAAACATGAAATTTTATACTGCACATTCAAAAATATATTTTTATATTATTGCGATATCTATTTTTCTTTTTTTTACTCAGTTTACGCTTTTTGCCAGCACATATAATTCTAGTACAACGGGCGTTACTGCTACTTTTACACCATCTTCGTCTGAAGAAAGTGCAAATTTAATAACAGATGCTTATGTCGCAACTCATTTTCAATTTGCAAATTTCTTTACTCTAGACGGAAAAGTATCAATTAATACAGATAATATTCTTGAAAATAGTTTTTACAACAACACTGCTGCTTATTTTACGATAGATGAAATTTCTGGTACGTATTCGTTTGATACGGCTATTTTTGAAGGGCAACTCACAGCTTTTGTTGGTTCCTTTGAATCTCCAGGAACAGATATTTTCGGTAAGAAATACTTAGGGATTCAAAATATTATTCCCCCAATCCTTTATCCAGAAACCGCATTGGAATCTATTCCAATATACTCAATTGAAGGTATCGGACTTGCATTTGGAGCCAAATTTAGTTCTCCTATAGCTACTGGATTATACGTATATTATAATGACGTAGTCGAATCTACAGATAGTGATGAAACAGAAAAATATGTAAATATTGATACCCGAATAGCAAAAGTCTCCGATAATTTTTTTATTGATTTTTGTCTAGGCACAAGCTTCCCATTTGAAACAGAAGTAGTTGATAACGAATTGTATATAAGTACTCATTTAGACCTACATGCTATGACAACAATGGTAATTGGAGGTAACCCTTATACAAACATGTTTATTCAAGCTGGACTTAGTGATTTTCAAGTTCAACCTACCATAGATGATGATTATATATCTTTGGATGATATATTTATTTTCTTAGAACCACGTTTTGCAACAAAATCACTTCATTACTCATTTTCTCTTTTTTGTATACCAGAAGATAAGACAGAAACTCTTGAATATATCGATAATTCTGTAGGAACAGCTCTTTCTATTACTTCTAATCCTATGTTACTCTTTAATTCAGAAGGGACTATAGGTGGAACAATTTCTGCTTCTGTCCCTAACCCAGCTATTGAAGACTATTCTGTAGAAAATATAGATTTCCAAATGACTCCGTATTTGGACCTCAAGATACAAAACAATAACTTGCACACATCTTTACACACTTCTTTACATATATATCCTCTTCGTTATAATGATATAGGAACAATGTTTCTTTATACAATGGGATATAAAATACAGATATGACAAAAAGAATAATTACTATAATTTTACTTTCTCTTTTTTCACATTTTCTCTTCTCTGTTTCTGTTGATACGAGTCTTACACTAGATACATATTCTGGAGAAAAAGACATTGGCATATCTTTTGGGATTGAAGGAAATCTTCTTGATAATCTTGTTTTAGCTTCTATTATTGATTATGAAGGAGAAAATACATATACCACATATAGTCAAATTCAATACATAAGCAACTACTTTACAGGTACAGGGAGTTTCGGATTTTACATAAATGAAACATCTTTATACCCTTCTTTTGGCATAGAAGCATTAATTACTCCTTTTAAACATTTTGGATTTGAACTAACAAATAAACTCGCTATAAATCCTTATCATATTTTTTCTACTGCAGCTATTCTGAATGATACAGATGTTACTTGTTATTTATATACAAGTAAATATGTTTTGAGCCTAGATTTAGGATATTTAAAAGACACAAGTAGCTCTATCGAAGAAAACTCTTATTCTGGAAAACTTGAAATTCTAGGACGCCAACAAGACATTCCCCTCCAAATAAATTTTTACACAGAAACAATCGTGATGTATAACGATGCCATAACAGATTTAAATGACATTCAAATTATGTGTGGTGGTGGATTTAAGTATGATTTTGGAAAATTTGGAACATATTATATAGATTCCGAAATAACAGCATTTTCATTAGAGGACAATACACAACCATTTAGTATTACAATTGGAATAATATATAAGTTAACAGACTCTTATTCTAAAATAGAAACCACAAGAGTTACTAAAGAATCTGTATACGAAGAAGAAGAAAGCTTTGAAGATATAGAAAAACAAACAGATGAGTCTATATCTTCTGAAAAAAAAGAAACAAGTGATACGACCCCTGAAAATCAGGAAACTATTACAGAATAAAAAAAGGGGCTATCTGCCCCTTTTATAATTACAAGTTAAAGTTTTTTAGTCTTTCACAAGCTTCTTGTATATCCTCTCTATGTCCAAAAGAACTAAAGCGAATAAAACTTTCACCTGCAGGTCCAAATCCCGCACCAGGGGTTGTAACAACCTGACATTGGTTTAGGATTTCATCAAAAACTTCCCAGCTTTTTTTACCTGGAAATTTAACCCATAAATAAGGGCTATTACCATCACCATATATTTCGATATGAAGCTTTTTAAAATTATCGCTTTCAAGAGCTTTTTTAATAAGTCGCTCATTTTCTAGGTAATAATCTATAAGACTTTTCATTTCTGCAAGACCTTGTTCATCTAGAGCAGCTAAGCCACCTCGCTGAGCGATATTAGAAGCCCCATTAAAAACAGTTGTCATTACCCGATTCCAGTCTTTATTTACAAGAGTTCCGTCTGCAAACTTCAAAGTTTTAGGTACAATTGACCAACCGAGCCTAACTCCAGTAAAACCTATGGGTTTACTAAATGAATTTATTTCTATTGCACACTCTTTTGCACCTTCAATCTCGAAAATAGAACGAGGAAGATTTTTATCTTGGATAAAAGCAAAATAAGCTGCATCATAAATGATAATACAATCATGTTTTTGGGCAAAAGCAACAAGTTTTGTAAGCTGTTCTTTTGTAGAAGAAGCTCCTGTAGGGTTATTTGGTGAACAAAAATAAATAAGACTATTATCAGGCACTACAGATAAATCTGGGAAAAAATCATTTTCTGCAGTACAAGGCATATAAACAACACCTTCATAGCCAGATCCATTTTTTTTAGCACCACCTGCAGCACCTACCATTACAGAACCGTCAACATAGACAGGATAGGCTGGATCTTGCACTGCAACAGATACACCAGAACCAAAAAGAGTTTGAATACGACCAATATCGCATTTTGCACCATCTGAAATAAAGACTTCGTCAGATTCAATAAGATTAGGATATAGCACACTTGCTATTTTTTCACGCAATGCTGTTAATCCTTGCTCATCCCCATATCCAGAATAACCATCTGGCGTTTGTAAAGCTTTTATATAATCACTCATTGCTCCAGCTATATGTGGCGTTAGAGGCTCTGTTGTATTGCCAATTCCTAAACTGATAACCTTTTTATCAGGATGAGCTGTTGCATACTCACGTCTTCTTTTACCAATTTCTGGGAAAAGATAACCTGCTGTTAAGTTAGCAAATGCAGGGTTTCTGTTAATCATGTTGTCTCCTATATTTTACACTTCTGATAGAAATGTTTCATTTCTATCGTGGTTGTCCTACTACTCTGTCCAGCATACAACCACCTTTCTCCTATTATTTTACACTTCTGATAGAAATGTTTCATTTCTATCGTGGTTGTCCTACCTAGTATTTAAGCTTGCAACCACCTTTCTCCTATTATTTTATGCTGCTGATAGAAATGTTTCATTTCTATCGTGGTTGTCCTGCTGCTTTGTTCAGCTTACAACCACATGTCTCCTATATTTTATGCTGCTGATAGAAATGTTTCATTTCTATCGTGGTTGTCCTGCTTCTTTGTTCAGCTTACAACCACATGTCTCCTATAAGATTGTCGTATTAAATTTCTAGTAATGTTTGATCGATAGGTTTCCCTGGGGCTACCATAGGCAAAACCATCTCATCTATATCTATTTTAGCATCTATTATGGCTGGTTTACCAGAATTTGCTGCCTCATCAAAAGCTTTTGTAAACTCTGTTTCATTTGCGACCCTGTAACCAGCAATACCATACGCATCAGCTAGTTTTACAAAGTCAGGACCACGGTCTAAAGTTGTTTCAGAATACCGTTCTTTATAGAATAGATGCTGCCATTGCCGAACCATTCCAAGAGTACCGTTGTTTACCACAATAATAATTATTGGCAAATTATAATAGCTTATTGTAGAAAGTTCATTACAATTCATCCTAAAAGAACCATCCCCCGCAATATGAACAACATGAGTTTTAGGATTTCCAACCTGTGCCCCAATAGCAGCTCCTGTTCCATAACCCATTGTTCCAAGCCCACCAGAAGTTAAAAAAGTGCGTGGTTTAGAGAAAGGATAAAATTGTGCTGCCCACATTTGATGCTGTCCCACTTCAGTTGTAATGATTGTATCATCACCCAATTTTTTGTTCACATATTCCAAAACAAATTTAGGATGCAACGGTACCTTTTCTGTATACATCGAAGGGATTTTTTTCTTTAAGTCTTCTATTTTTTTGTTCCAGTCAGAACTTTTTTTCGATTCAATTTTAGGAAGTAATCCTGTTAAAATCATTTTTATATCACCAATAAGATTTTCACAGGTCGGAATATTTTTATTAATTTCTGCTGGATCTATGTCTATTTGTAGTACTTTTGAATCTGTACAAAATTGCTTAGGATTAGAGATAACACGATCTGAAAAACGAGAACCTATAGCAATAAGTAGATCTGAGTTACTTGCTGCAACATTACTTGCTTTTGAACCATGCATACCGATCATTCCAGTACATAGATAATGTTCAGAAGGAATTGCAGTTTTACCCATAAGGCTTACAGCGACAGGAATTTGAGCTTTTTCGGCTAACGCTTTTAGTTCTTCGTAAGCATTAGAAATACAAACTCCTCCTCCTGCATAAATCACAGGACGCTGAGCATTATTAATAAGTTGTGCAGCTTTTTTTAATTGATCATCTGTTACTTTACGCAATCCTCTAATTCGGTCAATATTTTGTGCCATATGCACAGTTGGTGCATGAGCGACATCTTTTTGCGCTATAGCCGTATATTCACACATTGCAGCTGTTATATCTTTTGGAATATCGATAAGTACAGGCCCTGGACGACCACTTTTTGCAACTATAAACGCTTCTCGGATTGCTCCTGCCAATTCTTCTACTTTACGCACAATGTAACTATGCTTTGTAATAGGCATAGTTATACCACGAATATCAACTTCCTGAAAACTGTCCTTACCTAAAAGAGCTGTTCCTACATTACAAGTAATTGCAACCATCGGAACAGAATCCATATAAGCAGTGGCTATCCCTGTAACTAAATTGGTAGCTCCAGGGCCACTTGTAGCTAAAACAACACCAGTTTTTCCTGTTGAACGGCTATATCCATCTGCAGCGTGAGACGCTCCTTGCTCATGAGATGTTAATATGTGTCGAATACGATTTTTATTTTTATATAATTCGTCATAGATATTTAAAATTGCGCCACCTGGATATCCAAAGACAACATTTACCCCCTGCTCAACTAAACATTCTACAACTATTTGCGCTCCTGATATTTTCAATAAAATTCTCCTAAAACTTAGCACTGAACAAAAGCTCAGTGCCTCTTATACGCTAACTTAAAATAGCACCTTGATCAGCACTCGAAACAAGTTTTGCATACCGAGCAAGATATCCAGTTGTAACTTTTGGCGCTGGACATTTCCAAGCTTTTCGACGTTCTGTTAACGTTGCTTCATCTACATCAAGATTAATTTTATATGCATTAATATCAATAGTAATACTGTCACCTTCTTCTACAAGAGAAATCAAACCACCATTGGCAGCTTCTGGAGAACAATGTCCCAAAGAAGCTCCTCGTGTAGCGCCAGAAAAGCGACCATCTGTAATCAAAACAACATCTTTATCCAAGCCTTGTCCCGCAAGAGCCGCTGTTACAGCAAGCATTTCGCGCATTCCAGGACCACCTTTTGGACCTTCATAACGAATAACTACAACATCACCCTTGTTAATTTTTTGTTTTTGAACAGCTTCAAAACAATCTTCTTCTGAATCGAATACACGAGCAGGACCTGTATGTTTCATAAGCTCTTGAGCACAAGCAGAACGCTTTACAACAGTTCCATTTTCTGCAAGATTACCAAATAAAATTGCAACTCCACCGTTTGGTGAATAAGGATTATCTATAGGGCGCAAAATTTCTGGATTAAGATTTCTAACACCGTTTAGATTTTCTTTTATAGTTTTACCGGTAACAGTCATTAAATTTGTATTAATTAAATCTTTTTTAGCTAATTCTGCAAGAACAGCCTGAACTCCACCAGCTTTATATAAATCTATAATAAAAGTATGACCAGCTGGAGCTAGGTGGCATAAATTAGGAGTTTTTTCAGAAATTTCATTAATCATGTGTAAATCAATTTTTACACCTGCTTCATGTGCAATAGCTGGAATATGTAAAATGGTATTTGTAGAACAACCCAAAGCCATATCGGCTGTTAGAGCATTTCGAAAAGCTTCTGCAGTCATAATTTGTTTAGCAGTTATATTTTTTTTGAACATTTCCATAACTTGCATACCTGCTTTTTTAGCTAAAACATATCGTTCAGCATAAACAGATGGAATGGTTCCATTTCCAGGCAATCCCATACCTAAAACTTCGGTAACGCAGTTCATTGAGTTTGCAGTAAACATTCCAGAACAAGATCCACAACTAGGACAAGCACATCTTTCTATGTCATCAAGCTGTTTTTCAGTAACTTTACCAGCACTCACGCCTCCAACAGCTTCAAAAACATCTGTCAAAGAAAGATTTTTACCACTATAAGGATTTGATGTATCATTTCCAGGTAGACGCCCTGGCAACATAGCCCCACCAGACACAAATACTGTAGGTAAATCTAGTCGAGCAGCTGCCATAAGCATACCAGGTACAATTTTATCACAGTTAGGAATCATTACAATAGCATCAAACTGCTGTGCCATAGCAACACATTCTATTGAATCAGCTATAAGTTCACGAGTTACTAGAGAATATTTCATTCCTTCATGACCCATAGCAATACCATCGCATACACCAATTGCAGGAAATCTAAAAGGAGTGCCACCAGAAAGACGAATACCAGCTTCTACAGCATCAGCAATTTTATCGAGGTTAATATGACCAGGAATAACATCGTTTTGAGCACAACACACACCAATATGTGGATTGGCAATTTCTTCATCACAAAGTCCCATCGCTCTATATAGTGAACGATTTGGGGCACGAGCAATCCCTTTTTTAGCTTTATCACTTCTCATAACAAACTCCTTACACAGTTTATTGTATTTTTTTTGTATAAATATGCAAACTTTACGTATATTTAAGCGATTTTAACAATATTTTACAAAATCGTCAAGGAACAAAGCAAGATTGAAAATTGATATAACTAGACAAACCTTTTAATTCCTTCTAATATTGAATATTAGAAAAGGATAGTTAAAAAGGAAGAAAAAGGATGCGAAAAATACTTACATTTTTTATTATTTTAGGATGTGTATTCTCACTTTCTGCCCAAGTAAAATCTTATGTTGGCATAATTAGTGGAAAAAAAACTACAGAGTTCAATTCAACAATGCGTGCAAATGCCATAACACTTACAAAAGCAGGATATAATGATTTAGGTAATTACATTGATTCATATTTAGAAGGAACTTTTGGCTCAGGATTTGTGTTTGTAGACAAAGATAATACAAACTACATTATTACTAATAAACATGTTATTGAACAAGCTACAGAAGCTTCTATTATTTTTGAAAATGACGATGGTTCAAAAACTACATTTGATAATCTAGAATTAGTAGCTATAGATGATAACATAGACTTAGCCATCTTTAAATTTAAGGATAATTTACAACCTTTTACAACAGGCTTACCCATATCTAATAAAAAATTAAAAGACGGAGAAGAAGTTTGGACTGCTGGATTTCCAGGGCTAGCTGGAGAACCTATGTGGCAATTAGGAAAAGGAAATGTAACAAATGCTCAGGCTCACATAGATGCATTATTAGATTCTTCAATTTCTACTGTTATTCAACACTCTGCAGAAATTGATGGTGGTAATTCAGGAGGTCCTCTTTTAATAGCTTCTGACACAGATATTGGCTTTGAAGTTGTTGGTGTTAATGCATGGAAGGCTTTTTATAGACAAAATACTAACTTTTCAATTCCCGCAACTGTATTAGTTGATTTTATCGAACAGGCAAAAACAGAAAAAGATTCTAAAAAAGAATTAGCTGATAAAAAAACACAAGTAAAAGAAATTTTTGAAAACATAGAAAAAAATTATACAGATCTTGCTAAATTTATTTCTTACGATTTTGCTATAAAAGATGGTGAAAAAAGTCTTATAACTCTTTTAAATTCTGCTTCAAGAGCTGATTGTAATACTATTATATCAGTTTTTTCAAGATCTCCTTTGGAAGGATTTAAATATGCAGTAGCTTATGAGCTGTATAATGACTATAAAGACAATGAAAACATTGATACTTCTTTTGATTGGGCTTTAGAACAAAATCAATGGAGATTAAAAAGTCCCTATACAACAAAGAACAAAAAATGGGATTCTTATTATAAAGAAGTTCCAGAAGGATTTTCATTAAAAGGCTCATGGGATTTTAATATGTTAGTAGGTGGAACTTTAAATTTTGACACATCACCTACCTTAAGTACCTCAGTTGAACTATGGCCTTTTTTAAAAAACACTACGGGGATAGGTTTTGATCTTGAACTTTTTAATTATGATAAAGAACTGAACCCTTTAGTCGGTGCACACGTTGGCTTTCGGGTACCTTTTAACTTTGGACCTCTACGTATTTACCCTCTTGCAAAAGCAGGAATTAACATGGATGCTCTAGGTACCGTAGTTTCAAGTTCTTTTTTTCAAGCGGGATTTGAATGTAGCTTTGATAAAGGGAACTTTGTTATTCCCGAAATTGGTATTGCGTATAAAAAGACAGATTATTCTATAAATGGTGAGTACACTAATGATGATATAACAGTAAAAACTGACGGCATTTCTATATATGCAGTTCTTTCGTTTAGACTTAATTAATACAGAAAGAAGTTTGAAAAAGTATTTATCAAAGCTTACCCTATTTTTTTAACTGAAAAATATTTTCGATACCCCAGTCTCGTAACGCCAAAAGTATAGGGCGAAGGGACTCCCCTTTTTTTGTTAAGCTGTACTCAACCTTTGGAGGAACTTGCGGATAGATATGCCGATATACTAATCCATCAGATTCTAATTCTCTTAGTTGCTTAGTGAGCATTCTTTGTGTAACATCACCACATTTACGTTTTAGTTCATTAAATCGGATTGCCCCATCAAGTAAATGATACAAAGCTATACCTTTCCATTTTCCACCAATAACATTTAATGTCGCCTCTACCGGGCATCCAAGAGAATTATTTTTTTGTTCTTCCATCTTTTTTCCTTATTTTTTTACTGCTAGTTGACCCATTTTACAACTTTATCTATCGGCTGCCGAGTTTTAGAATGCATATGTACATCTGAGGCTCTATATCCAAAAGCGGCCATTACAGATATCCCAAACTCTTTTGAATCTATAATTCCTTCTTGCTCTAAAAGAGCTTCGGCTTTTTCTCTATTAAAGCCTTCTATTGGGCAAGAATCAATACCTATTTGAGCCGCTGCACTCATCATATTAGCTAAAGAAATATATGTTTGCCTTGAAGCCCAATCAAATAGCTTACGATCACTGGTTAAGTCAAAATCATTTTTTATAAATTTATCATAGAAATCTATTTTCATTGAAACAATATCGGTAGGTAATTCTTGAATATCTGAAGCCATATATTTTATATAATCTGAGCTAGCTTTTGTATCTACCGCTTTTCTAGTCAATAATACCATAAAATGACTCGCTGTTGGAAGTTGCCCCTTTGCTCCCCATGCGACTGCTTTTAGTTTTTCACGAAGCTCTGTGTTTTGAACTACAACAAATTGCCATGGTTCCCATCCAAAAGAACTAGGGGATAGTCTTCCTGTTTCGAGTATAAATGCAAAATCTTGATCTGAAATTTTTTTTTCTGTGTCAAATGATTTGCACGCAAATCTAAAATTAAACGCCTTTAGTATTTCTTCTTTCTTATCCATGTATTTTTCCTTTTACCGTTTTTTACAACATCTTTAATAATGGCTATTTTATCGTAATCCATAAGTGTATATCTCCTTTTCATGTTGCCTCCTTTGTTGGAAGCTAGTTTA
>JTFN01000805.1_pt1 | contig 27127 bp, 17 predicted proteins | sample 235401 | NCBI WGS metagenome assembly JTFN01 (sample SAMN03067589, study PRJNA260952) | activated sludge metagenome | biome: Sludge; feature: Wastewater; isolation source: CETP activated sludge from augmented bioreactor treating industrial... | place: India:Gujarat | collected 2013-04 | reverse complement strand
AATTTGATCTTGCCCACCTCCTACACTAACTGACGAAACGCCACCTAATCTTTCTAGCAACGATTCCACTTTATCATCTGCTATTTCGCGAAGTTCATTTTGAGAAAGATCTCCTTCAAGTCCAAGGTGCATTATTGGCATATCATCACTACTCATTTTATAAACAACAGGAGTACTCGCATCATCAGGTAGACTATCTGTTAATTGATCTAATTTATCTCTAATATCATTAGTTGCATCATCAAGATCTTTAGAATAATCAAATTCGAGATTGATAAGGCACGACCCTTCCGAAGAAGAGGAAGTAATACTTTCCAAATCGCTTACATTAGAAAGCCCTTCTTCTAATAGCTCTGTAAGGTTTTGTTCTACATCTTCTGGGCTTGCCCCAGTATAGGTCGTACTTACCATGATAGTTGGTCGATCCATGTCTGGAAAAAGTTCTACAGGAATTGACGGCACAAGAAAAGCAGCTAATCCTATAAAAAGTGCAAATATAACAACGACCGCAACAGGTCGATTTACAACTGTTTTAGTTAAATTCATTCAGCAGTTCCTTCGTTTGTAATTTTAACGGAAGACCCGTCTTGTATCATACTTTGTCCACGATAAATAACTTTATCACCCTTAGATAGCCCATCAAGAATCTCTACCCTACCATCTAATTCTAATCCAGTTTCAACTAAAGTCTTTTTTGCAATATTAGACGATAAAACCGTATATACAAACGAGCCTTCATTACCAGAAAGCAAACTCTCTTCTGGAACTGTAAGTGCATTTTGTTTTACTTCGGTAATAAGTTTAATAGAACCAAACATACCGGACTTAACCATTCCATTCTTATTATTTAATGAAATCTTAATTTCGAGAGTCCTAGAACTTCTATCAAGAACAGGACTTATTTCTACAACGACTCCTGTAAAAATTTGATTAGGATACGGTTCGAATGTTATTTCTGCAGTTTGACCTAGCTCAATATCAGCCATATATTTTTCAGAAATAAAGCAGTCTAACTCCAAATCACCTAAATCGCCAACCGTTGCTATAAGCTCTTGTGAAGAAGAAATAGTATCTCCTACATCGTGTGGCAAATCAGTTATTGTCCCATTTATTGTCGATTTTACAGGGTTTGTTGAATATATTTGACCTGGAAGAGAGGGATCCACTTCTGCGATGGTATCACCTTTTCTAACATAATCTCCAAGCGACACATACAGTTTTGTTAATTTACCTGAAACATCTGGATAAATATCGACACTTGTTTCAGCAATAACATCGCCATTAAATTTTAAATAGTTTTGCATTACTATGGGTTCAATTGTTTCGGCTAAAACTGAATACGTCATAGATTCATTAGATTGGCCAGCCATACCTGGGCCTCTTGGACCTCCTTGAGAATCATTTTTTGCAACAAGAGAAAAAATGATTGCTCCAGCAACTAAAATAATAAGAACTGTTAAAACTATTCCCATTCGTTTTGAAGTTTTCTTACGTGTATTTTGATCTTTAATCAAATCATCTTTATTGTTTACATTTTTATTCATTACAATATCCTTCTTAATTATTTATTGTTTTAATTTCTTCTGTTGTTGCATTTAGTGCATATTCTAAATCTAGGAAAGCCGATAAATAGTCATACTTACTTTGGAGTAAATCTTGTTTTGCAGAAAACAATGTATTTTGAGCATCATCTAAGTCGAGCAACTCTTTAGTTCCTTTATTATAGGCATCTTCTGTCATTTCATATGTTTTTTGTGAAATTTCTACGTTAGCTTTTGTAATCTCTATTTTTTCTCGATAGCCATCCAACTCCATAACAAGAGTTCTAATTTCTTGTTCAGCACTATCAACAATATCTGCATAATTTAAGTTAGCTTGTTCAACAGCTTTTTTTGCATCAGAAATTGCCACCAATTCTTCGGATCCAGGTATAAATCCATTAAGAGGAATAGAGATAGAAGCTGATACAGAAGCATCATCAGTCCAATCGATATTATTCATGTCAGATGCAGAATTACTCCAATCAAGACTCAAAGATAATTTAGGAGCTCTATCATCTAATTTTTCTATGGCAAGCAAAGCTTCTTCTGCTTGAATCGATTTTAATGCACTTTGTACATCTAACCTTTTTAATAAAAAGTTTTTTAAAAGATCCGTAGAATTAAGTTCAATAATTTCAGGAGCTAATTCTCCATCAATGCTAATTTCTTGTTCTAGATCGAGCCCTAATAAAGATTTAAATGACATTAGTTTAGTTTTATAAGTGGTTTTTATTTCTGTATAAGAAGGTTTCATATTTTCATACGAACTCTGAGCTTCTAAAACTTCAAGTTCTGAGGCCAACCCATTTTGAAAATTATTCTTTGTTTGTAACCATCTTTTATTTGCTAAATCAAGATTTTTTTCTTCGAGATCAAGACTTTCTTTATAGGCTATTAAATAATAGAAAGCTTTTTTTACCGCTACTTTTAATTCTTTTTCATCTATCTGATATAATATAGACTGAGATTCATACGATAAATTATCAAAATTCATATAATAGCGAGCAGATGGATTTAAACTCACACTAGACTCAAAAGAACCAGAAATCGTTAAATCCTCACTGTCTAAAGAGCTCCCGTTAAGAACAGAATCATCTCCTGACACCGAACCGTTCAAGGAAAAATCTGGTAACAAAACGTTCCAACTATGATCGTTTTGGTCTTCAGTTTTTTCTAAATCAAGTAAAGAGACTTTTAATGCTTTATTTTGTTCAAGCGCCATCTGAACCGACAAATCTTCAGTCAACACTAACGGCTCTGCAACTACAAATTGCGCAATCCCTACCATTATTAGAAACAGATATACTATTTTCTTCATTTACCTTTTCCTTTATGTTAATTTTGTTATTGTAAGACTAATAGAGTTACAAATAAATAATAATGAGAATAGTAATTTATAGAAATGACTAAAGTCATAGAAATAATCGATAATATGTGTAAAACTACACTAATGAATGCAAAAAAAAATGCAGGGAAAAAAAACATTCGCCTGCTCATTGTTTTATTTTATCTATTAATATCAATCCCTATACAATTTAGTTTTATGCATAACTTTAGACAAAATACAAAACTGGAATTGGTCATTAAATTTATTATTTTTGCTATTTTTATTATTTTCGAACTCATAGAATACTGTCTTGCCTATCCTAATGGGGAAAAAATACTTGTCAAAGTTTTATTTGGAATCCGGCTTTTTTCAATTTTAGGCTCTTTTTTACTTTGGTTTTATAACAACGGGCATGTAGAACCATTTCTTTTTAATTTTATTCCACTTCTTGCATTTTATTCTTTTTTTGTGATACCAAGAAGTTTTAGCATACTGTTTACAATCACTATAAGTACTATCTCAGTATGGTTTGATATCACCGATTTAGCCCAAAAAAATCTCGAAATTTATTATATTATTTTATTGGTATTTCAAAGAATTATAATCATTATAATATTTTATTTGTTTGGACATTTTTGGCAAACTGACATCCAAAAATCAAAAGAAAAAGAACAACTTTTGGAACAATTAAACAAATCAGAAGAAAATCTTAGAAAATATGCACGCGAAATTGCCAAAACTTCAGTTTTAGAAGAACGTACAAGAATAGCTCGTGATATGCATGACAGTATAGGACATTCTCTTACAACTATTCAAATACAACTTAGAACTGCACTAGCCTTTATACCCGTAGACATAACCAAAACAAAGCAATCAATTAATGCTGCGCTGGAAGTAGCAGAATCAAGTTTACAAGACATTCGCGATGTATTAAGCGATTTTAGACAAGATGAAACACAATTTTCTTTTAAAGAAAAAATCACCCCTATTATTGCAACTCTGTCACAATCTGGAATTATAGTAAAATTACAAATCGCAGACGATGATGAAAATTTTAATTATGCCTCACTTGTCGCTCTCTATAGATTAGTGCAAGAAGGAACAACTAACATTCTAAAACATGCAAAAGCAAAACATGTATCTATTTTATTATCTTATTTAAAAAACGAAGCAGAATTAATTATCGAAGATGACGGAATAGGGTTTAACACAAAAGAACAAATAAATGACGTAAAAAATGGAATGGGACTCCATGGTTTAATCGAACGTTTTGAATTAATTCGTGGGAACATAAAAATTGAAAGCTTTCAAAATAAAGGAACTAAAATTATAGCACATGCACCAAAAGACCCTGTTAAATTAATAGGAGAAGAAGTTGGCCTTGATTAAAGTACTTATTGTCGACGATCAGACACTTATTAGAGACGGACTTTCCTCTTTACTTAGCTTTAGAAAAGAAGTCGAAGTCGTTGGAACCGCAGAAAACGGACTTAGTGCAATAAAAGCCTCTCTAGAATTAAAACCTGATATAATTTTAATGGATATACGAATGCCAGTTATGGACGGAATAACAGCACTCAAAAAGATAAAAGAAAAACAAGATAATATCCGTGTAATAATGCTTACAACATTTGATGATCAAGATTACATTGTAAAATCTTTAAAAGCTGGAGCAGAAGGCTATTTGCTCAAAGATATTCCGATCGAAAATCTTGTACGTGCACTCCAACAAGTGAGTGGTGGTACCTTCCAAGCAACAGAAGCCGTCGTTACGAGGCTCGCGTCTATTTTAGAAAGAAAACAACCAGAAAAAATAGATACCTCTGCATTGGATATAATCAAAGAATGCTATGAAAAATTATCTGAACGAGAAAAAAAGATATTTGAATATCTTGGTCGTGGTATGACAAACAAAGAAATAGCAAAAAAAATGGATTTAACAGAAGGGACTATTAAAAATTATATGACCAATATTCTTGCGAGTTTTGACAAAAGGGACCGCACCCAACTTGCTCTTTTAGCTTATAAGCTAGGATACGGTTAAAATACACCTTAAAGCGTGATTTTGAAATCTTATTTTAGGTACACCATCAAAAGCATTACATCAGAGTTGCGTAAACCAGAAATACGACTTGCCTGTCCTAAAGTAAGAGGCCTAATTTCTTCGAGTTTTTGTCGACTTTCAGTACTAAAACCAGCAATATTACTATAATCAAAATCTGCAGGAATCTTTAAATGCTCTAATTTGTGAAGTTTTTCAACTTGCCGATTTTGTCGTTTAATATAAAATTCATATTGCTTATCTACAACAGCCTCATCCCATACTTTTTGTTCATACCCAGAATTGATAGCCTTACTGTTTTTTGTAAGTATATCAATGATATCTTTTTTATCAGCTATCTTTTTTTCGACACGAGCCATCTGTTGTATATTTTTTAATCCAACATCATACCCATATTTTGTAAGCCTCTCATCTGCGGTATCATGACGTAAATTGAGTCTATATTCTGCCCTAGCCGTAAACATTCTATATGGTTCACGAGTTCCAAGTGTTACTAAATCATCGATTAAAACTCCTATGTAAGCTTCATCTCGTCCTAACACAAGAGCCTTCCATTCAGGAATTTCATGTATTTTATCTGGATGTCCAGCACACAAGGGGGTTTCTGTTGCAAAGGTATCGATGCTATCAGAATAAAGAGAACCACAAACTTTTTCATGCGCTTTTGCATAGGTACCTGCATTTATACCTGCAATCAAACCTTGTCCGCCAGCTTCTTCGTATCCCGAAGTACCATTTATTTGCCCCGCACAAAAAAGACCTGCTACTCGCTTTGTCTCAAGAGATGGAAACAACTGCGTTGGTTCTACATAGTCATACTCGACAGCATAACCTGGCCGAGCAACAATTGCTTTTTCAAACCCTTCGATAGTACGTAAAAAGTGATCTTGAACTTCTTCTGGTAGAGATGAAGACAAACCATTTAAATACATTTCATCAGTTGCCAGACCTTCTGGTTCTAAAAATAATTGATGTCTATTTCGACTGGAAAATCTTTTTACCTTATCTTCTATACTTGGACAATATCGAGGTCCTATACCACTTATTTTTCCACTAAAAAGAGGAGATTTCCCCATATTATCTCGTATAATTTGGTGAGTTCGTTCATTGGTATACACTAAATAGCAAGGAACCATTGGTCTTTCTATTTTTTGAGTGTCAAAAGAAAATGGGACAATCTCATCATCTCCCTTTTGAGGTTCTAATTTTGAATAATCGATTGATTCCTTTAGAATTCGAGGAGGTGTCCCCGTTTTAAGGCGCCCCGTAGTGAATCCATGGTCATTGAGCGATTGAGTTAAACCAAAAGCACCTCGCTCTCCAAGACGACCATCAGGAGAATCATAGGCTCCTATAAAAATACGTCCTCCTAAAAAAGTCCCTGTTGTAAGAATAGCTGAGCGAACAGGAATGCGTCGTCCTCTCTCTGTTATAAGAGCCGTTAACTTTTGACGCATATCTTTCTTTTGAGAATCGTTATCTGTACCATTGGAACAAACTGGTTTTTGTATACCAGGTATTTCACCTTCAAAAGTACCCTCACTATGAGGAGGCAAAGGCTTCGAACTAACGACAGTTTCTATATCTGTTACACAATCTTGTAATGTATATAAATTGGGAGTTTGTTCTAAGGTTTGCCGTGCAAGTTGTGAATATACAATCTTATCAGCCTGAGAACGAGGGGCTTGAACAGCTGGTCCTCGGCTCTTATTAAGCATACGAAACTGAATCATAGATTTATCTATAAGATGAGCCATTTCGCCACCAAGAGCATCAATTTCTCTAACTATATTACCCTTAGAAATACCACCAATACTGGGGTTGCAAGAAAGTCTACAAATTGCATCTATGCTCTGAGTAATAAGAACTGTTTTAAGTCCTCGACGTGCGCAAGACAAAGCAGCTTCTATACCAGCGTGACCGCCTCCCACAACTGCTACATCAAATGCTGCATGAAAGCCACGATATTCTGTATCTATTTTCGTATTCATAAAAAAAATCCTTGTATTAGCTCATAAGTATTACTATTTAGAGAGTCTTTGTCAATTATAAACGTATCACATTTTTGATAGATATTTTAAACTGATCTTTTTCGATCTTACTTAACAATTTAGTGCTGTAAAGTGCTTTTTCAAAAAGTTGCCCCACTAGTTCTAAGTTACTATTTGGATAAATTTTCGCTAAAAGCTCTGTATACTCACAAGGAGAAAAACTTATAATAAAAGGACATTCATGGTCGTTACCAAACTCTATTAAACGTAAAAAATATTTAGTAAGCATTCCAATTTCTTTTTGTTTTTTGTAAGCTTTTTTAGATTCAGAAAGATCATTTATCTTTTGTTTAAATGCATTTTGTTGCTTCATAGAGGAGATTTTGGTGTATGGTTCACTTTGAGAATGATGAAAAATATTATGAAAAAAGATTCTAGTATTTTGCAAAAAAAGTTTTATATATTGAAACAAACGATTATCTCGCCAAAACATAAACCACCCTTTTTTGAATAGCGGGGCAAACACAAAATACAAAATAACAACAGCAATAATCCCAAGCAAAAAAAACTTTAATATCGAAAATAAAGGTATTACAGAAATATTTGTTGATACTTCTGGGATAGGATCATTTAATGTTTTTGTTAAATCTGGCATATCCATTTTTGGCTCTAGTATTTTTGAATCTTCTTCTGTAAAAGTATGTGTCCCATTAAAAAATAAAGAAATAAAGGCACTTATATAGCCCCAAATCATTATAAAAAATGAGGATCCTTTTTTTATATTTAGAATTGCATTATCTGATGATATAAAAAACAAAAAAACTAATATAATTACCATAAAAAGAAAGACAAACAATTTTTGACTTTTTTGGACATTAAAAACTTTATGAAGCCCTAAAGAAGTACAAAAAAGAGCTGAGATTTCCATTTTTGCATACACAAAGCATAACAACGAAGTGAGAAAAAAACATCCGAAAACAAGTATTAAAAAAAGAGGAGCAGGGGAATGTCTTAGAAGACGAAGTAATAAAACTCCAAAGAGGAATACAATCATTGTTGGTATTGTTTCTATGACTTTTTTTAAACCTGCGTTTGCATCAGAAACTAGAGCTTTATCTCGTTTTAGAAATACATATAACTTGTTTCCTGTAAGCCCTTCTATTTGTTTTAGTAATTTTTCATAGTCTAAAAATCCGGTTTGTATTCTGTGTGCTGTTCCCCAAATTAACGCCAAGCATATAAATATGGCTCCAGAAAGTTTCGTTGGCATCCACCAATATATTTCATTTTTATAAATAAGTTGTGCAATAAAATAAAAAAGAATAAAAGAAATACTATATGCTTGTAAAAAATACTTATCAGATTTTTCTTGATTTAGTATATCATGAACACACATTCTATATATTGAACCAAAAAATGTAGCAATAAAAAAAACATTTGGTATAGATGTAAGTGTTGCGGATAAAGTATAAACTCCTGCACAAATGCCGGCAAAGAAAAGCCATGGAACAAGAATTATAAATACACGATGTAGTAAATTTGTAGTAAATAATCGAGAGTTCATTGATCATCTCCACAAAAATAGGTTTCTATGACAAACTTTGAAACTTGTGTTGAAAACAGTTTTCTTAAATAGTTTTCTGGCATAGGATTTTCACTGTTTTCTGGTCCAACATAAAAAATATGACTGCGAGTTTTACAAGTATGTAAACAAGTTTGAACTAAAAGTTCATTAGAAACTGTTTTACTAGAACCATTTGTTTGTTGCGTACTTTCCTCGCTAGTCTGAGCTTTAATACATGCAAGTTTATCCAAGATAAGTTGGTTACTCCCCTTTTTAGGGGGTATAAAAAGAGGAGATACTTCCTCCTCGCTACCATCAAAACTTTGTGTTTTTATACAACCTGTTGTTGCAAACCCACAAACTTGCTGAGCTCTAACCGATTCTTTTACAAGAGAGGCTGCGATTCTAATTGCTTTTTCTTGAATATAGTGCCGTAAATGAAGTGGGTAATCATTATCCGTCAAATTAAGTATTACAAAGCACGGCTCATTTAATGTATTATCGAATTCGTTAGTATACAATGAATTAAATCGAGCAGAAACTCTCCAGTTAATGTGTCTTACTTCATCACCTGGTAAATAGTTACGAACAGAACGTTGCTGAGTAACATCTTGATACGCTGTATCTAAAATATATTTTTTGCCTTGAGGTAAGCCTTTTATACAGTCAACTGAACTAGAATAGTTAGCCGGATAGACAATTATTTTTACCGGAGATCCAATTTTTACTGTAAAAGGGAAAAGACCAAAAGGGTCAGAACTCTTAAGTATACAATTTCCAACAACATAGAGACCTCTCTCTGATGCAAAGAAATCCGGCCTTAAAGTTACGCGCTCATGAGAACGGAGTCTAAGTACAAAATTGTCTACTCCTGTAGGATGAGCTAAAGAACCTGTTTGAACTGCAAAAATGCCTGAAAAAACAGGCAACCTACCTTTATTTTCGACAATTAGTTCTAATTGTAAAGAAGAACCACAATTTATGCGCACACAAGGAACTAGATACCGAACTTTTATTGTTTTTTTTATATGGTTACTATACCAATACGAAAACGTAAAAATAATAAACACAAATCCCGATACTATTTCTACTAATCGATCTGCAACAATAAAAAACATTACAGCGGAAAATAGTATAATTAGGATATTTAAAGCTCCAGAAGAATCAGATTGAGCTTTACTGTCTATCATAAGTTTCCTTCGTATGCTGGAACAGGAATTTTTTCTATAATATCTTGCAAAATGTTGTCACACGTATATCCATGCATATAAGATTCTGGGTTTAAGATAATTCTGTTGCGATATACGGGCAACACAAGCATTTTTATATCTTCTGGAACAACATAGTCTCGATTATTTATTGCTGCATGTGCCTGAGCTGCTTTATATAGGGCAATCGATCCACGTGGAGAAACACCAACTTCTATTCGTGCATCATTTCGAGTTTCTGTTACAATATCCATAAGATACTTAACAACAGAAGGTTCTACATGAACAGTAACAACTTCGTTTTGAATATCACAAATTGTTTGTGCATCGGTAACATTTAAAACCTTTTCTACAGGATGTACAGTACAACGCTGCGCTTCTATAATAGCTATTTCGTCTTGTAACTCAGGGTATCCAACAGAAACAGTCATCATAAATCTATCTTTTTGAGCTTCTGGAAGAGGAAAAGTACCTTCACTTTCGACAGGATTTTCGGTTGCAATGACAAAAAATGGTGGAACCAGCTTTATAGCTTTACCATCAACACTAACTTGACTTTCTGCCATAGCTTCTAACAAAGCAGATTGCGTTCGAGGGGTAGCCCTATTTAACTCATCTACAAGAACAAAGCTTGTAATAAGGGGTCCAGGATGAAATTCAAACTCTTGTGTTTTTTGTGAATATACAGAGCTTCCTGTCATATCTGCTGGTAACAAATCTGGCGTACACTGAATACGAGAAAAGGGAACATGTATACTTTTTGCCAGAGTCTTAGCAAGTACAGTTTTTCCTGTTCCTGGCACATCTTCAAGTAAGACATGCCCTTTCGCAAAAAGAGCTGTTAAAAGCAAATCTATAGTTATAGGGTTACCTTTAAAAACAGCATTAGCAGATGACTTAATCTTTTGTGATACTTCGTAAATTTTTTGAATTGTCATAAATTTATTTTCCTTTAATTAATCATATAAGAGTTAAAAGTATAAGTAAAGAAATTTATGAAAAATCGTATGGTGTTTCTTGGTATACATAATAATTAAGCCAATTTGAATAAAACAAATGAGCACAACTGCGCCAATTTGAAATAGGCTCTTTTGTAGGATCATCATTAGGATAATAATTTTTGGGAACTTCTATATCTAGACCTTTGTTTTTGTCACGCCAATATTCTTTACCAAGAGTATCTGCATCGTATTCTAGATGTCCCGTCATAAATATTTGTCTGTTATCTTTTGATTTTACAAGCAAAACTCCACTTTCTTCTGATTTTGCTAAAATAACTAGTTGTTTTTGTTTTAGTACATCTTCTTCTTTAAATTCTGTATGTCGAGATTGTGGTACCGAAAAAATATCATCAAAACCTCGCAACAAAGGATCCGCATGTGTAATTCGTTTATTTTTAAAAACTCCAAATAATTTTTGTTTGAGTAACTTTTTTTGAATGCCATAATGATGATATAAACCTGCTTGTGCTCCCCAACAAATATACAGAGTACAAAAAGAGTTTTTTTCTGCATAATCCATAAGAGTTACCAATTCTTGCCAATAATCTACTTGTTCAAAAGGAATTTGTTCGATAGGTGCACCAGTAAAAATTATACCATCAAATTTGCGACGAACAGCTTCTTCTGTTGTTATATAGAAGCGCTCAAGGTGAGTCTCTCCAGTATTTTTAGATTTATGACTTTGCATTCGAACAAGAGAAATCTCTACCTGCAAGGGAGTATTACCCAAAAGACGTAATAAATGAGTTTCCGTCGCTATTTTTGTAGGCATTAAGTTAACAATAGCGATTTTTAACGGACGAATATCCTGAGTTGCTGCACGCTGTTCTGTCATAAAAAATATATTTTCACTTTCTAAAACTGATGCAGCAGGTAATTCTGAACTAATTTTTATTGGCATAATTCAAAGTATAGCAAATTTCACCACTTTTTGATATACTTTTTTCATGGCAGAAAACGACAAAAAAAAAGCTATTAAAAAATTAAAAAAATTAGTTTATAATCCTAAACAGTCAATTGCTTCTTTTAGAGAAAAATTTGAAGAAACTCTAGAGACACCTTTTTTGCCAAATAGAGTAGAATGTGAATCTACAACAATCGGTGGCATTGCTTGCGATGTCTTAACGCCAGATATATATTCCAAAGAACGTGTTATTCTTTATATTCACGGGGGCTGTTACATAGCAGGATCCCCGAAATCATATCGTGGATTTTGTTCTTCCCTCGCCTTTTCGTCAAACACAAAAGTTATAATTCCACAAATAAGACTTGCACCAAAACATCCTTATCCTGCAGCCCTCGAAGATTTAAAAAAAGTTCTTCAGGTTCTTTATCGAAAGGATCCTCAAATTCTTTTGGGAGCAGATGGATCGGGAGCATCTATCGCTCTATCCTTAGCTTTTTCACTCAAATGCAAATTCCGTACAAAATTACAACAAATTATTCTTTTTTCACCATGGTTTGATATTTCTGCAGACTCAGAAGCAATTAAATGTTCACAAAAAAAAAATAAAGACAAATTAATATCACCTGAAGTATTACGTCGTTGTGCAGAATTATACACATACGGTTCAAATCAAAATCAACCCTATGTATCCCCAATGTATGCTTCAGAAGAAATGCTAAAAGGTTTACCAGAAGTATATATTCAACTAGGACAAGAAGAATTGCTTTTGTTTGATGTAGAAGTTTTTGAAAGTAAACTTAAAAGAGCTGGCGTTCCTTGTACTATAGACATATGGAAAAATATGATCTATATGTTTCAAATGGCAGATGAATATTTAGAAGAATCACATTTAGCAATGGAAATTGTTGGAAATCATATAAAACGAACAGAAATAACAGAAAATTTACTCCCAATAGGAGATTTATCATGGAATTAGTTGCTCCAGCCGGAAATATTGAAAAATTAAAATATGTATACGATTATGGTGCAGATGCTGGGTATATAGGACTTAAAAAGTTCTCTTTACGAGTAAAAGCGGACAATTTTTATGAAGACGAATATAAAAAGATTATTGAACTCAAAAGAAAATATCCACAAAAAAAATTATTTTGTGCTTTAAATATAACTTTTCATAATCAAGATATAGAAAATTTTATATCTGATATTGATTATTTTAAATCATATCCAATAGATTCTTTTATTGTTCAAGATATTGGAATGGTGCCTCTTTTACAAAAAGAATTTCCAAACGTCCATTTACATTTAAGTACACAGGCAAATTGTGTAAACAAAGAAGCCGTCAAGATGTATAAAAACATGGGTTTTAAACGTGTTGTACTGGGCCGAGAAGCAAGTTTACAAGAAATTTCCGAAATAAAAGATGCAGTACCTGACATGGAGCTAGAAGTATTTGCTCACGGTGCAATGTGCATTTCGTATTCTGGACGTTGTTTACTTAGTGCATACATGAGTGGACGAAGTGCAAATGCAGGTTTTTGTAGCCAATCTTGCCGTTGGAACTGGCAATTATTAAATACTGCAACAGATGCAGATTTTAAACGCATTGCCGAAAGTGGAGATCTTGTTTTGCAAGAACAAAAAAGACCTGGAGAATACTATCCCGTTTTTGAAGGGGACAACTTTACAGCCATTTTTTCTTCTAAAGATTTATGTATGGTAGATCACTTAGACGACATGAAAAAAGCAGGTGCAGACTCGATTAAAATTGAAGGACGAATGAAAAGCTTGTATTATGCGGCAATGACTACACGTGCATATCGAAAAGCCATAGATGCAGTAGAAGGTCGTATTACACAGTCACAAGCAACTCCCTTTATTAACGAACTTTACAAAGCGCAACATCGTGAATTTGCTACTGGCTTTTTCTATAACAAAGAAGATGCTAACAAGACAACAATAGGCGAAAGCGATGGAGAATATGATTTTATAGCAACACTGGGACACGCCTTACCAGATTTAGAAGCAAAGGCAATTATTACTCGAGGCATAAATGCTGTTACAAAATTTTCTAAAGAAATGAACGATTTACACCCACAAGCCCGTATTGCACGTGAAAAAGACAATGCAGATCATCCAGAAAAAATTCCGCATGCAACAAAAATAAGAGACGGGTATAAATTATATCCATGGATTCCACGTAATAAGTTTAGTATGCCTGGAATCCTCGAATATGTTGGGCCAGACACTCTTGACATTAAAGATAATAATTTTGTTTTAATAGATCCAGATACAGGTTGTATACGAACATGGATTAGCCATGGTCATGAATGTTATTTATACACTAATAAACCTGTAAAAGAAGGGTATATAGTTCGTTCAAAGTTACAACGTATACGTAAACCTGTCGGAAAACGATAACTAGTATCGAGTTATTTCTTTTTTTTGTTTTTTTCAAAATTTAAGGGATTTTCATCCCACACAACTGGTATCGATCGCTCGTTTACATTTGGAATATTAGCAAAATTAGAACAGCTTGCTTTATGAACAATAATTCCACGACCACGAGAAACATATCCTACAATATCATCACCATATTTTGGATTGCAACATTTTGCTCGAGAAATCATAAAATTAGTAGTATCACCTATACGAATACGTACTGCGTCTTCATCAACTGTCGAAGCCGATGTTTTAGATTTTTTTTTATTATTTGTAGTATCTTTTAACTCTTCTAAACCTACTCCCGGTTTATGCACCTTATCTTTACCACTAACTTTTTTTTCAATTAAAGTAGGTTTTTGAGTAACTCCGGCTTCATAGTTTGGATCATTTGCAGCAAGCCATGCACGCATCTTACTTCTAGCACGAGCTGTTTTTACAAATTGAAGTTTATTAACACTTGGATGAGCCTGTGGACTTGTAATTATTTCTATAATTTGAGTATTTTCGAGCGGACTAGACAATGGAATTATATGCCCATTTGCCTTGGCCGCAACGATTGTTTCACCAATATGAGAATGAATTGAGTATGCAAAATCAACAGCAGTCGCGCCACTTGGCAATTCTCGAACATCTCCTTTGGGGGTGAAAACATAAATTGAATCTCCTAAAAGTTCAGACTTAATCTCATTAAAAAATTCATCATCATTTAGATGATCTTTTCGTAATTCTTTAAGTTGATTAATAATCGATAGATTATTAACATCTACTAAATCTTTGTTAGTACCTTTTTTATACAACCAGTGACTTGCTACACCATGTTCAGCAACGGCATGCATTTCATAGGTACGAATTTGAATTTCGAGTGGTTTTCCACCACACATTACCGTAGTATGCAAACTTTGATAGCCATTTGGTTTTGGCATAGCAATATAGTCTTTAAAACGACCTTCCATCGGTTTCCAAAGACTATGCACAAGACCAATCAATGTATAACAATCTGGAACAGAATTACATAAAATACGAATTGCTAATAAATCATAGAGCTCACCAGGTTCTTTATTTCGCTTTCGCATTTTTTGATAAATAGAATAAAAATGCTTAGCGCGACTCTTAACGGAAACCTCAATTTTGGCACGAGTTGTCGTTTTATAAATTTCTTTTTCTGCTGTCGCAAGATATTCAGAGCGTTCATTCTTTTTTAAGTCAACTATTTTCTTTATTTGTTGATATACATCTGGATTTGTAAACTTAAGACTTAAATCTTCCATTTCGACTTTTACAGATGCCATACCAAGACGGTTTGCAAGAGGAGCCCAAATATCAATAGTTTCCTGAGCAATAGATTTTTGAACATCCGCATCTTGAGAACTAATATTACGAAGCCGATCAAGGCGATCAGCAAGTTTTACAAGAATAACTCGAATATCGTCAACCATTGCAAAAAGCATTTTTCTAAAAGAGTCAGCCTGTTGTAATGTTTGATTTTTAATTCGTAAATTTGTTATCCGTGCCGAGGATTGAATGATGCTTAAAACTGAATTTCCAAACTTTTCTTCTATCTCGGTTTCGTTATTCCCCTCGATTTCAAGAATATTGTGCAAAAAACCTGCAATAATAGTATCTGCATCAAGTTTATTTTCTGCAAGAACACAGGCAACCCGCATGGGATGTAAAATATATGGTCGGCCACAGGAACGTTTCAACATTCCTGTTTTCTCGACAAGATAATTCCACGCAGCTGAAATTTTATCCTCATCACTTTTATATGAGGGAAACTCTTTAAAAAATCTTTCTAATAACTGAGAAGAATCTATTATAGTTGTATTTAAACTAAAATCACTTGCCATACTTATAACTATAACGAATTTCTCAATTCAAGTCACGATTTTTTTATCAAATATATTCGATCAACGAAGAATAATTTTACTCACTTGCTTTTATTCCACGGGTTACCCTTTTTTGCCCACTTAAATCACATACCGTTTGTACTTGACTAAAACCATTTTGTTCAAATAAAACAGCCGTCGCATCAGCATTATATTCACCAGTTTCTATTAAAAAAACACCATTCTTGTTCAATATGCTATATGCCTGAGGAACAAGCTTTCGAATTATTCCCATGCCATCTGTCGAAGAATTTATATCGCCATTAAGTGCAATACGAGGTTCAGAACGCCCATCTTGTAACATTTTGTCGGTCAAAGTAGAAGGAACATACGGAGGATTACTAACAATAAGATCAAATTTTTTCTGAGCTATAGGTTCACATAAATCACCCTGAAGAAAATGAATTTTAGAATCTTTTTTGCTCGTATCCGTCCCAGATAGTATTTCTACGGTATTAAGTAAATTTTCTGCGTTTATTTTTGCAACAGCCAAAGCTGCTTTAGAAATATCTGTACAATAGCAATCAAATTTAGCTTTATTAGCCGTCTTACAAAAGGATTTAATTACAGATATTGCTACACACCCACTTCCTGTACAAATATCGGCCATAATTAAAGGCAACTTTTTTTTATCTTTAATCGTTTGACAAGCTAATTCTACAAGAAGCTCTGTATCTGGTTTTGGAATAAGAACATCAGGTGTAACGTAAAAATCATACCCATAAAATTCTTTTGAATGAGTCAAATATGCTATAGGAACTCCAGTTTTCCGTTTTTCAACAAGAGCCCAAAATAAATTTTCATTTGTTATTTGTTCATCGTCATGAGATAAAAGCCAACTACGATTGCGTTTTAAAATAAATTGCAATAAAACATCTACATCTAATTGAGGAGTTTGACTTTTAATCTGTTTTATTGCTTTTGCACGAACCTCTCGAATGGTCATGCGCTTATCTTAATATTGAGAATCTTTTAAGGCTGTTTCTCGAGCTTCTATAACAAGCGGTTCGATAACCTGATCAAGATCTCCTTCTATAATTTGATCCAAATGATAAAGTGTCAAATTAATTCGATGATCTGTTACACGATTTTGTGGATAATTATAAGTTCTTATACGACCAGATCGATCTCCTGTTCCAACTTGACTCTTACGTGCAGCAGAACGTTCTGCATTTTTTTTAGATTCTTCAAATTCAAACAGACGTGCACGTAAAACACGCATAGCTTTAGCTTTATTTTTTATCTGACTTTTTTCATCTTGCTGAATAACCACAATTCCTGTTGGCAGATGGGTCAATCTAACTGCAGAGTCTGTTGTATTAACACATTGGCCACCAGGACCACCTGCGCGCATAACATCGACACGTAAATCTTCTGGTTTTATATTGATTTCAGTTTCCTCAGCTTCTGGTAATACCGCTACCGTTACAGCAGAAGTATGGATACGCCCTTGAGTTTCTGTCGTTGGAACACGTTGGACTCTATGAGTACCCGCTTCATAACGTAATGAACCATACACATATTTTCCACTAATAGAAAAAGAAATCTCCTTATACCCACCAACTTCAGTTTCACTGGCATTTATGACTTCATACTTCCAATTCTTACTTTCAGCATATCGGGTATACATTTTAAAGAGATCTGCAGCAAAAAGAGATGCTTCATCACCACCGGCTCCACCTCTAATCTCCATAATAATATTCTTTTCTTCAAGAGGATCCGGTGGAATAAGAAGAACTTTTAGATTCTCTTCGATTTTTGGTTGACGCAATTCAAGTTCTTTTAACTCTTCACGAGCCATCTCACGCATATCATGATCATCTTCTTCTGTAAGAAGGTGTTTTGAGTCTTCTATACCAGCAAGTACATCTTTATATTCTTTATACGCTTCCATTACTTTCCCAAGATGAGAATATTCGCGCATAGTATCTTTATATTTTTTTACGTCTTTTACTAAATCCGGATCTTGAATAGATTTACTAACCTCTTCATACCGCTTAGCCATTTCTTCTAGTTTTTTTAGCATAGCCTATATAATAACAATAAAAAGAAAAATGAGCAAGAAAAGACTACAAGTATTGTCTTTCAAATTCTTTTAATGGCAATGGTTTATTAAACAAATATCCTTGAGCAACATCACATCCCATATTTTTAAGAATTCTAAATTGATCCTCTGTTTCGACACCTTCTGCAATACTTTCTATTTGTAATTGACGACATGTGGTTAAAAAGTTTGCAATAACTTTTCGAGATCGCTCGTTTGCATACACATCTTTTACAAGACTTTTATCAAGCTTCAACGCATGTAATTCCATATTAGACAATACATCCATATTGCAAAAACGAGAACCGAAATCATCTAACGAAAGCCGATATCCTGCTTCAATTATCTCTTTTCCTAGAGCTCTAATTGTTTTTTGCTCAATATCACCTTCAGATTCTGTAATTTCAATTTCTATCCTGTTACGAGCTATATCGTACTTATCAGTTATTTTTTCCATGCGCTTAATAAGGTTTTTAACCAAAAGTGTTCGACGTGAAAAATTTAATGAAATAATAAATTTTTTATTACCAAGCTTATTTTGTCTTTCTAAAAATTTGCATACTTCTTCTAACACATAAAAATCTATTAAATAAATAACCCCTGTTTTTTCAAACTTATGAACAAAGTTTGCTGGAGTTATAATATTGCCATTTTCATTCTTATATCGAATAAGAGCTTCGGCAGCAATTACAGAACGAGTAGCAAAATCTGCCTTTGGCTGTAAATATAAATAGTATTTCCCAGCATCAATATCATTTCTTAAATTATTAAAATTATCACCTACCAGCTTAGAATCAAACAAGCCTTTCTCTATAAGAGAGTCTGAAACATTTTCTTGCAAATAATTATCTGCAGAATAAATAAGAGCATCTACATCTATCTCATTATCGTTCCAAGCAGATCCAATTGCAACAATACCTTGATAAGGATTAACAGATTTTTGCTGAATTTTTTCTAACCGAGATTCAAAAGCATTAAAAGCAATATTTTCTTGGATTATTATAAACTCATTACCTGAACGCCTATATACTGAAGAGCGATCAAATTGAGTACAAATTACTTTTGCTACAAATTCTAGTAAAGAATCAATCTTGTCTCTTCCAAATAAATTATTTAGGCTTTTAAGTTTGCTAATACGCACAACACCTATTCCCAAAGACGACAACTTATTCACTTTTAAGTCTTTTAGATAAGAAGATAACTTTTGCCTATTTTGAACCCCAGAAAGAATATCATATTGTTCTAGATGCTTTATTTGTTTTTTTAATGATGTAATATATTTTTCTTGACCTAAAACAGTTGCTCCAATATACAGAACATCAAAATGGTTTTTATTATGTCGGTAATTATCAACACCAATATACCCTCGTACTTCATTATCTACATAAATAGGATAATCATAAAAACAATTAATCTCAGATTTCTTAAAAAGAGTATATACATCTGGATTCGTTTTTTTTATTGAATCGATCGAGTTTATAAATAAAGTATCACCATTTTTAGATTTCTCAAGACAATATTTAAAAAGCACTTGCATTTCTGCTTCTGTAAGTACAGGAGCATTATCAATACTAATCTCTTCGTATATTTGAGTGACATCAATTTTAGATGTTCCTTTTTTATTAAAAACACAAAAAGCTCTATCTGCACCATAGTAGAGCCGTATTTTTTTTAATAGCTCTTGAACAGCTTCTTCAAAATCATTTTGAGTAAATTGAATACATTGCCATTTTATAAATTCTGGAGATAACCTATTATAAGGAGAAGCTTCATCATCTTCATACTTACTTATCACCTTTTCATTAACTAACGTATTTTTATTAATATATTGTTCTGTTAAGCCTTTATACGTTTCAAATCTGTTTTTCCCGTGTTGTTTAGCAGAATCCAAAGCAACCCGCGCATTTTGATAATACCATGTAAAATTTTTAGGATTTTTGGTATTAACAAAGCAAATACCACAAGAAACTGTTACATGTGATATAACATCTTGAAAAAGATACTTATTCCTACATTCTTTAAGAACTCTGTTGACAACATCTTTTACATCCTCTACTTCTCGTTTTCCTGTTAAAACAACAATAATCTCAAAACCATCTGAACGACCAATAACTTTCTCGCCCTTAAACAACCTGTTTACTAATGTTGACAAACCAACAAGGACTTTTTCTGCAGCTTCATATCCATCGTTTCGAATAAGATGAGTAACGTTATCTATATTAAATAAAAGCAGGGCGCAAAAATTGTCATGCTCTTTATCTACTAGCTCTCTTGATATATCTAAAATTGTTTCACGATTATAAACACCTGTTAGCTTGTCATATCGTGCTTGTTTTTCTAAATCTTGTTCAACACGTTTACGATGATCTATATCACGCACATAATAATAACAATATAGACCTGCGGGAGTATGAAAAAATCGTATAAATCCTTCCATCCATTTTATAAATCCACCATCTGTTGTACATTGAAACTCATATTTTTTTTCTTGCACTCCAGAAGCGGCTGTTTTTAAGAGAAAATCTTTATCAAAATATAGAGATAATTTTTTTTGATCAACTTGACCATTTACTTGTGGCAAAAAAAGTGCTGAAAGCTCTTCTAATGTTTGATTGTTAGCAGAGTTTCTCATGTTGTCCGAATGACGAGCAAAATATTCAGTTATATTTTTTGTTACATTTACTTTTGCCGTCCATAAAGTATCATCAGAAACAACTAGTAACATATCTAATTCTTTATGATTAAGAAATTGCAATTGTTTAGATTGACTAGAATTATCTCCCATAAACACGACAAAAGAAGGCTCATTATCTTTGTCAAAAATAGTTTCGAACTTAATCTGTACCCAAACTTGTTGATTATCTATATCTTCTAAGCGAACTTCGAATTGTCCGGAACGAGCATGTCGTTTTAATTGCTCATAAACATTTTTTATAACTTCGTAACTCTCTGAATGAACTAAATTATAGGAGAAAATATCTTGTGGTACATTTTCTAATTTTTTCTGATTTTTAAAGTAACTTGCAGAACTTGGCGTAGTATAAATACAATCTGTTTTATAGTCATAAAGCCAAACAGTTTTTTTTAAACTCCTTAAAGTAGTATTATAAGCCTCTGAGAAGATTGATAAATTTGACTCTAATAACTCTAAGTCTTCTTTTGTAATTGCATGCTCTGTTAAATTTTCTTTAAGTTCTTTAATTAAATCTCGCGACAAATAATAATTCATTTTCATTTAGTATGTATCCATGTAAATTCGTGTTTATTATAATTAAGATGTATAACTGCACTATGTCGAATTTCTTTAAAATGTGCAATCGTTTCCCAATTAATTTCACCTTGCATCTTAATAGTACAAATCATATTTTTTACTTTACCACTTTCAAGCCACATATGTATCCATTTTAATAGCTTTTCTGGATAACAAATGATATCACTAAACACCCAATCAAAAGAGCCAAGCTCATCTGGCGTAAGTGTAAAGGCATCATGTTTTAAAAATGTTACGTGCTCGTCTTTCATAAGCGAAGGAGCTAATTCAGATCGATCAACAGCCACTACATCACAACCAAGTTGTCGTAAAGCCCATGTCCATCCACCCGGACAGCCTCCCGCATCTAAACACCGTTGCCCTTTAGAAGGGAAAGGAACACAATACGGTTGCGGATTCTCTGAATCGGTAAAACACCCTCCACCAAGACTACACGCTCTAATAAGGGCTTCTTCTATTTTTAAATAGGCTCGACTTGGTGGATTTTCATGATCTTCTTTTAGTTCTAGAGCTCCTGCTGGCAAAAAGCTCGTCGTCTTTGCCGATGCAATGAGCGTGTTTTTATCAAGCAACGTATACATTCCAATAGCAGAAGCAGGAATTGAACAAGGAAAAGTTTTTGGTTTTAAATTTATATATGGTAATTTTTCTTGAATAAGAGCGGCACGTCTAAATTGTGTAAATTGATACGGAGCCCAACTACGTTGAATATTTTTTAACAATCGGGCAGCTTCACCTATCGATTCAAAATGAGCAGTAAAGGGTTCTAATAAAGTTGTACGACTCCAATAGGGAAGAGAATATGAACCATAAGAAGTTTTTGTAGACCCTAGTTGTAGTTCCCAATTAGGACAATATATTAAATCTTCATATTCTGTAAAATCGGCAGCAGTTACAGAAAAACGAGTTTCTAACTCGCGAAGCAAACGCGCTTTCATTTGAGGAAACGCTAAAAAAACGACTCCAGGAAGCTTTGTTATTATGTCAGACACACCGACTCCTGATCTTCTAGTTGTAATTTGTTTATAAAATCTGCAAAAGGTTTTGAACTAGGGGAATGTAAAAAATTAACTCCTATTTCTGTAGATTCTTCTGTTGTTTCTAACCACTTAATATGCCCTAATAATATCAACCCATCGGGAGCATCTTTTTCTGAGAAGCTTACTGTTAATTCATAATCTTTATCTATATCTGGATTTACTATTGCTGGGAAACGAACACGACACCCTTCTAAGCTTATATTTAAAATAATTCCAGGAAAGAGGCAAAGAGATTGAGCACTCACTCGGCCAATTGTCTCAAACCTGGTATTTTTTCGAATCTCTTTTAACATGGAAACAGTTTGCACGCATAATGAACGATTGTCAAGCTAAGTTACTATAATAGTATTTGATACAAAATTTAATCTTTAACACACATTACTTTACGAGTTTCATCAATACCAGCACCTGTTATTCGAATAAAATACATTCCCCGAGCTACTGAATTGCCGGCTTTGTTTGTACCATCCCAATAATAATAATGTAAGCCTGTAGAAACGCGACTTCTTTCGAGTACTTTTACAATATCTCCATCAAGTGTTAATACACTCACTTTTAAAAATCCTGTCTCGGCAGTTTCTACTTCTAAAACTGTTTTTTCTTTTTGAGCTACATTAATAACATTATTTAGAATAGTAACTCCACCTCGCTGCCGAGTAATATCACTCAGATAAAAGGACCATATATCCATACTTGAAATATCAGATGAATCTGATAATCTAAGCCCATACAAAGGAACATCATCAACTCCATCTCCATTGTGATCGACACAAATATCGTTTTCTGTTTCATCTTGAAACTTGAATAAAAATTGAACTTCTGTGCCTGCATCAAAGTCAAAAGAATCTGGATTATCTGAACTATTTGGAATTATAAAACGTCGAGTTTCCTGATCATCATCCTCTGTTTCTTCTTTTGTAAATTGAGATCCATTATTTTTAAACTGACTAATTGCTTGTATAACCTGTGGAACCCAAACTCGTAAATTTTCATCAAGCGCTTTATTATAATCTTCTGATATTGATTGAGCTTCTATATCGTTATCACAAATCATAACAACACTATCAGTTGGAGTTGCTTCTCCTTCGCCTCCATTTATGTTTGCAACAATTGTTATATCATGATCTGCTATAGCTGTATTTGTGTTATTTCCCGAGCCAGAAAAATCTCGTATTGCATAGGTACCATCTCCATACAAACCTGGAATTTGTATAGGTGTTAAATCTGAAGTTTCATCCGAACTTACCGAATAACTATTATCATAAGCATACTGAACATTTACCACATTAACGGCAAAGTCTGATAAACAATGAATATCATCTGACTCAAGTGCGTTAAAATATTTATCATAAATTCGTGATTGAGTAGTATCTAAACCACTAACACTACTTACATCTACACCTGGCGTAGAATATTCTTGCACAGAAATCTGTAAATTTTTAAGATCCTCATAGGTTATTGATTGGGTAAGAGGGACTTTAATAGAAGAGCCTCGATAATTAGATCCAACTTCATATATTCCATAAATAGCTTCGGCATCATCCCAATTTTCCCAATCGACTATATTTTCACTATCTTTTGTAATTACTAGAGATTTTACTACCCATTCTTTGAATGAATCTCCATCGCCTTCTAAATTGAACCCTGTTTCTGATTCTCCAGTAAATCTAATTGATTTTGTAAAACTAACATATAACTCATCTGAATCGACAGGTGCTAACGTTAACATAAATTGAGGAGGAACTTTACTAGGAGTAGCATATTCATCGATATCATCAAGTCTGTTACCTGCTAAATCGGTAATAAAACCGGAATCTGCCGAATAAGAAAGCGTATAATCATTATCCAGTTGGTTTGTCGAAGTTTCTGTAACATCTATTTTTAAATATGCGTTATCTGCTACAGAAGAACCATGAGTCCCAAAAAAGTCCGATCGCGTTGTTGTCTGTTCGTATGCATCTGTATCAATAATACTTAAGTAATCCCCTTCGGAACTGTTATATATTGAAAATTGATCTATAGAATTATACAAAGAACTAAATCGTATTCCACTTAAACCATTTTCTGTTCCACTTGTTCCCGATTGCTCAAAGCGTGATCCACCTCGAGTGTCTAAAGGAGCGGTTGGTGAGTCTAATGTATCGTTATTATACCAACCAAGTTTAGCAACCCATTTATAATTTGAAATAGTAGAATCTGCTTTCATATCGGTATAATTATTATCAAAAAAATGGATTTCTACACTACTTACATTTGTATTATCTGCTGATGCAACTTGAATTTCATAATAACCTACATCATCTTGATCCCAGTCATACGTCTTAGTCCCATCGTCATCTACAAACAATTGAAAATACGGAGCTATATCTGGTTTTGAACAATCCCAACCTGTATATAAACCGGCCTCTGTTGAGCCATCAGAATATTCTACAAGCACTTCTGGTAAATCATGATTTGTTGTAGTTCCATTTGCATCAACAGAATTAGCATTTTCTGAAGTATCTACAATATAACTATTCATTTCTGGAGTTACTGTTGAGCCTGTTGCAGGCTGATCAATTGAATCTATATACCCTGGCCAATAATGATAATCTAAACCATTTACCTCAATAGTAGTGCTTACGTAAGCAGCAATTCCTACACGAACTCGATGAGTTTGAGCTTCCGCATCTCCTGTTAACGTTGTGGGGAAAGTACGATACAAACTATGAACAAGCGTATCTGTTTCTGTTTTGGTTCCATCTTTTGAACAAGAACCTGTTGAAAGACTTCCATCACTTATAGTTGCTAAGCCTGCTATAGTAAGCCCACTCGAGCTTGTAATTTCACCTAAAGTAGAGGTTGCTTTTATATTATCTGCACTAGAATCGAGTGACTCCGAACCATCTGTGGACCCAATCGTTACTGCTTCTGAGTAGCGAAGTTCTATAAAGTTATGAGAATCATAGGTTGGTTGTGTAACTGATGGAGTATCACCAGGAAGAACATGTTCTTCTTGCCCAAGTAAAGTTTGCACAAGCACAGGGGCACAATGATCACTTGTTCCTTTATAAGCCTCTTCACCATTTACACCATAATTAGCACACATTGTCTTACCATTGGCTGCATAAAAAACACCTTCGAGCATTGATAAACTAGGGATTACATCTTTATGCTCGCCCTGTCGATTGGTACTCTCAAAATCTCCAACAGAATCTCCTGTTGCATCGGTGTTCCAAGTCGTTGTACATTTTATGTAAAAGCCTGTTACAGCCGCTATATCGCCAGAACTCAGAGGAGAATTACAATCAGCATCTGAATAGGCACCTTCAAAGGAAGGTGTCGAATCCGTTGCCGTCAAATCATTATCAATACAATACATATTAGCTATTGTATTATTTATTTTGCCATTTGAGTTTTCTATGTCCATGTCAAACTCAACGTATATTACATCATCATACACTGTATACGCTGTGACTATCTGAGGATAATCAAATTGCCAATTTGTATTGCCTGTACCATCAGTAATATTTTGAGTTGTTGCAGCGCCAACATAACCTGTTGTCGCTGTTGAATTTGCTACTGTCATGTTAAAAGCTACCGCATACGGACTTCCCCACTGAGTGGACGTTACTGTATTAGTTGTATTTAACGAAGGTTCACTTGCACTGCTATCTGCAAGATTTAGAGTAAATGAACCACTATTCATGTCAGCCCCATTGTTATAGAAGTTACCACCGACTGTTATTGTGGAGCCATCGAGATTTCCAAAACTTGCAGTTGGGTCAGGGGTAAATGTAAGAATATGAGACGACGTATTATAAGAAACTCCCGTTGGATTATAAGCTGGTTCTGAGTCAAAATAATACGCCCATCGTGTATCATCGTCGTCAGCTGTATCGCTGTCATTGTCGCCATCCCAGTTAAGATCATTAGCGCTATAGTCAGAGCCAAATACAACAAAGTCTTCTGTTGTTGTTACGGTTTGTCCCGACATATCAAGTGTGCCGTTGTAAAAATAGAGGTTTTGACAAGATAAATTTGCATTAAGAGAAAGGGTGCCAGTAAAATCTAAATAGAGATCTGTATATGTTGTTTCTGTAAGAGTAATTTCAGTTGCTGTCCATGTACCACCAGCAGAAGACTGATAGACGACCCCACTTGTAGCATTGTAGGTTTGATTACCAGAAGTTTTGTAACTACCTCCATTCATATACACAAAAGTAGAAGAATGGACTGTAATGCTTGCAAGAGGGGTTGAGCCAACACTGCCTCCAAAAGTTATGTTACCGGTTCCGGCGGTTAATGTTAGTGTGCGTGTATCAGCATCAACATCATCATCTATCGTTGAAATAAATACGATATTTGCACCAGTAGCTCCACCACTATTTGTTGTATCAATAGCTATACCCCCACTAATTGTTACTGCATTATTAAAGGTGACCGCTCCGCCATCTGTTGTGATATCACCGGCAGTTGTAAGAGTTCCTGTATAAGTGGTATCTCCAAACGTTACTGAATTACCCGATGTATTTGTTGTTATATCACCAGCATCGGTAATGGTTGTTGTTCCTGTTGAATATATCGAGACATTCCCATCGCTTGTCGTAATTGCATCATTTAACACTAGTGTTGTTCCGGTTAAACTTACTGCATTTGTTGTTGTTACGGATCCAAGTTCTGTTCTTCCACTTCCTTCACTCTGCGTTAGACTTTCAGCATATATTGTTCCTGTTGCGGTTCCTGTATTTGAACCTGAACCTGTTGTATCCCCATTTACATTGTTTGCTGAGCTTATTGTTATAGCTCCAAGATATGTGCCAATACTTCCTACATTTCCGCCAAATACAATATTGCCGGTTCC
>JTFN01004151.1_pt1 | contig 28229 bp, 24 predicted proteins | sample 235401 | NCBI WGS metagenome assembly JTFN01 (sample SAMN03067589, study PRJNA260952) | activated sludge metagenome | biome: Sludge; feature: Wastewater; isolation source: CETP activated sludge from augmented bioreactor treating industrial... | place: India:Gujarat | collected 2013-04 | reverse complement strand
TGGATATAATGGAAACCGCACTGGTGGATATAACGGAAGCCGACCATCAGGACAGGGTGGATATAATGGAAACCGCACTGGTGGATATAACGGAAGTCGACCTGCAGGACAGGGTGGATATAATGGAAACCGTACTGGTGGATATAACGGAAATCGACCATCAGGGGGTGGATATAATCGACCAGGTGGAAACAATCGTGGCGGTGGAGGTTTTACTCCTCCAACTAGTTTACCCGACATACGAAGTGGTGGTAAAAAATCTTTTAACAAAAAAAATAAACAACAATATTCTCGAAAAAGAAATGAAACCCCAGAAGACCGAATATTTTATCAGAAGAAGAAACAACAGGATAAGATAAATTCTGTTCCTTCTTCAATTGATATTATGGAAACCATTAGTGTTCAGGATTTAGCAAAAAAAATGAACTTAAAGGCTTCTGATATTATAGCAAAGCTCATGGGAATGGGCATGATGGTGACAATAACTGAAAGCATTGATTCAGATACTGCAACTTTAGTTGCTTCTGAGTTTAATTGCGAAGTTCATCTTGTTAGTTTGTATGATGAAACGGTTATTGAAAGCGATAAAGATATTGAGTCTGAAATGTTAAGCAGACCTCCTACTGTTACTATTATGGGACATGTAGATCACGGTAAGACTAAAACCTTAGATGCGATACGTTCAACAAATGTTATTGCCTCTGAATTTGGTGGAATTACTCAACATATAGGTGCTTATCAGGTAACTACATTTAAGGGGAAAATAACTTTCCTTGATACTCCTGGACACGAAGCTTTTACAATGATGCGTGCTCGTGGTGCTGATTTAACCGATATTGTTGTATTAGTAGTGGCTGCTGATGATGGAGTTATGCCTCAAACTGTAGAGGCTATTAATCATGCTAAAGATGCAAAAGTTCCCATTATTGTGGCTGTAAATAAAATAGATAAACCAGATGCAAATCCTGATAAGGTTATGACACAACTTTCTGAATATGGTTTGACTCCTGAAGAATGGGGTGGAGAAACTCAATTTGTTAAGATTTCTGCCTTAAAAAAAGAAGGTCTTGACGACTTGCTTGATGCAATTTTACTACAAGCAGAACTATTAGAATTAAAAGCTAACTGGACATGCCATGCAGAAGGTAAAGTTATAGAAAGCAAAATTGATCAAGGTAGAGGTATTGTTTCTACAATTATGGTTCAAAGAGGAACGCTCAGAGTTGGTGATAATTATGTTGCTGGTGTTTATTCAGGACGTGTTCGAGCTATTTTTAATGATTGTGGACAAAAAATTGAGGAAGCTACGCCAAGTATGCCAGTTGAAATTTTGGGGCTTGAAGGTATGCCAGATGCTGGTGATCCATTCCAAGTAACAGAGAATGAAAAAATAGCACGTAGTATTTCTTCTAAACGTCAAGAATTAAAACGATTTGAAGTTGCCAAAGCTGTTACAAAAGTAACTTTAGATAATTTATATGATACAATTGATGCAGGGACAGTTCAAGAACTTAAGGTTATTATTAAATCTGATGTTCAAGGTGCTGCCGAAGCTCTTAAACAATCTCTCGAAAAGCTATCAACAAAAGATATTAGACTTAATGTTATACATTCTTCTGCTGGTGCAATAAATGAAAGTGATGTTGTTTTGGCTTCAGCTGATTCTAATGCTATTATAATCGGGTTTAATGTTCGCCCAACTCCTAAAGCAAAATTACTAGCTGAACAAGAGAAAGTTGATATTCGAAAGTATACTGTTATTTATCAGGCTGTAGAAGAAATTACTGCTGCTATGGAAGGAATGCTTTCTCCTGATAGTAAAGAAAATGTTATTGGAATGCTCGAAGTTCGAGATACGTTCAAAGTTCCTAAAATTGGGCTTATTTCTGGAGCGTATGTTACCCAAGGTGTTGTTAAACGAAATGCCCATGTAAATATTATTCGTGACGGTATTGTTATAAATAGTAATGCAAAAATTTCATCGTTAAAGCGGTTTAAGGATGATGCAAAATCTGTCGAAAAAGGTTTTGAATGCGGTATCGGCATAGCAAATTGGCAAGACGTGAAAGTTGGTGACCAAATGGAAATTATTGAATTTGTAGATGTCGCTCGAAAACTTGGCGAAACGCTTGTTCAAGAGAAGATTCGAAAAGAAAAAGAATCTAAAAAAGCAGGGGCATAATGGCTGGGTATAGAATGGTTCGCTTAGGTGAACAAATACGCGAAGAAATTTCAACAATGATTATGCAAGGACAAGTGAAGGACCCAAGAGTTTCGACTTTTTTAAGTATTAATCGTGTTGAAGTTGCTGCAGATTTAGGATTTGCAAAAGTTTATGTCTCAAGTTTTATGAAGGATAAAATTATAGAGAAAGGCGTTCAAGGATTACAAAGTGCAGCTGGATTTATCCAGCATGCTCTTGGTAAAAAACTTACTTTACGTAAGATTCCAAAGTTAACATTTGTAGCTGATACAAGTATTAAAGAGGGATTTGAGATGGTAAATAAGTTGAATGAACTTGAAAGAGAACAAGATAAGCGCGAAAAAGAGTCTCCTTTAATAGATGAGTCTAAATAATACACATACAGTTAGTCCTGGTGGAATTGTACTTTTTGCAAAATTACCAGGTAAAACTAGTTTTTCTTCACTTTATACAATAAAGCATGCCTTACATACTAAAAAAGTTGGTCATACAGGTACACTTGATAGCTTTGCACAAGGGTTGCTTGTTGTGATGACAGGTTCTCATACTCGCCTTGCACAACGTGTTACAGCTTTTGATAAAAAATATGAGGCTATCATCCAATTTGGATCAGAAACAGATACTCTCGATCTTTTTGGTAAAGTAATAAAAACCAAAGAACTTCCCACAAAAAATAATGTTATTAAGGCTGTTGAAAAATTTTGTGGCGATTTAATGCAATCTCCTCCGTCTTTTTCGGCTGTGCATGTTAATGGCAAACGTGCAAGTGATTTAGCAAGAGCTGGCAAAGAATTTGAAATTCCTAAAAGACCTATAACTGTTTTTAGTTCTAAGATAAAAGAGTTAAAATATAATAATGAAAATCTAGTTCAATATGCTCATATTATATTCCATGTTTCTAAAGGGACATATATTAGGTGTTTAGCTCGTGATATAGGTATTGAAAGTGGTTCTGCAGCACATTTAATAGGACTTTTAAGAACCTCGGTTGGTTCCTTTGAATTAAAAGATGCTGTAGGGACTAGTTTTTTGCGTTCTTTTGACATAAACACTGTTGTTAATGATAGTGCAATCCTAAAATCGCAACAAGCAGATAAAAACTTCTCAACAGATACGGCGGTAGAATTACGTTTACAAGAAGAAGTTGTTCAGAAATTGCGTTCTATGGATAGTAAAATTGCAAAAGAGTGTGGTTTTTTTCCGGTTCATTTGCATGAAAATGCTAAGGATAGTTTTTTTAACGGGAAACCGCTTAAAGAAAGCTTTTTTATAGAAAAATTAACAGATTGCTCTTTAGATACTTATCATCTTGCTGTTTTTTGTGAGGATGGTTTTTTTGCAGGAGAAGTTATTGTTTTTTATAAGAAAAATAAACTATATTTAAAGTACGGGTTTGTAATCCCATTAACTAATTAGTTATTAGTTTATAATTTGTAATTCAGGTGATTTACTATATTCATTGAGCTGCAATTGCATATAACGAATATCAATCCATTTATTAAATTTATAGCCACTTTTTTCAAATAACGCTAAATTCTTAAACCCATATTTTGTATGAAAATTTTCACTAGGAACATTAGGACTTGTTATAATTGCGTAGGCTGTACGATATCCTTGTTTTTGTAAGTTTAAACATAGGGCATCATATAAAGCAGTTCCTATGCCTTGTCCTTGAATTTTCTGGTCTACATAAATAGATAAATCTACTGTAAATTTATAAGCTTCTCTCTCATTGTATTTTGATGCATAAGCATATCCTAAAATAACATTATTCTTTTCATATACTAAATAGGGAAACTTATTTGAAATCGAAATAATTCTTTGTGTAAATTCTTGTAATGTAGGAACTTTATATTCGAAGGTTACAGTTGTATCTGTAACAAATGGGGTGTAAATATCGAGAATTTGTTTAGAATCATTCGAGTCTATATTTACTGAACGTATATGTTGATCAATTGGTCGGGAAGTGTTAAATATTTTATTGTCTTGCATAAAAATAATTTTATATAATTTCTCTAATAGAATCAAGTTTTTAAAGTAAGATGTTTAATTATATCTTGTATATTTGTGTATTTAAGATATAATTAAGAAATGAAATTCCTAAAACTATTTATAAAAAATTTATTTTTTTTATTTTTATTTTGCATATTTAATATAAATTTTTTGTATGCAAAAACAAAAGAAAATAATATTTTATTTATTTCCGCTTATAATTACGATTGGGAAACAGTATCATATCAATTAGAAGGATTTAATAATAAAATTAATCCTTTAGATAATATAGATTATATTTTTATGGATTCAAAAAATATACCGTATAGTGATGCGGTAGAAACAACTCTGTCCTTAATTAATAAATCTGCTACAAAATATGCATCCTATGATTGTATTGTTGTAGCAGATGATAACGCTTTAGATTTTACTTTATTACATAAAAAAGATTGTTTTGGTGACGCTCCTATTGTATTTTTAGCAATTAACGATGTAAAAAAAGCACAAGATGTGGCAAAAGCTGCAGATGTTTGTGGTATTGTAGAAAAAGGTTATTATAAAGAAACTCTTGATTTTGCTGTAGAACTTTATCCATTTGCTGATACGCTTTATGCTATTACAGATAATACGATATCGGCAGCTGGTACTAGAGAACAACTTGAATCAGTGATGGGTGAACATAATTTAGCTTTAAAATATATAAATACTTCGGAATTAACGCCCCAAGAAATAAAAAATATACTCGGGAGTTTAAATAAGCACTCTATTCTTATTTACTTAAATTTTAGAAATGATGTTTTGGGGAATGATTATTCTGAGAAAAAAGCCGCTAAATTTGTATTTGATAATGCTTCTGTTCCTTGTTTTAGAACAGATTATCCCAATATTGAATATGGTCTTCTAGGTGGTATTGTTCTTAAGTTTGCTATAATGGGAGAGCAAGCTGCAGATTTAGCTACTCGTTTTTGTAATGGAGACGACATGAGTTCTGTTACAACTCTTATTACCCCAGACACTATGTGTTTAAATGATGATGTAATAAAAAAATTTAATTTAAAGATACCAAAAAAATATTCAGGTGAGATAGAGATAATTAACCAACACCTTTCTTTTATTCAAAAGTATTTTATTCAAATTTTTATGATTTCGTGTTCTCTTGTAATAGGATTGCTTAGTATAATAATTCTATTGCTTTTACGAAATAATAAAGTACAAGGTAAACAGAAACTTGCTTTACAATGTGCAAATTATGATTTAAGTATGGCATATAAACAAGTAAAGATTGCCGAGGCATATGCTCGAAATGCAAATAAAATAAAATCAGATTTTCTTGCACGAATGAGTCATGATATGCGAACGCCTCTTACTGCAATAATGGGTTTAAGTAATTTTGGTATAAAAGAGATTGAAAATAAAAAAAGTAATGATTATTTTAAAAAAATTTATGCATCAGCCTCTTATTTATTATCATTAGTAAATGATATTCTAGATATGCAAAGAATAGAATCAGAAAGCATACAGTTTTATTTTGATGTCTATGATTTAAATGAACTTATTTTTGATATTGAATCAATTGTGAAACAAAGGGCTAACGAAAAAAATATTAATTTAGTTTTTACTACAAAATTAGAGGCCGGTACTGAATATATAATCACAGATGAAAAACGATTTGAACAGATATTTATTAATTTATTAAATAATGCAATTAAATATACAGAATCTGGGAAAAAAGTTACTTTTGATGTTAGTACGACAGTACAAAACGCAAAATGTTTTTTAACTGTGAAAGTTGTTGATACTGGTGTTGGAATGAGTGAAGAGTTCCAGAAGAAAATGTATGATTCTTTTACAAAAGAAAATAATAGTCTTACTCAGAGTGAAGGTGGTACTGGGCTAGGCCTTTCTATAACAAAAAAATTAGTAGAAGCAATGCAAGGTAGTATTGACTGTTCTTCAACGCTAGGTAAAGGTACAACTTTTATTGTTAAAATACCCGTTACACGTCCTTCTGCAAGTCAAATTGCACAAGTAACTAAGATGAAACAAAGAAATGATAATCTAGAAGGTTTTGTGGGAAAACATATTTTACTTTGTGAAGATAATGCTATCAATACAGAAATAGCCGAGCACTTGCTAAAAAAGAAAGGTTTTATTGTTCATTGTGCTGAAAATGGTAAGATAGCTTGTGAAATGTATGAGAATTCACTACATGATTCCTCTGTAGTTTATTCTGCTATACTAATGGATATTAGAATGCCTGTTATGAATGGATTGGAAGCAACAGAAAAAATAAGGGAAATGGATAAAAAAATACCGATTATAGCTTTGTCAGCCAATGCATACAAAGAAGATATAGAAAAAAGTTTGCAGGCTGGTATGAATGCACATTTAATGAAACCTATCGAATCAGAAAAACTCTATAAGGAATTAGCTAAATTAATAATATGAAAGAGTTTACGTGGAATGATTTACAAGATTATACAAATAAAGACTCAAAAGTTCGTGAATATTTTTCCCAAGAAAATTGTCCGTATGGTTCAGCTATAACAATAGGGGGGTTTGATGGAATGCATAAAGGACATCAGGCCCTGTTTAGTACTGTTTTATCTCAAAAAAGATCATCAATGAGTCAAAATGAAAATTCTAAAGGAGTTTCTAAAGTAGGGGTTGTTACATTTTCTCGCTCACCACGTGAATTTAAACAAAAAAATAATTTTCCAGGAAACCTTTCGACAAATAGATTACGAAGATATTATTTTGAGAATAAAGGATTTGATTTTTGCGTAGTCATTGACTTTTCTGATGATTTCAGTAGAATGAAAGGACACGATTTTCTAACTGTATTAAGAAATTCCTGCTCTATGCAGTTATTGTCAGTTGGGACTGATTTCCGTTGTGGGCGAGGCCTCGATACCGGTGTCTTCGAGATAGAGCAATATTGCTTACAATACGGACTTAAATTTATAGTTTGCGCTGAAGTTTTATATCAAGATATGCGCATTAGTTCGAGTGCTGTTCGTTGTGCTATACAAAAAGGTGAGTTAGTATTTGCTGCTCATTTATTGGGTTATAATTACACACTTGATGGTTCTGTTTTTAAATGGCATAAAACTAAGACTATAAATAAAAAGCTTAAATCAGTTTCTAGAGCAATTTCTGCTCACAAATCAGACAGTTTACAGGTTTTGCCACCGGTCGGCACATACCCTGTTAATGCTGCCGGGTTTGATACAGTAATGTATGTGGATTCCAAATTCCTTCATTTGGAAATTCCGCTTGAACAGGGCTGTCCGGCTACGGTAACAAAAATCGAATTTAGAAATCCTATGAAGGAGTAAGTAATGTCACTTACAAACGAAAAAAAAGCTTCAGTAGTAAGCAACTTCGGTGAAAATGAAAAAGACACCGGTAACACAAAAGTTCAGATCGCTCTTTTGACAGAACGAATTAAAGAATTAACTGAACATTGCAAGACTTTTAAAAAAGACAAGAGCGGAGCTCGTGGTCTTCTTAAGCTTGTTGGTCAACGCCGCAAACTTTTGAAATATCTTAAAAGAACAAACCTTGAAGGCTATCGTACACTTATCAAGGAACTAGGACTCCGAAAATAATTATCGGAGCAAAAGCCTGGCGCTGATTACTAGTGTCAGGCTTTTTAGTAGTGTTTTGCAAATTGAAGTAGTGTTTGCAAAGAAGGAAATAAAATGGTTCAAAGAGTAACTTACAAAATCGGCGATGAAGAGCTGATTCTTGAAACTGGTCGTATTGCAAAACAAGCAAACGGCGCTGTTCTCGCTACATTAGGCGGAACATCAGTTATAGCAACAGTTTGTGCATCGTCGTCTGCGCAGGAAGGTTTAGATTATGTTCCTGTAACTGTTGATTACAATGAAAAATACTATGCAGCAGGTAAAATACCTGGTGGATTTTTAAAACGAGAGGGCCGTCCTAAGGATAAGGAAATTTTAGTTTCCCGTCTTATAGATCGTCCTATGCGCCCGCTATTTGATATGGCTTTTGGGCGTGAAATTCAAATTATTCCTACTTGTATTTCTGCAGATGGGATTCATTCTCCTGATATACTTGCTGTTATTGCATCTTCTGCTGCAGTAACAATTTCTGATATACCTTTTAATGGGCCTGTCGCTGCTGCCCGCGTTGGTTATATTGATGGTCAATATGTTGTTAATCCAAAAATGGCTGATTTAGAGCGATCCGAAATTGAAATTGTAGTAGCTGGTACAGCTGATGGCTTTACAATGGTTGAAGGTGGGGCTCAAGAAGTTTCTGAAGAACTTATGTTAGGAGCTCTTAGTGTTGCCCAAGCATCAATTACAGAGATGTGTCATTTGCAAGATGAGTTAAAAGCAAAAGCTGGTAAAGAAAAATTACCATTAGCTCCTTTAACTGTTGATCTTGAGAACAAAGATGCTATCTTAGCAGAAGCAATGCCAAAAATGGAAATTGCATGTTTTCAGGGTGGAAAGTTTGAACGAGGCAATGCAATAAAAGTAGTTAAAGATGAAATAGCTGCAAAATATGTGGAGCAACTTGAAGATCCTATCCAAGCTAAATTATTTGACTCATTATTTGACAAAATGAACTATGATATTCTTCGTAGTCATATTCTTAATGAAAATAAACGTGTTGATGGACGTGCATTAGATGAAGTTCGCCCTATTACTTGTGAAATTGATGTTCTAAAAAGACCTCATGGATCAGCTCTATTTACTCGTGGAGAAACACAATCTTTAGCAGTAACCACATTAGGAACTTCAAGAGATGAACAAATTCTTGATGATATTGATGGTGATCGCAAAGAAAGTTTCATGTTACATTATAATTTCCCTCCTTATTCTGTAGGTGAATGTGGCCGCTTAAATACTGGTCGTCGTGAAATAGGACATGGAAATCTTGCTCGTCGCGCGCTGCAAGCTATGCTTCCTTCTCAGGAACAATTTCCTTATACAGTTCGTGTTGTATCAGAAATTATGGAAAGTAATGGATCTTCTTCTATGGCCTCAGTTTGTGGTGGTTGTCTATCACTTTTAGCTGCTGGTGTTCCTATGAAAAAACCTGTAGCTGGTATTGCAATGGGACTTATCACAGAAGGTGAACATTACGAAAAATATGCAATCTTGACTGATATTCTTGGTGAAGAAGATCATTTAGGAGATATGGACTTTAAAGTTGCTGGTACAGAAGATGGAATTACAGCTTTCCAAATGGATATTAAAATTGCTGGTGTAACAACTGAAATTATGACAAAAGCTCTTGCTCAGGCAAAAAAAGCACGACTTCATATCCTTAGCATTATGAATAAAGCTATTTCTAAACCACGAAAAGAAATTAGCCAAAATGCTCCTAGAATTGAAAAAATGAAAATTCCAATGGACAAAATTGGAGCTTTAATTGGTCCTGGTGGAAAAACAGTAAAAGCGCTTTGTTCAGATTATGATGTTACTATCAATACCGATGATGATGGAACTGTTACTGTTTATGGAAATACAGGAAAAGCAACTGATGCAGCAAAAGCTGCGATTAAAGGCATTGTTGAAGATCCAGAAGTTGGTGCTATTTATAATGGTACTATAAAGCGTATTATGGATTTTGGTGCTTTTGTTGAAATTCTCCCTGGAAAGGAAGGTCTTTGCCATATTTCACAATTTTCACGAGATAAAATTAAATCTGTGAGTGATGTAGTAAAAGAGGGCCAAAAGATTCCTGTTAAATTATTAGAAATTGATAGAATGGGTCGTCTTAATCTTTCTTATGTTGAAGCTTTAGAAGCTCAGGCAAAAAAATAAATGACTGCCGTTTTAGATAACGGCGTAGTATTTTTATCAGAACCGATTGCGACGTCTCGTACTATTGCAGTCGGTTTTTGGTTTTCTACAGGATCTCGTTATGAAAAAGAAAATCAAAAAGGTATTACGCATTTTGTAGAACATCTACTATTTAAAGGGACAAATCCATCTCAAAGATATCCTAAAGGTTTAAGTGCTTATGATATTGCTTGTTCTTTTGATAGAATGGGTGGATATATTAATGCTTTTACAGAACGAGAAGATGTTTGTGTTCATTTTACGGTTCCGTATATTCATTTTAAAGAAGCTCTTTGTATTTTATCAGAGATGGTTTCAAATTCAGCTTTTAATGAAAATGATATAGAAAAAGAACGTTCTGTTATTTGTTCTGAAATTTTGGCTACAAAAGATGATCCAGAAGATTCTGCTATGGATGAATTTTCAGAAGTTTTATGGCCTAATAATACCGTATCAGCTTCTATTGCAGGCTCTGTTAATGATGTTAATAAATTACAACGTACAAGTCTATTGGATTGGTATAAAAAATATATAAGAAATGGAGCCTTACAAGTTTCTATAGCGGGCAATTTTGATGTATCTGAAGCCATTGTCGAACTGGAAAAACTTCCCAATCGACCTATCGTAAAACCTGGGCTATTACAAAATCATAAGTTTGAATTACCGGTATGGCATTCTGGGATTACAGTAAAAAAGGCTGAATTTCAAATGGAACAGATTTTTTATGCGTTTCCCCTTACAATTCCATTTACCCGTACTGATTATTACTGTTGGGCTATTCTTAATGCCCTTATAGGTGATACAATGAGTTCTCGGTTATTTCAGTCTTTGCGTGAAAATGGTGGTTATTGTTATAATGTTTATAGCTTTTTTAGTATTTATGATGACTGTGGTGTTTGGTGTGCATACGCTTCAACTCCAGCTGATAAGACAGGAGAAGTGTTACAAAAATTAAAAGACGAGATTGCAAATTTACGTACAGCAACAATTTCAGATGATGAAATTATTGCTGCTAAAGAACATATTTGTGGTGAAGAGATTATTAATGCAGAAGACGTTGAACAACATATGAAAAAAATGAGTCGACAATTTTCACTTGGGTTTGAATTGGAAACAATTGAAGAAACGTTAACTAAGGTTCGTTCTATTACAAAAAATGAAATAATTCAAACTCTTAATTCCTTGTTATGTATTGAAAAACAAGTTATCTTTATTTATGGACCAAAGTTAAAAAAACGAATACGAAAAAATATCTAGAAGTATGACAATTTGTTACTGTTTGATAGTATAAAATGTGTTAGGTTAGGATTTGTGATGAAAAAAAATATAGTAGTAAAAGTACAATCTCAATCAGATGTCAAGTTTCCTGAATATAAAACAGCCGGTTCTGCAGGGGCCGATGTCTACGCTTATCTTTCTGAGGATATTTCTCTTGCTCCAGGTGAGTTTAAATTAATACCCACAGGTCTTTTTTTGGAAATACCACAAGGATATGAGATTCAAGTACGACCACGTAGTGGGCTAGCAGCAAAATATGGAATAACTGTACTTAATTCTCCTGGTACAATAGACTCGGATTATCGCGGAGAAGCAAAAGTTTGTTTAATAAATCTTGGCAAAAAAATGGTAACTATTTCTAATGGAGACCGTATTGCTCAATTTGTTCTAGCTCCAGTATGTTGTGCTTCATATCAATTTTCTCAGACCCTTTCAGAAACAAAAAGAGGTTCAGGTGGGTATGGCAGTACCGGAAAATAAGAGGTTTATATTAAATGTTTAAGAAGAAAGATTTGTCAAATAATATTTTTTTTAAATATCTTTTAAAACAATTATTTATATATTTTCTTATTAGTTTTCTTTTTTTCTTTTTAATTTTTTTTGTAAATCAAATTTTATTAACAGCAGAAACCTTATTAAAAAAACGTGTGTCAATTGGAAATGTAATTCGGTTGATTGTTTATGCTATGCCTTTTATCATAGCTCAATCGGCTCCTTTTGCAACGCTTGTAGGATTTTTAATGTGTCTTGGTCGTATGGTCACTGATAATGAAATTTTAATTTTACGCGCTTCAGGCCATTCTTACACAACAATCTTAAAACCTGTTCTTATTTTGGGATTAGTTATTTCTATTTTTTCATTTTTTGTAAATGATTATTTCCTTCCATTAGGCACAATAAAATACAGAGAATTAACTGCAAAAATTTCAGTGTCAAATCCGGCAGTATTACTTGAACCTCATTCAATAAAAAGAACACAGGATTCAATTTTAGTAATAGGAAATGTTCAGGATAAAGATGTTTCAGATTTACTAATGTTTGACAAAGATTCAGAAGGTAATCAACGTATAATTGTTTCTGGTAAATCTCATATAACAGCACCTGATGATCCATCTGTCATTATGCAATTACAGATGAGTTCACCGCAAGTAATTATTTTGCCGTTTGATAATCGAACAAGTTATGATCTTTTAAGCGCAGAAAATTGTGAGATGAATATTTTTGAATCAGAATTTGGTGGTTACGAAGGAGGGGTAAGCCCCAACGAGATGACTGCATATGATTTACATACAAAAATAAAAAAAATGCAGAGTGAAAATAATAAAAAAAAATCATTTGTGTTAAACTATCATTATCTTGAATTTTATAAAAAATTTGCCCTCCCATTAGGATCTCTTTTTTTTGCTTTTTTGGCTATGCCTTTATCAGTTAGTTTTGGTAAGCAGAATGGTCAAACAATAGGTTTAATACTTGGTATAGGAATTTCTGTTTTATATTGGGCTGTATTTATGATAGGTCAAACTTCAGGATACCGCAATGGATTTAATGGGTTTTGGGCGGTTTGGTTACCCAATGTAATAGTTTTTGTTGCTGCCTGTATTATTTACCTAAGGTTGTTAAAAAAATGAGATTATATCGATATCTATTTCAAAAGTTTTTACCTGTTTTTTTTGGTGCGATGTTTTTTTTCTCATTTTTATTATCACTTATTGATTTATTAATGAATATTTCAAAATATTTATCTTATGAAGTTTCTGCAGCTACAGTTGCTAAAATAAGTCTTTTATATATACCGCAAACTCTTGCTTGGTCTATTCCTTTATCTATACTTTTTGCAGTTGCATTTACCCTTAGTATGCTCTATGTGAATAGTGAGCTTACAGTGATCTTTGCTTCTGGTATTTCTTTGTTTAGGTTTACATTTCCGCTTTTAATTTTTGCTTTTATTTTGAGTATTGGATTTTTCTTTTTTGAAGACAATTTGGTTATTCCATATTATAGTCAAAAAGTTGAATTGCAGAATCAAGTTTTAAAAAAAGTAAAAAATCTTGATAATAAAAAAGTTGTCGTACAAGCTGAAGGAGGCCTTATTGTCTACAAGGCTGATTCTTATAATGACAGAAAAAAACAGCTTAATACTGTATACATAGTTATAAGAAATAAAGATAAATCATTAAATAAAATAATATATGCATCTTCGGCAAAGTGGAAGAATAATAAATCTTGGGAATTTTATAATGCTATCACATATACATTAAAAAATGATAAGATTTTTGTTTCCTCAGGTACAGATTTTACAAGTTTTGAACCTCCTGAAACTTTTCAAAGTGTTACGGTAGATGTAACACAAGTTAATGCAGATAAGGCTAGACAGTATATTGCAAAATTACAAAGAGCTGGATTACCAGATGAAGAAGCTTTATCACAATATTATTATAAATATTCATTTCCTTTTGTAATATTTATTGTTGTTTTTTTATCTATTGCGCTTACTGGAAAATCGCGTAAGAATATTCTTTTATCAAGTTTAATACTTTGTGTGTGTGCAACAGTAATTTTTTATGTTATGCAAATGATATTTATGTATTTTGCTCGTTTTGGATATGTTTCTCCTCTAGTGGGGGCGTGGTTTACTGTTATTGTTTTTGTTATATCTAGTATAGTTTTATTGTTTTTTGCCCGAACATAAGGTAACAAGTATAAAGGATTGGTAATGATTAAAGAGATTTTTGAAGAACATCACAAAGACAGTGATTCTAGAGCGCGAACAGGTGTAATGCATTTACCTCACGGGGATGTTCAAACACCGGTATTTATGCCAGTAGGGACTAACGCGACTGTAAAAGCGATGACCAAAGAGGATCTTGAAGAGATAGGATTTGAAATTATTCTTGCAAATACATATCATCTGTATTTAAGACCAGGCGCTGAGCTATTGCAAAAAGCTGGTGGATTACATGGATTTACTGGTTTTAAGAGGAATTTTTTGACTGATTCTGGTGGATTTCAAGTATTTTCTCTGTCAGAATTTAGGAAAATTACACAAGAAGGTGTTACTTTTAAAAGCCATATTGATGGATCACGGCATATGTTAAGTCCAGAAAAAGTTGTAAATTTGCAATCGATGTTTAATAGTGATATTCAAATGCAACTCGATATTTGCAGTGGTTGGGGAACTAATCGAAAAGAAGCTATAGAAGCTCTTAAAATTACCAGTGATTGGGCAACTCGAGCAAAGGCCCAATGGAAAATTAAACAAGACGAAGGATACAAAGGAAATTTGTTTGCAATTGTTCAAGGGGCTTTTGAAAAAGATTTACGAGAACAGAGCGCTAATTTTGTTTCAGAATTAGATACTCCTGGAATAGCGATTGGTGGTTTGTCTGTTGGGGAACCTCGGGAAAAATATTCTGAATTTTTAGCATACACAGCTCCTTTATTACCTCGAAAAAAACCTCTATATGTTATGGGAATTGGTACTCCTGATTATATTTTAGAAGCTGTTGAAAACGGGGTAGATATGTTTGACTGTGTATTACCAACTCGAAATGCACGTAATGGATCTTATTTTACAAAAGATGGAAATATTTCAATTAAACGGGCAGAATATATTGATGATTTTTCACCAATTGATTCTGAATGTCATTGTAAAGTTTGTCGAGATTATACTCGTTCGTATTTACGGCATCTATATAAAAACAATGAAATCTTATCTAGCATGCTTGCAAGTTATCATAATTTATATTTTTTACATAACATGATACATGAAATTCGTGATGCAATAAACGAAGATCGATTTTCAAAGTATAAAAAAGCTTTTTTGAATCGTTACAATAACAAAAGTTAAAAGGAGTTGTGCGAGATGAGAAATAAACCAATGGTATTGAAAATCAAAAACGACAAAAAGTTTTCTTGTTTTCTCATACTTGGATTACTTTTTGTTACTTTTTTTGTTTTTCCACAAAAAGTAACAAGTCAAGAAATAGAAAATTCTGAACCAGAAAAAAAAACTGAAGAAAAATCTGAAAATGAAAAACGTATTGAAACAATTGAATATGGTTTAGATACAGAAGTTGCTACGTTAATTACTACACTTATAAAAGAAGAAAATAACGATTTGACAGATTCGTTAATTGACCTTTTTAAAATAACCAAAAATCAAGACGTACGAGAGGGTATAATTAAATATTGTACTCATTTTAAGATTGATGCACTTGAAGATTATGCTATTTCATTGCTTGAAGATCCTTATGACGAAAAAAATGATACGGTATCACTTGTTTGTGAATATGTAAAAACAATGGATATAAAACAAGCAGCTTTGCCACTACAAGCTCTTTTAGAAACAGAAAATGAAGAATATTATGATATGGCTATTTCTGCTTTGGGGGTTGTTGGTGGGGAAGAACAGGCTGTTTTTTTAACAACTATGTTTGATGAAGAAGATTTAAGTATCACAAGAAAACAAGCTTTAGTAAAAGCTCTTGGAAATCTACAAGTGCTTGAAACATGGGACAAACTTAAATCTCTTGCAGAAGATGAAGATGAAAATTTATATGTACGAATGTATGCTGCTGAAGCAATTGGAGAGATGAAGAAAAATGAATCAGTAGATGTATTAATAAATCTATATACTTCAAGTGAACCTTCTATAAGAGAATATGCATTACGTGGGCTTTCTTATTATGATAGTAAAAAGGTACAGAATGTTATTGTATCTGCAATAAAAGATGACTATTGGAAAGTCAGAAAAAAAGCTATCGAAATTGCCACAGAACAAAAAATTACCGATGCAGCCCCGTATTTGCGTTATAGAGCCCAACATGATAGTGAAACTGTTGTTTTATATGCCGCGATGGAAGGCATAGCAGCTCTTAATGACAAAAAAGGAGTTGAATATTTAGAAGAGATTGTAGCAGATCAAAAAAAGAATGATACAATTCGTTCTAAATGTGCAAGTTATTTATTAAAATATAAAATAACATCTAGTTATGACACTGTTATAGATGCTGCGAATAAAACGTTCGAAAAGGATTCCTACAAAACTTTACGATATGCCTTTGGGAAACTTTTCACAAAATATCCATCAAAAAAATGGGAAAAGACATGTAAATTGTTTTTAGAAAATGACGATGTAGCTACACGAGGAACAGGGCTCGATATATATAGAGAAAATAAATATAGTTCTTTGACATCTATTGTAAAAACAATTTCAGAAGAAGACAGTAGTTCAGCCATTAAACAAAAGGCAAAACATATTTTGGAAACAAAGTAAGATAAAATTATTACTTTGTTTTTTCCCATCCTGAAAACTCAGTCATAAACCAATCAGGGCTAACTGCTTCGCCATACATACGCATTTCCCAATGTAAATGTGGTCCTGTCGCGAGCCCTGTAGAACCTGAAAGAGCTATTTGTTCACCTTGTTTTACCATCTGTCCAACTTTAACAGAATAGGAATCTAGGTGATAATATAAACTATATATTCCAGGTAAATGCTCAATAACAACCGTCCAGCCTGTTGTTATTCGATTTTCGGCAAGGACAACTTTCCCATTTCCACAAGCATAGACGGCAGTTCCTGTAGGAACTCCAAAATCAATTCCATAATGTAAATTTGATGAACTGGTTCCATTTGAATAGACATAGGTTCGCCTGTCTCCAAAAAAAGCAGTTCGTCTTGTAGATTCTACTGGACTTGAGAATTTTTTTGTTTGGTAAATATCGTTACTAGAAACTTTTCTTATTACTTTATTAAGTGTATTGATTTGTATAGCTCGTTCTTTACTTGAATCTGTTTTTATTGAGCTATTTACATCATCTAAATCGATTTTTTCTGAATGGAACTTTTTAGCTATTAAGTTTACAGGAACGTCAAATTCCATTTTGTCAGTATAAGCTGTAGTAATATGTTTTTTTGTCCTAAAAATTTGATATGTAATTTTTAGGTTAAAATTGCTTTCTGTATACCATGAAGAAAGTGGAATATAACCAACCAGTTTTTGTTTTTCTGAATTTACTAGAAATAAATTTGTCTTTCTAAGTGTTTCTCTGTTTCCAGCTATCATAAGTTTTGCAGTTGCTTCTATAGAATAAGTGTATGACGAAAATAAAGAAAAATGTGGAGTGTAGTTTAATTCCATGTAAATAGCATCCCCAGGATACGCCACGTCAGTATATAAGAGATCTAATGTATATTTTTCGCCATTGTATACAGCGTTTCGTGCAAACAAAGGTGGAATAGTGCATAAAAGGTAGATACAGGTAATGTAAAATATAAAATATTTCTTGTGCAAATTCATACTGATTTCCTTTTTTATGTTTGGTTAGTCTTTATACAATCAATTAATATCATTTGAGGGGTTGTTTTGCCATTAAAAGTATTTCTACTTATTTGATATATGGCATCAATTCTATCTCCTACCTTAAAGTCTTTTCCCAGTCTATCTCCTGCTCCCCAAAACAAAGCAGGCCACTTATTTTTCCCGCAATCTAATGTCAATTTTAAATGAAGCTTTTCTGTTTTACCCATGATATCAGCAGCTGTAATCTTTAGGTTTTTTGACATAAATATAAGGGGCTTATTTTCTTCTCCATAAGGCTCTAAGATATCGATGAGATTTAGTAAAGATGGCTGAATATACTGAATTGGTAATTCTGCATCGATTTCAACATAATCGTCATCTGTTCTTTCTGATAGTTCAATATAAGGAGTGAATTTTATAAAAGCTTCTTTAATTTTATCAAAATTCTTTTTATCAAAACTAAACCCTGCTGCAAAATTGTGACCACCATGATTTATAAATAATTCTGACATACTTTCGAGCATTCCAGTTAGATTGAAATTTCTGCATGAACGAACAGAGCCAATACCTGTCTCTCCCAAAAAAGTAATAACAATTGCAGGAACATTATAAAATTGAACTAATTTGTTAGCGACAATTCCCGTTACTCCTCGGTTTATTTTATCATCAGCGGCAAAAGCCAGTTTATTCGAAAAAGTAGTAAGATTTTCTCTTGCCAGTTTATTTGCAATTATAAAAGCATCTGCCCCCAATTGTTTTCGTTGTTTGTTTAATTCAATTATTTGGACAGCTAAAGCATTTCTTTTTTGGGGATCGGTTTCACATAATAATTGCACGCCTAATTGAGCTTTTCCAAGTCGTCCTGTTGCATTTAATACCGGAACAACATTCCAAGAAAGATCTGTACTGCTTAGTTGTTTCCCCAGTAAATTCTGGTAACCTAAGAGTTCTTGTAACCCAATCCTAGCCTTATTGCTATTAATTGTGGCAAGTCCACGTCGTACAAAAATACGATTTTCATTTTTTAAAGGCATAATATCTGCAATAGCAGCAAGTGCTACTAATTGCAAGTCTTGAGCATTTCGCTCTTTTGTTTGAATAGAAGCGGCTTTACGAGTGACAAAGGTAATAAAAATATTTAAGAATGTATCGAGTTCTGTCGGTGTTTTCTCTTCGTATCGAGCTATTTTAGAAAGACTTGTAAGCCGTATTAAGGATAAATTGGCTATTTTTGGCATGATTTTTGCTATTTCAGGGCGAATATCTAGTAAATTAAATTCTATTCCTTTTCCAAATATTTTTATAAGTTGCTTTTGTTGCAAACTTTCATCCCATACAAAAATTTGCTGTCCTTTTAGAAAAGGAAGTAAACGAGTTTCTTGAAAAGATAATCCACCTGGTATTATAGTCTCCGAGATTCTATCTGTTTCACACGCATTTACAACTTTTATTCCTTCTACAATATAAGCTTCATTTAAAGGGCGTACATTTAATAAGCAAATTTCTTGTTTATATAGTTCGCTTTTTGCAAATCGTAAAGCTGTTACAAGTTTATACGCAACCGCACAACCTGAAATATCTTTGAACGGATATCCACTATTCTCAACTTTTGGGTCAACTATGATAGCCGGTTCAGGTAAATCTTCTGGTGCATTATGATGGTCTGTAACTATTACATCGATACCCAATTCTGCAGCGTGTGCAATTTCTTGGTTGTTAGAAATTCCACAATCTACCGTAATAATTAATGTACCATAATTAGCAGCAAAGTCATCAATTACTTGCATTGTCAATCCATAAGCATCATCGCCAGCTGGAATTTTCCAGCTTATATCCATTTTTTCGTCTAATAAATATTGATACAATAAAGTGGTACTCGTTATTCCGTCAACGTCTCTATCTCCAAAAATAAGAACTTTTTCGCCTTCTTCTTTTGCTGTTAAAATTCTATCTACAGCATCTTCCATTGTGTTGAATAAAAAAGGGTTATGAAAATAACGTATATCGTTTTCTAGATAATATAAAATGTCAGAACCTTTTGTAATGCCACGGCGTGTAAGTATTGATGCAAGCAGCATATCACAACCATATCGGCTATGAATATCTTTAACAACTTCTTTTGAGATAGCTTTTTTATTCCAATTTTTCATATATCTAACAATACCATAAATTTTGATTTTATAAAATGGTAAGATATATAAAATATGCTGTAGTTTTTTTGTGTATCTGTTATACTTTTACATATGGAGCGAAACATAACAAATACTGTAATAGTCCTTTCTTTACGTGCTGTTGGTGAATCAAGTCGTCTTGCTACATGTATTAGTCCAGAAAGGGGAGTGTTTACAGCCATGGTTTTTGGTGGCAGAAAAGGGAAATTAAAATCGCTTGTTTCACCGTATCATAGTGGTAAAATGTGGCTATACGTGGATTCTTCTAAAAACTCAATAAAAGTACAAGATTTTGATGTGTTAGAAACACGTCCTTCTATTAGAGAAAATATTTATAAAACTTGTGCTGCTGCTCTTGGAGCAGAATTAGTAATAAAAACAGGAGGAGTTTCTGAACCAGAAACTATGTTTTATTTAATAAAAGGTTTTTTAGATGGATTAAATCTTGTTAACGAAAACAGTGCAAAAACTGGAACTTTACGTTTTTTATGGCGCTATTTAGAGTTTATGGGCTTACAACCTGATTGTTTTTTTTGTAGTACCTGCAGAACTCCTTTTTCTAAAAATTCGGTAAGATTATATTCTGCAACAGAAAATGGATTTATTTGTAATGATTGTATAGCAGAATTTCCAAGTGGATTTAATTTCCCTATAGGAGATGAAGCAATACACTATTTACAGAAGGTGACTTCATTACCTCCAAATCAATCACGCGCTACAGCCTTATCTCAAAATTCATACAATGAATTGCATCAGTTACTATTTTTTTTAATTAGTCAAGCTGCTGAAAGTAAATTACATTCTTTAGAAGCTGGGCGCGATATATTATAATTAGGGGCAATGTCTTGTAATGAATTTCTCTTTTTGATATACTTACTTAATTGAATTTAAACTATAATCGGGAGTCTTAGATGATATTTCCTTTAGAAAAACTTGTTGAATATAAAGATAATATGTATGAAATTACTGTAGCTTCAAGTCGCCGTGCTTACCAAATGTCAATGATAAATGATCCTTCAATTGAAGAAAATGATGGAAAAGTTGTTTCTTTAGCTGCTAAACAGCTTTTTAATCATGAAGTTGAATTTCGAATTGAAGATAGATAACGGTTTAATTTTATAAAAATTATGAATGTTTTAAGTGAAGAAACGGGAACAACTATACCTGAAAAGGGTGAAGATGTTCCCGTTTTAGTTATATTTGCTCCTACTGCTTGTGGAAAAACTGCTCTTATGGAGACGTTATTTGCAAAAACGGCTCCTTTTGGTAATCGTGCAGAAATTATAAATGCAGATTCTATGCAAGTATACAAAGGCATGGATATAGGCACTGCTAAACCAGACAAAGAATTTCTTTCCCGTGTTCCTCACAAAATGATCGATATGTGTTTACCCAACGAACAATTTGGAGCAGGGGAGTTTTATCGTAATGCAAATAAAATGTGTAAAGATATTTGCGATAAAAAAAAACTTCCAGTTATCTGCGGAGGAACTGCCTTTTATATTCGTAATTTCTTATACGGATTGCCTCCAACTCCCCAAGTAAATAAAACACTTCGTGCCCAAATTGCTCATAGAATGGAAATTGAGGGCAAAGAAGTTATATGGAACGAATTAAAGGAACTTGATCCTGAAAGTGCAAAAAAAATTAACATTAATGATGAATATCGTATTAAACGAGCCCTTGAAATTGTTCTAGAAACAGGGCACCCTCGTTCATATTTTTCAATTCCCAAAACTTATCGTAAAGGTTTTAATTTTTGTGTCATAGAATTAGAGCGCCCAAGAGAAGAGTTATATAATCGCATAAATAAACGCGTTGAATTACTTTTTAATAATGGACTTGAAAACGAAGTATCTCAACTCATAAAATCTGGATATACAAAAGATGATCCTGGTATGCAAGCAATAGGATACAGAGAATTTTTTACCAATAAAGATGAACCTCTTGAGAGTATAAAATCATGTATAAAAAAAGATACACGTAGATACGCTAAACGACAAATAACCTTTTTTAAGCAACTTCACAATGTTATTCGAATACCTGCAGACGATATTAACCAAGTACAAGAAACTATTTGTAAGCATTTTCCATTTCTCAAAGATTCAACCCTTGACCAAATGTAATAAATAACAGATAATAAAGAGAAATTTTGGTATGAAGGAGTGCTATATATGCCTTGTGGTAGAAAACGAAAGCGTCATAAGATAAGCACACATAAGCGAAAAAAGAAGCTTAGACGGAATCGTCATAAGAATAAATAGGCTTTGCACAAAGGCTAGTTTGTGTATTGCTTCAGTATGATTATGCGACAAGGCCGCGCGTTTGATTGTTTTCAATACAAACTAGCGGTCTTTTTTTTACTTTATTTTTGGGAGTTTTTACTACGCTTCTTGACACAATCAACGGTCCTGAAGACCTAAACAATTTATCAGTATTACAATTAAAACAACTTTCAGCAGAGATTCGCTCTAGAATTATTTCGGTAACTTCTAAAAATGGAGGGCATTTAGCCAGTAATCTAGGAGTTGTAGAACTTACAGTTGCGCTGCATACCGTCTTTGATAGCCCTAAAGATGCAATTATTTGGGATGTTAGTCATCAGTGTTATGCCCATAAAATTCTTACTGGTCGTAATAATACCTTTGACACAATCCGTCAAAGAAACGGGCTATCAGGTTTTACAAAACAAGCAGAAAGTGAACACGATTGGTTTGATGCAGGCCACTCATCCACTTCAATATCATCAGCTTTAGGGCTTTTGACTGGTAGAGATTTATTACATAAAGATGGCAAGGTTATTGCTGTGATTGGGGACGGAGCTCTAACAGGTGGAATGGCTATGGAAGGTCTTTTCCATGCAGGCCAAATAGCAAAAAACTTAGTTATCGTATTAAATGACAATAAGATGTCTATCACCAGCAATCATGGGACTTTGTCAAAATATTTAAGTCGATTAACTACAACCCCACAATATCAAACTTTGCGATTTAATGTCAGTGCTGTAATAGAGCATATTCCATTAATAGGGAAAGGTTTATCGTGGTTTAATTATAAATTAAAACGAGCTATTAAAAGCTTAATTTTCCCCAATAATTTATTTTCAGATGTCGGGTTTGAATATGTTGGCCCATTAAATGGGCATCATTTAGAAGATCTTCTTAAGGTTTTACGACGAGTAAAACGTATTCATCGTCCAGTAGTTATACATGTAGTTACAAAAAAGGGAAAAGGATATTCTCCTGCAGAAAAAGATCCTGTAAAATTTCATGGAATATCTCCTTTCAATATAGAGACTGGTGAATTAAAACATGTACATAGTTGTAAAACTTTTACACAAGTCTTTTCTAATGAATTTCTGAATTTAGCTGCAAAAGATGAAAAAATTTGTGCTATAACAGCAGCGATGGCTACAGGAACAGGATTACTTCCCTTTGCTAAACAATATCCTGATCGTTTTTTTGATGTCGGGATTGCAGAACAACATGCGGTAACTTTTGCAGGGGGGCTTGCTCGTTCTGGGATGAAACCTCTTGTTGCTATTTATTCCACATTTATACAACGTGCTGTAGATCAACTTATTCACGATATAGCTTTACAATCAGTACCGTCTGTGTTTGTTCTTGATCGCTCAGGAGCTGTTCCTTTTGATGGAGAAACACATCAAGGTATATTTGATATTTCATTGTTACGTCCTGTTCCTGGAATATCTCTTCTCGCTCCGTCTTCTGCTAGTGAATTACAACTTATGTTACGGTGGGCATTTAAGCAAACATTTCCTGTTGTAATTAGATATCCAAAAGGGGCTTGTCCTCAAGAACGAGATGAGTTTAGTTTGCCTATTGAACAAGGGCGTGGGGTTTTATGTAAAAGACCTGTGCTAGATGATTCCAATAAAAAAAACGACACAAAAAAAATGCTTTTTGTATGTACCGGAGGAATTTTCCCTGAAGTACAAGAGGCAACTGATATACTTGCCATAGAAAATAACATAAATGCTGATGTTTATAATTTACGGTTCTTAAAACCTCTAGATAAACATTATTTTCTTGATATTGCAAAACAATATAATAGAATATTTTTTGTAGAAGATGGTATTCGCATAGGTGGAATTGGAACTTATCTTGAGTCTCTTGTTGATCGCACTTTTGATGATAAAAAAACTGCTGTGAGTGGATTCCCTGATAGATTTTTAGCACAAGGAAATCGAAAGGAAATTTTAGAAGATGCTCATCTGTCAGCTACGTATCTTGCTAAAAAGGCAATGAAATTATTTATATAATTGCTAAAATTAATTTTAAGGAAAATAAATACATGTTAAAATTAGAACTTTCAAATAAATATATCACTACAGAGCGTCCAGCCTTTGTTATGGGAATTGTAAACGTGACTCCAGATTCTATTTGGGAAGGAAGTAGATCTGGTGCAGATATGGCACTAAAAATGTTTGAGGAGGGGGCAGATATTGTTGATATTGGGGGAGAAAGTTCTCGCCCTGGTTCTGATTATGTATCTGCCCAAGAAGAGTGTGAGCGAATAATCCCTGTTATTACAGAAATTAGAAAACACACAGACAAGCCTATTTCAGTAGATACACGTAAATTATCAGTTATGCAAGAAGCTCGAAAGGCTGGAGCAGATATAGTAAATGATATTTCAGCCTTAGAAGATTCACCTGAACTTGCAGATTATTGTGCATCAGAAAAAATGCCAATTATATTAATGCATAAACGCGGAATTCCTGTTATAATGCAAGAGAATACTGAATATGCAAATCCCGTAAATGAAATTTCTGCATATCTTATAGGACGTGCAAAATATGCTATCGAACATGGCATAGATGCAAAAAAGATTATTCTTGATACGGGGATTGGTTTTGGCAAAAATTTAGACACGAATATTAAATTAATACAAGCTAGTCAAAAAATAATAGATGCTATTCATCAAGCAGGTATACCAGAAGTACAGCATATTCTTATGGCCCTTTCACGAAAATCATGTATTGGTGAAATTACAGGAAAAAAAGTAGAAGATCGTATGGTAGGAACACTTGCAGCTAATTTACTAGCTGTGCAATATGGGGCAACAATGTTACGCGTTCATGATGTTTCAGAGACTATAGATATGTTGGCGGTTCTTGGGAGAATTTAGTGAGCAGTTTTGAAAGCATTATAAAATTGTATGATTATATAGGTCCACTCCTTGATATTACAATATTAGCTTTTATTATTTATAAAGTGTATGGTATTCTTGTAAACACGCACAGTATTCAAATATTAAAAGGCATTATAATTGTAGTATTATTTTACAGTGTAGCTCTGTATTTAAAACTTGATACGATTTTATGGATTTTAAATCTTCTTGCTCCTGGCCTTTTAATAGGATTTGCACTTGTATTTCAACCTGAATTACGTAAACTTGTCTTAAAATTAATTCAAGGTGATTGGCTTAAGTTTGGAAATCATACAAAGCATACATATGTTGATTCTGTTCTTATAGCAGCGGAGATGCTTTCCCGTCAGAAAAGAGGCATGTTAGCTGTTTTTGTACGTAAAACTGGTTTAAGGGATATTGTAGATACTGGGACAAAACTTAATGCAGATTTATCATCAAGCTTATTAGTTACTATTTTTGGCAGTGATACACCACTCCATGATGGGGCAGTTGTTATTCAAGGTGGTAAAGTAATTGCTGCAGGTTGTTTTTTACCATTGTCTGAACAATATGACATAAAAAAAACCTTTGGTACTCGTCATAGAGCAGCGCTTGGTCTTTCAGAAGAAACTGATGCTGTAATTTTAGTAGTTTCTGAAGAAACTGGAGCTATAACACTTTGTTACGATTCAATATTAAATTATGATTTATCTACACAAGAAATGCGTAAAATATTAGAACAACAATTGGATCTTTCAGATGCAAATATTGCGGAGAATATATAGCATGAAAATGAATCATTTTTTTTCAAAAATAACCCATAATCTTCCTGCTAAGATAATCTCAATCTCTCTAGCTATAATTTTGTATCTTTCAAATCAAATGTTAACACTTGAAACAAAAAACTTCGCAATTCCTGTAACGGTAAAAGAAACAGGGGAAATGGTTATAACTAACACTATCCCTCAAACGGTGCAAGTATCACTTAAAAGTAATGAAGAAAACATTTCTAATATTGTTTCTTCTGATATTTCATTGCAATTAGATACTAGTCAATATTTAGAAAGTGGAAAATACGAAATCCCTTTAGATTTAATCACTTCATCTAATCTTGTATCGATGGAACCTTTACAAATTGAAGTTATGCAAAAAACAATTTCTGTTTATCTACAAAAACGAATTGGAAAATGGGTATCTTTAGTTCCTGATTATATTGGAGAATGTGAACATGGGTATCAAGTATCGAAAGTCTCTTTTGTTCCAGAAAACGTATATGTTTCAGGACCGGAGTTAAATATTAAATCTATTTCAGATATAAAGGCTGATAAAATAAACCTTACTAACAAATCTATGTCATTTAATACAGAAACGTTCATTCATAATTTTTCGAATGTGTTAAATATAGAACAACCTGAAAAAATTATGGCTTGGATCGAAATAGAACCAGTTTATCAAACAAAAGTATTTAGTGATATTATTGTTCAAAGCGAAAATCTCATTGATACGCTAGAGGTTGTTGGTGAATTGCCCAAAGTTTCAATTGAATTATATGGGAAGCAACTTGATATTGAATCTTATAAATCTTCATTGATAAATGTCTTTGTAGATTTTTCAGAAATAACTGAGGAAGGAGAGTATGAAATGCCATTACGTATTTTTGTTTCTCAGCGTTTTGAGACTAAATCACTTTCTCCTTCTAAGATTCCTGTTCAAATTCAAGTGGTTCAAAAAGAAGTAGAAGAGAGTACTGATTCTAAAGAACCTTCGGATGAAAATATCGTAGATACAAGTACAATAACAGAAGACAAAAACACATTACCAACAGAAGATAAAAATACAGATACGAGTAATGCAACTATAGAAAAAGGTATAATTTCAGAATGATTTATGGTACAGGAATTGATATAGCAAGAGTTTCTAGATTCGAGAAATGGTATGATAAAAAACAAATTGTTGAGCGTTATTTTCACATAGACGAAGTTAATTATATTTATTCTTTATCTAGAGAGGGAGCTTTGCAGAGTATGGCTGCTCGATTTGCAGCAAAAGAAGCTTTTGGAAAAGCTCTAGGAATAGGATTAAAAGGCTTTTCTTTAAAAAATGTTTCGGTGGAACGACAAAAAAACGGGAATCCAAGTCTTAGAATATTTGGAGATGCTAAAATAATAATAGATAATGAAGGTATTACAAAAATTCATCTTTCTTTATCACATGAAAAAGAGTATGCTATTGCTCAAGTGATATTGGAAAAATAGAAGGGGAGTAGTATATGGCAAGTCTTGACAAGGATAAACTACCTGCAATTTCTTTTTATAAAAAAAAGGAAATTCATTGTCCTTATTGCAAAAAAAAATTTAAAAGAGAAGAAATATTAAGTGGTGGGGGACGTATGATTGCAGGAGATCTTACGGATGAACTTCACAGAACATATGAACCTTCACCTAAATTTGGTAAAGTGTACCCTTTACTATATCCAGTATGTGCCTGTCCCCATTGTCAAGTTGCTTTGTTATGGCAAGATTTTGATGTAAAGCCAGAGCCAAGTGTAATTAGAAATTTAATACACACTGAACAAAAGAGAAAATCAGCTGTGAATACAATTTTCCCGTATTACAATTTAGATAAACCGAGAAAATTATATGATGGTGCTGCTATGTATTATTTAGCACTTTTATCTTATGAACAAATGCCAGCTTCTTTTTTACCAACAATAAAACGGGCTATTATTTCTCTACGTCTTGCTTGGATTACAAAAGATTTGGATGCTGAATGTCCAAATAGAGGGTTTGACTATATTTCTCAGAGATTTTATCGAAAAGCATTGTTTTTTTATGATGAATCCCTAATAAGAGAACAAGCACAAAAAGAAAATCTTACTGGTTTAGCGAACTTGGGTCCTGATATAGATAAAAATTATGGTTATGATGGTGTTATTTATTTATGTGGTTTGCTCGAATTTAAATATGGACAAAGAGAAGATATAAACGCTCGAATTAAAAAACTTGATAATGCAAAGCATGCTATCGCTCGAAGTTTTGGTTTGGGAAAATCGACTAAGGCTAAACCAGGACCACTATTGGAGCATTCTAGAGCGTTGTATGATAATATTAATAAAGAGTTAAAAGAAGCTGAGACTTTAGATTTAGATTTAGACTTAGATTTTGATACTTAGTGGCTAGAGTAAGGTGATTTTAATGCGGAATATACTACTTTATATATCTTATGATGGAACTGATTTTTGTGGTTGGCAAAAACAATTGAAACATAAAAATGGGGTTGTTGTTTCTACAGTTCGAACTGT
>JTFN01003036.1_pt1 | contig 28257 bp, 29 predicted proteins | sample 235401 | NCBI WGS metagenome assembly JTFN01 (sample SAMN03067589, study PRJNA260952) | activated sludge metagenome | biome: Sludge; feature: Wastewater; isolation source: CETP activated sludge from augmented bioreactor treating industrial... | place: India:Gujarat | collected 2013-04 | reverse complement strand
TCTAAATCTTTTTCTTTTCCGCTAGTTTCTTTAATAGACCAAAATAAAGTTCAAGAAAAAAACGAAAATGTAGGGCTTCCTGATGGTAAAGGTGTAAAGAACTTTAATGATAATAATGTTAAAAAATTCATGGATTCTCTAAAAGTTAAACTTAAGACATATGATTTTGAGAGTGATCAAGCAGATGCTCTCTTATCTCGAATAAATAGAAAAGTTATTGTAAATGAAGCTCAACTAAGAGCTGATTCTGTTCGCCCAGAAAAAAATGAAGCCTCTGGAATGGATTTTTTGGGGAAGATTCATGTTGTAGAACATGGGATCTTATCTAAAAGCTTCCTAAAAATTACAGTTAGTGAAACTGCTGCTATCGATGGAGTCACAGAATTTTTAGGAACTCCTCTTTCTATAGAAAAACAAAATGATGATGCACTCGTTCGTTTTAGACTTGAAAGTTCGGATGAAATTGTCATACTGTCAATTGGCCAGGCACAAAACATAAAACGTATTCGAGGGTCGATTTTTAAAGAAACTAAATATTAAAATTTGGACAAATTCTGGTTTTATTAGTATTATTAGACAATATTCTACATATATTAATATTAAATCTGGAGGGAAAATGAAAAACGGAACAAAGAGCTTAATAATTGTTATTGGTGTAATTGCAGTTCTCATTATAGGAAGTTGTAGTTTTTATTCTAATTCATATAATTCAATGGTTTCACAAGATGAAGCTGTAAAATCTGCATGGAGTCAGGTTGAAAATCAATATCAACGTCGTCTTGATTTAATACCTAATCTTGTATCAACTGTAAAAGGTTATGCTGAACATGAAAGTTCTGTGTTTACTGATGTTGCTGAAGCTCGAGCTTCTGCTGGTGGCGTAATGGAAATGAGCTCTGATTTGCTTGACGATCCAGAAGCTTTTGAAAGATTTCAAAAAGCACAGGCTTCTTTAAGTGGAGCATTAACAAGGTTGCTTTCTGTAACAGAAAATTATCCAGAATTAAAAGCAAATGAACAATTTTTAACTTTGCAAGATCAATTAGAGGGCACTGAAAATCGGATTTCTACAGAGCGAAAGAGATTTAATGAAACAGTTCAAAGTTATAATACATACATAAGGATGTTTCCTAAAAATATAATTGCAAATATGAGTGGTTTTAGGCAAAAGGAATATTTTGAATCTCAAGAAGGCGCAGACAGTGCCCCAAAAGTAGAATTTTAGGAGGATTATATGACTGGTTCTAAGTATATCGAAAAGGTATTAAAACGTGCCCATTTAACAGAGACAGATTTAGATAATATAAAAAAAGCTGTAAATAGTGCCGAGAAAAAAACAAATGGCGAGATTGCTATTGCATTAACTCCTGCAAGTCATGATTATTCGTTTTGGGAATTACTTTTTTCTCTTGCTGCTGGGATAATTGTCTTTTGTGTGATGTTACCATTTTCAGATTCTATTGTTAATTGGATATCTGCTCATTTATGGGCTAAATGCCCTGCTTGGTATCTACCTGGTTTTTTTGGCCTTGTTTTGGTTCTTATAATCGGTCTTGTTTTCTTATTGGTAAATATTCCTGCGATAGATAGATTTATTGTTCCTGTTGACGCAAGAACTTCTGCTGTTACACATCGTTCTGCTCGTCATTTTACAGAAAGTGGTGTATACGCTACAAAAGAAAATTCAGGGATTTTAATTTTTATTTCGCTTTTAGAACGTGAAGTACGTATTGTAGCAGATTTTGGAATTTCATCAAAAATAGATCAACTTGAATGGGATACCTTGGCTGCAGGATTAGTTAATGGATTTAATTATAAAAATAATAAAGTAACGGCAGGAGAAGCCGTAGTAAATACCATTGAGAAATGTGGTAATTTGCTTGCTAAATATTTTCCCCCACGAGAGGAAAATCCAAACGAATTGAATGATGGTCTGGTTATTCTTCCATCTGGAGAATAAAATGGATTATATAAATATGAAATCAAAAACAATTCGAAAAAATATGACTACTTTATTAGTTATATTTTTGGGTCTGTTTTTTATTACAATTCCTTTTTATGCAGAGCCTCAGGTTCCTACACAAACTGCATGGGTAATGGATACGGCACAAGTGATGTCGGAAACTGAAAGAGCCCAACTTGAACAGTATTTAGTAAATTTAGATACACAAACTGGTATACAAATAGCTGTCTATACAGTGAACTCTTTAGAGGGCTATTCTTTAGAAGATTATTCAATGGCAGTAGCTGAAAACTGGCAACTCGGACAAAAAAATGCTGACAATGGCGTTCTTGTTTTTGTTGCAATGAATGAGCGAAAAATACGTATTGAGGTTGGCTATGGGCTTGAAAGTTCTTTAACCGATGCAAAAAGTGGATTAATTATACGAAAAGTTATTGCCCCTTATTTTCAAGATGGTCAATATAGTGCTGGAATTATAGCAGGGGTGCAAACTATAGCAAATGTTGTGGTAGGTGAAAATGCTGGATATGTAGATACAGAATTGGCAACGAGCGTTCCAGAAACGGAAAGTGCAGCCCCTTCCTCAGGGTTTTCAGCAATTGTACTAATTTTGTTTTTAATTTTAATGCTCGTAAACATGTCACATCGTGGAGCTAAATCAGGTAAATATAAAAGAGACTCAACTGGAAGGGTTATTAAAGATATTATTTGGTTAAATATACTGTACAGTATGTTTGGCCCGCGTGGACCACGAGGCGGGGGAGGTCTCGGCAGTGGTGGCGGAAGTAGTAGTTTCGGTGGTTTTTCTGGCGGCGGTGGCGGTAGTTTTGGCGGCGGCGGTGCTTCAGGAGGATGGTAGGATAATAAGTCCTATTTATTTTAGAACAGTTTTATTCTCTTTTCTTTTTATATAAATTACGTTATTCTTACAATATGGCTTATGAAGTAACAGCGACACGCCTTCGTCCGCAAAAGTTTTCGGATTTGGTTGGTCAGGATTTTGTTGTAGCGACACTTGAAAACGCTATAAAAAGTGGAAAAGTAGCTCATGCATATCTGTTTTCGGGACCACGAGGTTGTGGAAAAACATCGTCAGCTCGTATCCTTGCAAAAATGTTAAACTGTGAAAAAGGTGTTGAACAAGCTCCTTGCGGTGAATGTATTGCTTGTAAAGAGATTGCAAAAGGCTCTTGTATGGACGTGATAGAAATCGATGGTGCATCAAACACGTCTGTTAATGATGTTAGACAAATAAAAGATGAGATTCTTTTTCCTCCAAATTCATGTAAATATAAAATCTACATAATAGACGAAGTGCACATGTTATCTACAAGTGCATTTAACGCTCTTTTAAAAACAATAGAAGAACCCCCTCCATACGTAATTTTTATTTTTGCAACAACAGAAATACATAAAGTTCCAGCAACTATAAAAAGTCGTTGCCAGCAATTTAATTTTAGGCTTGGTTCCGTAGAACAAATAAAAGATTTATTAACTAAAACTGTAGTGGAAATGGGTATTAAAGCTGATGAAGAGGCTCTTTATTGGATATCTCGTGAGTCTACAGGTAGTTTTCGTGATGCATATACTTTATTAGACCAAGTTGCAGCCTTTAGTAATGGGTATATTACTTTTGATAAAATTCGTGAAAAACTCGGAATTACTGGTGTTGAACAACTTAATAATCTTTGCGAAGTATGTATAACTGGAAATACGTCAAAAGCACTCGAATTAATTGATGAAATCCTTGAAGTGGGAGTTTCTATTGAACAATTCATTACTAATATTACAGATTATTTACGAAATTTATTACTTATTAAAAGTGGTATAACAAAAGAGGGCTTATTAGGTCAATCGTCAAATAGATTTTCTAAACCTGTTATTGATGCCTGGTCTTGTGTGCAAATTGAACATGCTCTTTCTCTTTTTTTGCAACTTTATAGAGATGTAAGATATTCTCTTAATCCTCGTTATGAATTAGAGCTAAATATTTCTCGTCTTTGTTGGTTGACTGATTGGGTTTCAGCAAAAGATATGAAGAATGCAATAGCTCAGGCTAAAAATTTATTAAACGCGGGATCTGATTCTGTGACTCCTACTGTAACTCAGATGCGACCTTCTCAAATGCAACAAAATGAAAGGAATTTATCTCGCCCTTTTGTTAATAGCGGTGACTTAAATCCAGTTACCGCACAAACTCAAAAAAAAGAGCCAAATAATAAAATCCAATCAGAACAGAAGCCTTTTATTTCGGCAAAAGAAACTTCCTCTATAAAAAAAACCGAGGATGTTTTTTCTGATATCACTGTTGATTCTACTTTGAGTATACAAGAGTTGCGAGATGTTGCGATTAAAGAATATGGAAGAATACGTCCTCTTGTTGCTGCAGCTCTTATGCAGACTAGTGAATGGAGTGTCTCGGGTTCAATAATCACAACAAGTATAGAACAACCATTTACTAAAAAGCAAATTACCGAATGGAATAAAGAAATAAATAATTTATTAAGTCACATTTGGGAAAAAAGTGTTACATTTAATGTAGAGTTGAAAAAAACACAAAAAAAAACAGAGTACATTCCTGAAACGGTAGAGTATATATGCCAAGTGTTTAATGGGAGTGTTACTTCCGTAAATAAAACTAAGAAGTTACAAGGAGAAGATAATGAACATTAATCCTTTAGAATTTATGAAAAATGCGTCTAAAATACAAGAACAAGCTAAGCACGCCCAAGAACAGTTAGATACTATATCTGCTACAGGTTCTGCTGGTGGTGGAATAGTAAAAGTTACTTTTAATGGTAAGATGGAAATGACAGACATATATATAGATCCAATTGCCGTAGATCCACGAGATGTTCAAATGCTTCAAGATTTAATAGTTGCGGCAAGCACTGCAGCGAGAAAAAATGTACAAGATGAAATTAAAGTAAAGTTAGGCCCTATGGTAGATGGCTTAAATATACCAGGATTATCTGGCATGCTTGGAAATTTAGGATTATAGTCATATATGAATGCAATTGATGAATTAACAGATAGTTTTTCTCGTCTTCCGGGAATTGGTAAAAAAAGTGCTTCTCGTATAGCTTATAGTTTGCTAAAGTGCGACCAAAAATTTTTAAAACAATTTGCTTCTGAATTAATGACCTTACATGAGAGAATAACTACCTGTTCAATTTGTGGTGCATATACAGAAAGTGATCCATGCGCTATTTGTACAAGCCCGTTAAGAGATAAACATATTATTTGTGTTGTAGAACAACCACAAGATGTTCAGACAATAGAAAATTCACATGAATTTAGTGGTCTTTTTCATGTTTTAGGTGGAGCAATTGCTCCGTTGGAAGGGATAGGCCCTGACCAGCTTACAATTAATAAACTGGTCAATCGGGTACACAAAGGTGATATTACTGAATTAATAATTGCGACAAATCCTACGGTAGAAGGCGATACTACGGCCCTCTATTTACAACATATATTTGCTGACACAAAAATTAAAGTTACTAGATTAGCATCCGGACTCCCTGTTGGGGGAGATCTGGAATATGCTGATAAACTTACTTTAGCTCGTTCTTTTCGAGGCAGAACAATATTATAAAGTATAATACTAGTAAATTAGCCTTGTAATAAACTAAGAACCCCTTGTGTTGATTGATTTGCTTGAGACAGCATAGCTGTACCAGCTTGGCTAAGAATATTATTTTTAGTCATTTCAACCATTTCACTTGCCATATCTGTATCACGGATGGTACTTTCTGCAGCTGTCAAATTCTCTGCGCCATTATTAAGTCCATTTATGGTTTTAGCAAGACGGTTTTCATAAGCTCCGATATCAGCTCTTTGTTTATTGATTTTAGTAAGAGCTTCATCCAATGTCCCAATTGCACGGTTTGCGTTGTCAGGAGTATCTAAGGTCATTATTGTTTCATCTCCCACATTTCGTAATCCGAGAGCACTTGCCGTCATTGTACCAATGAATACTTGTGTTCGTTGATCCATATTTGCACCAACATGTAACCACATAGAAGCTGTAACTGAGTTTTCTCCTTCTTGGCGAGCAAATCGACCTGTTAACATATTTAGTCCATTAAACTGTGCTTGGCTAGCAATTCTATCTACTTCAGCAACAAGTTGAGATACTTCAACTTGAATTTGCATTCGATCTTCTGCAGAATAAATACCATTTGAAGCTTGAACAGCGAGTTCACGGATACGTTGTACAATGTCACTTGTTTCTTGTATATATCCTTCAGTAGTTTGCAAAAAAGAAACACCATTTTCGGCATTTTTAGAAGCTTGATTTAAACCTCTAATCTGACTACGCATTTTCTCAGAAACTGCTAGTCCAGAAGCGTCATCACCTGCACGATTTATTCTTTCTCCAGATGATAATTTTTCCATGTTTTTTTGGGTTGCAGAGGTCGTTACCCCTAATGTTCTGTTAGCGAACATTGCGCTCATGTTGTGATTTATAACCATAGCTAATCTCCTTGGGTTTATTAATACATTGACTGTTTTTTTAACCGATACTTTATTTTCGGGTTTAAAAATAAAGACTTAAGCTCTTTTTAAAAAAAATCAAGGAAATGTATATAGTCTTTAGCTATGGTGATAGTTGAAAATTAATTTACATTGTATAGAAAGGTTTACTTAATTTTTAATTCCGCATTTAATGCAACCTGTTATGTGCAAATGATTTTTCTTATTTTCATGATTAAATAAATATGCGTCTAGGTGATCATTTTTGCCAAGTTCTTTATGACAAACAGGACACGTACGTTTGATTCCTTGTTCTGGCGTTGGATAGCAGTGGGGGCATCCATGTATAATGCATACCTGTTCTTTTTTATTATTACTCTTGTAAAGAGTAGTAAATATTGTTTCAGATCCATATAAAATCGAATTACAAATGGGACAAGGGACTTTTTTTGCTTTTGGTTTAAAAGTTTGTTTTTTAGCTTTTTCGTTAACAAAGAATTTTATAAAATAGCGAAACGCAAAATAGAATAAAAATAGAAAAACAAGAACTAATCCAATTAAAAATAAATTTGTTATATGCATAATACTAATATAAACTTTTTTGTTAGAAAATCATATTCTTCTGCAATTTCTTTGAAACGAATGATATAAGAAAATACATGGCATAAGTATAGTTGCAGAAAAACTAAACAACATGTATACTTAAATAGTGTCAAAATTATATATTGTAGGTACACCGATTGGTAATCTTGGTGATATAACTTATAGAGCTATAGAAACTTTTAAATCGGTAGATCTCATTGCTGCGGAAGATACTCGTCATACATTACGATTATTGACACATTTTGAGATACGTAAGCCATTAGTGTCTTGTCGATCTCAGAATGAAAGTATAGTAGCCCTTAGAATAATTAAAGAGATGGATGCTGGAAAAAATGTAGCTTTTGCTAGTGATGCAGGCACTCCAGGGGTTAGTGATCCGGGGGCTGTTTTAGTTCAAATGGTTCGAGAAGCAGGACATGAAGTAATACCTATTCCGGGAGCTTCGGCTTTTGCTACTTTGGTAAGTGTTGCAGGTCCTGGCGGAAAACTTGTTTGTTTTGCTGGGTTTTTATCACCCAAAAAAGGTAGACGACGTTCAAGTTTACGTGAATTAATGCAAATGGAAGGAGCAATAGTTTTATATGAATCTCCTTTTAGAATTGTTAAGCTTTTAATAGATATTGCCGATATAGACAAAGAGCGTCGTGTGGTAGTTGGTAGAGAATTGACAAAAATACATGAAGAAATTGTTGAAGGAACTGCAGAACACGTACGCGATATTTTTTTAGAAAGACAGAAAATACTTGGAGAGTTTGCAATTTTTATTTCTGCAAATAAAAACGCTTAACTTATTTGGAAACTATCCGATAATATTATAGAGGCAGGTTAAGATATGGTTATTGAAAAGCTTGGAGGAATTGATCCTCTAAAAAACATTCAGAATGCTAAAAAAATAAGTGATACTAAAGAACTGTCATCAGCACCTGATAGCATAGCTATTTCGAAAGAAGCGAAAGAGATGTCTGAATTGTATTTTATGAATGAAGTTGCAGCTGGAACTCCTGATGTTCGTGCTGATCGTATAGCAGATGTAAAAGCAAAGATACAAGATCCAGATTATTTAAATTCTAAGACAATAGCATCAACAGCTAGTAAAATTATGGAAAGTTTTGGAATCTAAATTTTATTAAAATGATTTAAAGAAGGCGGGAACGAATTGTTTCCGCCATTTTTATTTAAGGATATATATATGGCAGATTTTAATTTTAAGATATCACCAAATATTATTTTGGGGTCATATTCTTCAAGTAGAATTGGGCAATTTGTTCATGAATGGGGAACGAGATTTATGCTTGTCATCGATCCTGTTTTAAATGAATCAAAAGTTGGTGAAAAAATAGGTAAATCATTAACAAATAGAAATATTGAATATTTTATATTTGATGAAATTCCTTCAGCCCCAGATACTGAAATAATTACTCGTGCTTTAAAATTAGCAAAGGAATCTCATGTCCATGGAGTTTTAGCGGTTGGAGGTATGAAAGCTGCTACTGTAGGACGAGCGGTTTGTGCATTATACAATGAAAACCATGATATATATGATTTTGTAGATGGAGCACAACCCACAACAGCATCATTGCCATATATTTGTATGCCATCAACAATTAGAGATCCATATTTATTTATAGATAGAAACCCTGTCGTTGATGCACGATCTAGACAGGTAAAATTATTAAAACTTCAATCAGGTTTATGTAAACTGGCTGTATTCGATCCAAATTTGCTTGTTTCTCTTACAGAAAATCAAATGGCGTCGATGTCAATAGAAACTTTGTGTATAGCCTGTGAGTGTTATATCTCTCAAAAAGCCAATTTTTTCTCGGATACTATTGTAGAAAAGGCTGTAGAAATGCTTGCAGATGGATTAGACGGAACATCGACAATATCAAATACGATTTCTAGAGATCAATTATTAATGCAAGGTGGTTGCATGGCTTCACTTGCAGCTGGATGTAGTTCGATTGGAGTTGCTTCTTTAATTGGAAGTGCTGTTCACGCGCGATATAAAATATCTCGATCATTAACAACTACAATTTTATTTCCCTATATGTTAGAAGAGGCTGCCAAGTATAAAACTGATAAGTTAGCTCGGCTGGCACGCATAATGAAAGTTTCTTCTGGTTCTTCAAATGATAATACTGCAGTAGTAAATTTTGCAGAAAATATACGTAATCGAATAGCCCTTGCTAATTTACCAGCAAGGTTAAAAGATTTATCGCTTTCTATAGATGATTTTGCACTAGCTTCTGAAGATGCTGCAAATCTTGAATTTACAAATTTTATGCCAAGATCTATGAACGCGGATGATTTTTTTGACATAATAAAACAGGCTTATTAATTGTGATTGAACCAGGTAAACTCTTTCAATTAAAAGGCGGGCAACGTAGAAGAAAGCTAGCTCTGACTTTTGGTGCCTTAGAACGTGATATTGCTGGTATAGCTGAAAAAGGGAATGAATATAATTTTTCCTCTATAGCTCGTCCGGATTATACAAAAGCATTGATAAAAATTGTTTTAAAAGATTCAAAATTACCATTAGATGCAAAAGTAGAACTTCAAAAATTAATAGATACGGATCCCTTTGATGAACGTCGTGCGTGTAATTATGCTCGAAATCAGTTATTACAAATAATAGGTACTTTCCCTGCTGAATGGGATTTAGTTATTGCTCCTCATAACACAGCTTCTACAGTAACAGAAAGAACTTTTTATCCAGGAGTTATGGTCTATGCTGAAGATATTCGCTCTCCATTTAATTTAGGTTCAATTTTTCGTACGGCTGAAGCAATGGGCGCCGAAAAGGTTTTTCTTTCTCCTTTTTGCACAGATCCTAATCATCCTCGTGCTATTCGTTCTGGGATGGGATGTATAGAAAATATTCCATGGGAAAGGTGTGCGTTGAATGAATTACCAAAAGATATACCCATATTTGTCTTAGAAACAGGGGGAACTCCAATTAACGAATTTAAATTCCCAAAAAAAGGAATTGTAATTATTGGATCGGAAGAATTAGGAGTGAGCCCAGAAGCCTTAAATTTTGCTAGTGGTTGTGTTTCAATTCCTATGAAAGGTATGAAAGCCTCATTAAATGTAGGGGTTGCATTTGGAATAGTCATGCAATCGTGGATTACACACCTAAAATAAAATTTGATATTATAAATATATTATTTTACACTTTGTTTATATGCTTTATCTAATTTTAAAGAAAGAGCATCTAATTGAAGCTTATTTGTAATATTTATTAAACGAAGCATTGTTATGTCAAATTGATAAAATTCTACAAGACCTTCCTGATAATGCCAAATTAAATTTGAAAGATATATTATTCCCACCAATTTTTTGTATTCGTTTGGAGCTTCTTTCGGTTCGTGGTGATAACGTATTGATGCAATAATGCTTGGTGGAAAGTTCCATTTTTTAGCTATTTCTGCTCCAATTTGTGCATGATTAACACCTGAAGCTAATTTTTCAAATAACTCAGTAGACAATGCCTTATCTTTGCAACATTTCTTAAAATTATCTAGTAATGCAGGATGTGCAGATTCAAAAATAACACGTCCTATATCATGTAAAAGCCCACAAACATAAGAATCATCAATTATTTTATGTTCAGAAGGGAAGAAATTTCTAGCAATATTATATGAATAAAAAGCAACTTGTGAAGAGTGATCCCAAAGGACTTTTTGTTCTTTTGTTGAAGAACCTAAACTTTTCATTGCTCCAACAGAAAGTAACATGTTTTGTAATCCACGAATCCCAACAAGTTTTACTGCAGAATAAATGCTAGTGCAAGGATTTGCTAGAGAGAATGCTGCCGAATTTGTAATTTTTAATAAATCGCTTGTAAGTGATACATCTCTACTTACGTATGTTGCAATCTCTGAAAATTTTGATTTTGGATTATTAAGTAAATTTATAATATGTAAAATATTATCGGGAAAGTGGGGTAATTGGTCTATCAAAACAACTAGTTCTCTTGAAATTTCTGAGATAGTTTCTTGTTTTTGTTTATTTAGAGGCAATATTATTCGTGAAATAGTTTCTCCATTTTCAGAAAGAATAGTGTAGTTATCATCGGAAACGCCAATTTTTTTGAGCATTAAAACCATAATAATTATGCCAAGTCCAGCTCCCTCTGTATCGTCAAGAATTTGCGAAAAAGCATCATCCACTGAATCATATTTTCTAGAACGGGCGATTTTATCATGGATTCGCATAAACTCAAATTTTGTAAGAGCTGCATTATTTCTAATTTCTATTTTAATTTTGCCATTTTTTACTTGTAAAATTGTTTTTATATAATAGCCAGCTTGTTTTTGTAAAGAAAGCCAGTATTGAATATTATTTAAAGTGTCTTTTTTAAAGGTTTTCATTCCTTGTTCATAATTGTCGGGATTATTTATATCTAAACATTTTTCACGAAAATAAACTCTTTTTGTATTTGCTTTTTTTGCATTTGTAACAAGTTCGTTCATACAGTATATAAGGTATTCTGCCATAAATTCTTCGTCTATTTCTTTTAAAAAAGAGCGCAAAATCTCTGCCATATAAATTTCCATTTCATGGGGAAAAGTATAAGTTGTAATAGAAAGAGGAATTCCAGTTTGAATAGCCTGTTTTAATTTAGAATGATCTAAAGCATTAGTAACCATAAAAGTAGTATAACATAATTTAATAAAAAAAAAATAAATCAGGACTTCTGTTGTTAAATTTTCATAATTATTTTATCATACTACAATATGTCGGATTTATTAATTGCAGAATTGTTAATACTTATTTGTCTCCTTCCAGTTGTTTTACGATTTGCTTTTATTCGTTCTCATCGAGTAGATTCCATAGTATTGCTATCCCCCATAGCTTTTATTGTCAGTATAATCTTATGGTTTGTATATGATCTTTCTTTTTCATTATTATGTGTTACGCTGATAGTTTTTATAATTTTAATCTCCAATTTTAGAGCTTTATTGCGATATTTTGATGGTTTATTTGTTGATTATTATAGTTATAAATTTAGGATTGCTACTTTTATTGAAGCTATTGTATTAGTTTTTTTTACAATTGTATTGTTGATTTTTCGACCATATCCTGTGAAAGAACATTATGTTCAAGTTTTTTCTGGTTCTTGCTCTAGGGGTTTTATAGAAAAAACAGATGTTTTCCAAAGTGCAAATCTTTTTATAACAAGATTTGAAAAAAGAGACAGTTCTGATTCTTTATTTACTGCCAAAAAAAGTGTTTTATATCCATTACAAGACGAAGAATTTCATAATAATCAAACCCCTGTTATTTTATATATTCCTCAAGTGTATTCTTCTACATATGATGTTTCTCCTCGTTTAGAGGCACTTGCCAAAAATGGATATACTGTTATATGTGCAGAATTTTATACTGATGATGTACGACTTTTTGGTAATCGTTTTGATTTAAAAATATTTCGTGCTTTTTTTGCACGTAGAAAAACTCCAAAAGACGATTTTTCTGAAGAAAGGGCTATAGAAAAAAAAGCTTTATTAGATTTGATGTCATCTAAATATAAAAATCTTTATTTTTATGAACCGGATGTTAATGAAGTAACCCCTTTAAAAGAAGATTTTTATTTAACTCGTCCGTTAGAGGCTTGGTTACAAAACCCTAAAAATTATCATAGCCTTCGAGCAAAAGCGGAGTGTGTTCCTAGAATGGTGGTCTTAGATGTTAATAAAAAATTAGCGACTTTATCTGGGTTTGAAGAGAAAAAATAATTATGTTATACTTAAAAAAGTTTGTAAACAAAGGATTTAATGTGAAAAATAAAATTAGGCCATTATTTTTAACTGTTGCGATTATTATTTGCGATCAAGTATCAAAATTGATTGTACTTAAAAATGTAGACCCTTATTCGATTGGGGCAAGTTTTTTTAATGGTTTTTTTAGAATAGTTAATATCTATAACAAAGGAATTGCTTTTAGTATTGGGGTTGGACTTTCGGACAATGTAAGAAGATTTTTATTTGCGTTAATTCCATTATTAGTATTAATTTTGGTATTAGTGTTCTACTTTAAGAGCAATGATTTTACTCGAATTCAGGAATGGGCCGTATGTGGTATTGTTGGAGGCGGCTTAGGAAATCTTATAGATCGTTTTTTTAGGCCTCAGGGTGTAGTTGATTGGATTGATTTTCGTTTTTTTGGGTTGTTTGGTTTCGAACGATTCCCAACTTTTAATATTGCAGATGCTTCAGTTGTCGTCTGTGGTATTTTGCTTGTTGTTTCTCTTATATATACATTGAGTCGTGAAGAAAAAAAAATTTCAGAGTCAAAATATGAGTAATAATGATGTAGATAAGACACCTTTGACAAGTGGTCAAAAAAAACGTAATACAGTATTTTTTATTATTGTAGGTACATTATTGAATGTTGTATTATGTTTATTTTTATTATTTGTTTTTATAGGATTAGTGTCTAAATTTCTTCCTAATCAAATTGCTATAATAATGCCTTTTATATTTATAGTTGCAGTTATATTGGCTATGGTGATATATCAAAAACTAATAAATTGGATAATTATAAAATGGAATCTCGAGGAAAAATTAGAGCCATTATTTTTATCAAAAAGAAAAAATCATAAAAAAAAATAGATTAATATCCATCTGATGCAGCGCGATTAAGATCTTTCTGATAAAGTTCTTGATATACAATGTTTCGTTGTCTTAGTTCATTTTTTATGTTATCTGCAAATGGCATGTTCCTCCAAAAAACAGCCCGAACCTCTTTATCAAGTTTTTGGATACCATTACATTCTTTTGTCATCCAGATTATATAATCTTGAATAAAATAATTTTTTATTTCTCCTTTAAGTTTACGGGAACTGTAATAATGATAATATTGTCCTGTAAGGCCTTCTTCCATCCAGTAATAAGATGCTTTTTCTTTTGCAACTTGCCAACGCAAATCTGCTACAGCCATTAAGATTGCATTTTTTAGATTTTTGGGGTACATAGGAATAACAATTCTTCCGCGACTCGTAATACGATTATATCTATCAAAAGGTTCCCAGCAGAACCCCAAATTACCATAAGTTGGAAGTAAAATGACAAAAGGGACAATTCTGTTTTTTGATTTTTTATGAACACGACAGAAGGCTTCTGGATCAATAGATTCAATCCAAGTAAGAATTGATATTACATTTTCACGGAAACCTGTCTCAGATGCTATGCAGTGAAAAAATTCTCTTGTAAAAATAGGGAATTGATTTCCTCTTCGACCACAAGTCATTTTTGCCATTTGCCGTATTGTTTGAAATTCTGTAGTTAAATCACTTTGGCTCAGTGCAGGTACATTGGCACTATTTGAAATCTTTTGCGATAAGGAATTATGAATTTCGTGTGCGGATTGGAATTCTCTAAAAGTAGATTCTATTTCCTTATTATTTTTTGCAAGAGTATGAAGTTTTTCAATAATTTCAGGAATCAATTTTTTTTGTGATTCACTATAAGCTGCTTTGTGTGGGTCATATGCAGGTATAACTGGATGATCACAAAGAATATCAATACGAGACTTTAATTCTGCTTCTAACATTGCTCGCTGGCTTTCTTGCATGGTAAACATGTTTTCTGCGTTTTGAAGCTTCCCTGCATTTTTTGCTTGTAATTGAGTCAGGCGAGCTGAATCATCGGTACTTGTGCTTTTTTTTGAACGTGGCGCTTCATCTGTGGTTGATAAAGAAATATGACCGGCACAAATATCATGAAACCATTCGTCAAGATAATAGACAGGTTCATTTGAAGTGTTCTCGATTATTGCTTTAGAAAACATTTCTTTTTGTTCTGGGGTTGAAAGAGAAGGAAGAACAATTCCGTATCGAAGTACCATATGTTTTATAGAATTGGTATCTTTATTGCACATTTTTGGGGCTAAGTTTTTTATAAATTCCCAATAAGCAGTTGTAAGTTGTTGTCTATATACTGTGCGATCTGTAACATCCTTGCAAGGTAAATATTTTGATAAGAGTACATGTAATCTTTGTGCTGATTCTCCCTCTCCGTTCAATGCTTTTTTATAATAAGAGGTGTCGTAAAAAACTTCTGTTGTGTGAGTGTCAGAAAAAAACTTTGTAATTGGTTGAAATTTCTTAATTAATAAATTAACCGTTGCCCAAGGGGCTTCTGGTTTTAAAAATTCTTCAGTTTCCTGTTTTTCTAATTTTCTTTTTGAAGTTGTTCTTGATGGTTTAGAAGGCATCTCTGTGTCATTTAAAAGTGCTACTATTTCAGATGATATATCATTACTCATATTAAAAAAGAATATCACGGGTAATACTATCTTGCAAGTATAAAAAGCATAGAAAATTTATAATAGTTTTAAATCTGTCCTATCTTATCCAACTTTCATATTCTTTATCTGTTGCTAAAACATAATGAGTCCCATTTATTAGGTGTTGGGTCCCTTTAGAATAAATAATACCACTGGTGCTATAATCGTAATTTTGAACGACTCTCTTTCGCTCAAGAATAGGATTAGGAATTGGAATAGCAGAAAGTAAGCTTTTTGTATACGGATGAATCGGATTACTAAAAATTTCATCGGAGGTTCCTGATTCTACCAAATGTCCTAAATGAAGAACTCCAATATTTTTGCTAATATATTTTACCATTGATAAATCATGAGCTATAAATAAGTAGGCAGTTCCTGTTTCTTCTTGTATATCCTTCATCATGTTTACAACCTGTGCTTGAATCGATACATCAAGAGCGCTAATACATTCATCTGCAATTATCAGTTTAGGGTTCATAATTAGAGCTCGAGCTATACCAACTCGTTGACGCTGGCCGCCAGAAAATTGATGTGGATAACGATCTATATGTTCTGGAGATAGTCCTACTTTTTCTAAAATGTGCGAAATTTTATCGTTTCTTTCTGCTCTATTTGCATAAAGATGATGGATATCTAATCCTTCACCAATAATTTCTCCAACTTTTTTACGCGGATTTAAACATGCCATTGGATCTTGAAAAATCATCTGCATATTTGTTCTTAGATATTCTTTGTTAGAATAAGAAAGTTCATCCGATATATCGTGTCCGTCAAAAATTATTTTTCCGTCAGTAGGAGAGAGAAGCCGAATAACACTGCGTCCTATAGTACTTTTTCCTGATCCGGACTCTCCAACAAGGCCGTATGTTTCACCTGGATATATTTTAAATGATACTCCATCTACAGCTTTTACAGTGTATTTTGAACTCATTTTAAAATGTTGTTTTAGATTTTCAACCTGTAATAAGGGTGTTTTATTTTGTGACATATCCCGCCTCCTTTTTCATTCTTTCAATGCGCTCTTTTAATACTGGAGGCATTTTAATTTTAGGAGCTCGTTTATCGAGTAACCACGAACTTACAAAATGAGTATCTGTTACTTTAAATACAGGAGGTTCTATTCTACTATCAATATTAAGGGCAAAGATATTGCGAGGGGCATATGCATCCCCTTTTACTTGATGTAGTAGGTTTGGCGGTGAACCAGGAATGGTATATAATCTATCATCTGAAGCCTCTAAGTCAGGCATTGCAGAAAGCAAGCCCCAAGTATATGGATGTAAAGGTTCAAAATAAATTTCGTTTGCTGTTCCTTTTTCAACTATTTTTCCAGCATACATAACGTTTACATAATCGGCAACTTTTGCTACAACGCCAAGATCGTGTGTAATGTATATAACAGAAATGTTTCGTTCTATTTGTATTTGTTTAATTAGTTCTATAATTTTTGCCTGAATAGTAACGTCGAGTGCGGTTGTTGGTTCATCGCAGATAAGTAAATCTGGATTACAGGCAAGGGCAATTGCTATAACAACACGTTGTCTCATACCTCCAGAAAGTTGATGAGGATAACTTTTCATGCGCTTAGATGCATCTTTTATTCCAACTTCTTCAAGTAATTTTAAAGATTTATTATATGCTTCTTCTTTTGGCGTATTGTAATGCCACATCATTCCTTCCATAATTTGTCGTCCAATTTGCATTGTTGGATCAAGACTCGTCATAGGATCTTGAAATATCATGGCAATACGTTTCCCGTTTATGTGCCTACGAATATCTTTTTTTTTCATTTTTAAAATATCACAAGTAACTTTATGTTCTTTATCACGATAATAGGTAAACTCTATTGTGCCACTATTAATGATTGCATTTGAATCAAGGATTCCCATTATAGCTTTGTTTGTAACGGATTTACCCGAACCGGATTCACCTACAATAGCTATTGTTTCGCCTCGTTTTAAATCTAGGTCAACACCTCTAATTGCATTAACATTTCCGGCTGTAGTCTTAAAAGAAATAGAAAGATTTCTGACTGTAAGTATTTTTTCGTTAATATTGCTCATGTTTACTTCTCCTTCATTTTAGGATCTAAAGCTTCTCGAAGACCATCTGCTAGCATGTTAAAACAAAGCATAAGCAATGCTAGAACAAGAATTGGAGGAATAATTTGATATGGATGAGTTGTAAAGCTGTTAAAAGCATCACTGATTAGGGATCCTAAACTACATTGGGGTACAGGAATACCAAGACCTACAAACGAAAGAAAAGCTTCGGTAAAGATTGCGGTTGGTATACTAAACATTGTTTGAGTAATAAGTTGCCCTATAATATTTGGAAGAACTTCATGAAATATGATTTTAAAATTACTTGCTCCGAGAGTTCTGGATGCAAGAACAAATTCTCTCTCTTTTAAATTAAGCATTTCTGCTCGTGCAATACGGGCCATACCGATCCATTCTGTAATCATAAGTGCAAGAATTATTGTCTTTATACCAGGTCTAAGAATAAGCATAAGAAGGGTTACAATAACGAGTCGTGGAATACCGTTTACAATTTCTGAAAAACGCTGCATACCACTATCTATAACACCTCCAAAGTATCCTGAAACTAGTCCATAACTCATTCCTACTAACATATCTATAAGAACTGCTGCAAAAGCAATGTATAGAGACACCCGAGTTCCCATCCATGTTCTTGTCCAAATGTCACGTCCAAGGGTATCTGATCCAAACCAATAATATACATTTGTATTGTTGTCAGAAATATAATGGTTTAAAAGTTTTGTTCCTGTTGTTGTATTTAATTTTTCGTTGCCAGCAAAAATTCCTATTTTTTCGAGTCCAGGAATTCTAGGAGCATAATTTTTTTGTGTAAGATTTTGTTCAGAATAAGTATATGGTGTTAAATGGGGTCCTAAAAAAGCACATATAATAATAAAAATTATAATTAGAAAAGAAACGACTGCTCCTTTGTTTGCAAAAAAGCGATATCGTACATCTTTCCAGTAACTTTGACTTGCAAAATTCGAATCTATTTTAGTACTATCGACATTGTTCTGAAGACAAAAATCATCTTTATATTGTCCTGCCGGAGCCACAGTTTCTGTAGTTGTTATCATTGCTCTTTACCTCCATTTGAAAGTCTAATTCGTGGATCAATAATACCATAGAGAATATCAACTGCTAGCATAATGCCGATATACATTGCACTATAGATAAAACTTAATGCAATAACTACGCTATAGTCGTTGGACTGAATGGCAGTAACAAGTAAGGAGCCTACTCCTGGAATAGAAAATATTTTTTCGACAACCAAAGACCCTGTCATCAAATCAACAATGAGGGGAGCCAATACAGTAATGATTGGTATTAAAGTGTTTCTTAAAGCATGTCTATATATAAGTCTAAACCCATATATACCTTTGCTTTCTGCAAGTAACATGTAATCACTATTTAAAGATTCAAGCATTTCTGTTCGTGTAAACCGTGCAATAGAAGCGAGTGTAAACATACATAACGAAATACTTGGCAAAACAGTCGAAGCAAATAATTGTCTATCAGTGTAGAGCATTGGGAAAAGTCGCATTTTAAACCCAAACTGATAACTCAAGGCTAAAGCAAAAACGTAACTAGGAATAGAAACTCCAAGGACAGAAATTAAAGTTGAAATTCTATCCCATATAGAGTTATGCCATATAGCAGCGACAATTCCAAGAAGTAATCCGATAATGGCTCCTATAAAAACAGATTGGAAACCTATTTTTATACTCACTGGAAGTCGTAATTTTATAAGTTGACTAATTGGGGTATTTTTACTGATATTATAGCTTACCCCGAAATCGCCTCTAAAAATATTTACTACATATTTAAAGAATTGAACAATAATTGGTTTATCTAAACCATATTTTTGATAGAGTGTGGCACGTTGTGTGTCAGAAAGTTTTTCGTCGTTAAAAGGAGAGCCTGGCATAAGTTGAAGCAATATGAAAAGAATAAGTGTAATTGCTAAAAGTGTAAAAATTGCTATCAGAACTCTTTTGAGAATATATTTTTTCAACAGTACATACCTTTGTAACTTTTTGCAGAACATACAAGAATCAAATTGAGTATGCTCTGCAAAAAAATTTACTTTTATTTTTTAATAGTTTCTTTAAATACCCTATTAAGTGCAATTGGATGGAATTCTATTCCTGTTACATTAGGTTTAATCATATCTGCATTTGCTTGCTGATATAAAGGCATAATAACGCATTCTTTCATAACGATAGCTTCTGCCTCTTTTAGGGCTGCCCAACGTCCTTCTAAATCAGTGGAGAGATCTCCTGTTGTACATTCTGTCAAGATACTATCGTATTCTTTATTACTCCATAATCCATAGTTGTTTGAATTATCTGTAAACCACATACCAAGATATGTCATAGGATCTGCATAATCAGGTCCCCAACGAGTAAGTCCAAGTGTAAAATTTCCATCTTGCATGTCTTGTACACGTTGTTTTTTTGGTTCTACTTTAAGATCAATGGTAATTCCTGGCAAAGTACTTTCAATTTCTTCTTTTATTACAGCAGCAACGTTTTGTTGTATCGAAGTATCGTCTAAAATCATTTCAAACTCAAAAGTATCTTGCCCGAGTTCTTTTTTTGCCTCATTAAAAAAAGCAAGAGCTTTTGTTGTATCAAAAGCACATACATCAGCGTATTCGGTTGTATTTTGTGTAAAATCTTCACCTTTTGAATTATAAGCAAATTCACTTGGTACTGGTGCATAAGAAGCTAAAGATCCATCTTTTACTACGCTTTCAACAATAGTTTCACGATCGAGTGCAAAAGTAATAGCTTTTCTCATATTAAGATTTGCTAGTTCAGGGCTAGTTGCAATATTAGGACTTATGTACCATAAATATCCAGCTCCAATACTCTTGTATTCTGGATCATCTTTAACTTGATCTACTTGATCTCCCGAAAGTTGTATGATATCAAGATCTCCATTTTGATAACTCATAAGTGCTTGTTGACTATCTTTAATTACCTGGTAATTAAGACCATCAAGTGCAACTTTTGCTGCATCATAGTAATTAGGATTTTTTACAAGTTTAAAATTAGTTGCAGCTGGCTGATAATCAGTCATAATAAAAGCTCCATTGCTCAGTAATGTATCTGCATTAGTAGCATAGGTATCCCCACATTTGTTAAAAAATTCTTCATTTACTGGATAGAAAGTAGGGAAATACAAGAGCTGATCAAAATATGATACAGGTACTTCTAATTCAACTTGGAGTGTTTTTGCATCAAGTGCTTTTACACCGAGTTGATCAACTGGCATAGATCCATCTTCAACTGCTGCTGCATTTTTTATTTGTCCGATATCACTCATCATGTATGAATATTCTGATGCGAGAGCTGGATCTGCTGCCCGGCGCCATCCAAAAACAAAATCAGCTGCTGTTACTGGAGTTCCATTAGACCAGTTTGCATCGTCTCTAATTTTAAATGTATATGTTTTCCCATCAGCGGAAATTGATTCGCTTTCGCATAGTGCATTAACAACAGAGCCATCTGCTGCCATTTGTTTTAGACCGTCGGTAAAATCGGCAATAACTTCGAATGAAGTGCCGTCTGTTGCAACTTGAGGGTCGAGACTTTGTACTTCGACTTCAACCATAATGTTGAGTGTATTACTTGAACTTGCTGTAGCTTCTTTTGTCTCTGACTTAGCAGAACAAGAAAGTAATGTTGCTATCAGAATAGTTGGTAGCAAAAACGCTAAAATTTTTTTCATCCTTTTCTCCTTAATAGTATAAATATGAATTAAAAAAAAAGAGTTAACAGGTTATCCTGCTAACTCCTTTGTTGCTACATTAAAGAATAAACTTGATTTAAAAAAAAGTAAAGGTAAATAAAAATCGAATTGTGAAGGTGAAATATGCAGATTAACAGATTATTGCGATAATTTTAGAATGATTTGCAGTTTTAATGATCATGCGCGATAACGGTATTTCAATGATAGTTTGGATATGTTATCTGTTACAAATCCTAGTTAAGATTCCAATATTTCTTGAACTCGACCTACTTGACCATCAGTCAGGCGAACCTTTATTCCATGAGGATGAAAAGATGAATTAGTCAAAATATCGGCTACGACACCCTTTGTTAGTGTGCCTGATCTTTGATCTTTTTTTAATACAATGGCTACATTGAGTCCCGATTTAATATCACTTCTGTTTTGTCCATTCATACCTGTGACTGTACCGTAAATCACAATAATTGTCAGCCCTTATTTTATCTGTTGTTGTTAATGGTAGTCGAATAAAGTACTTTACCCCTTTGGTCTTTATAGTTTAGCTCTAAATGATTATCGTAAATATCAATTCCTAAAAAACCAAAATTTGTGTTATCGTACCAAATAGATTTAGGAGACGTGTAGTCTTTATCAAGATCTTGAATCCCTCCCATCTGACCAACTATACCATACGAGGTGTTTTTGTTTATTAAATATTGAAAAAAATGGTTATGCCCTGCTAAGTCCAGTTCAACATTGTAGCTTTCGAGCAATGTATCAACATTGTTAATCATGTCAGGTATGTCATACCAAAGCATGCCAGAATGAGGATCTACATATCCACTAGCATATCCATAGGCATGATGTAAGGTAATTACTATGTCCTCTTGTGGAATACTCTCTAGTTGTTGTATAAGCCAATTTTTTTGTTCTCTGTTAAAATCTTGTGAATCCCAAAGAAGATTAAGTACTATAATATGCAAATTCCCTTCATCGAATCGATAGTAGTATTTGTCTTGTTTGGTTTGAAAATATTTTTTAAACTGGACTCCTCCATTTATCAACGCATCATGATTTCCAAATACAGTTAAAATTGGCATATCTCCTAAATATTGTTTAAACATTTTTACAGCCAATTTATAGTTGTCTTCAGTTATTCCAATATTCCAAGTTCAGAAATATCTCCTAAACAAAAAAATGCATCGTAGTTTTCGGCTTTTATAGTTTTTAGTATTTGGGTTGTTACATCTAAACTATTTGTTCCGGCCCCAAAATGAGGATCAGATGATACTGCTATTCGTAAAAAAAGACCTTCTGTATGTTTTTCAAATTTGGTTTTCTGAGTCATTTCGTTTAATTGATACTCAGGGGATGGTTTTGTAAATTGAGGATAGATTAAGAAAATGCCTAAAACTATAAATCCAAGTGCATATACCAAAGCAAGAATAAAGGCTATTTGAGATAATATTGATTTTGCTTTTTTTGATTTAAGAAAAAAAGAACCTGAAAAAACAACAATATTTAATAAATTAAATAGCCAAAATGCTCGGGTTATTTTTAAATAAAGAGGATTCCACCTGCAAAGACCAGGAAATCCTGGAGTATTTGTCATCCAAAGAATAAGCAGTGTAGTTATTATAATTAATACTATGTTAATAATTCGTATTGCTTTTAAGTTTTTCATGTTTAAATCCTTATAAAATATAATAGCACACTAATTAGTATTAAGTAAAATTATATGGTAAACAGATTAAATATGAGCAAATATAGAAAAATTTTCATAGCAAATGAAGATCTAAACAGAGAAAATTTACATAAATAGATAATTAAGCAATATTTTGTAATGTTGTAAGGATAGAATTTTTCAATTAGAAAAGACTATAAAATACAAAAAAAAAATGATACAATAAAAAAAGAATTTATAAACAAATTTTTATAATCGAGGATGTGTTAATTATGTATAAAATAGCAGTAGCAGGAACAGGTTATGTCGGATTGGTAGCAGGCGTTTGCTTTGCAGAGAGAGGACATCAAGTTACTTGTGTAGATATAGATGAAAAAAAAGTTGAGTTAATGAAAAGTGGAGTAACTCCTATATATGAAGCAGATTTGGAAGAGCTCATGCAAAAAAATTATAAAGAAGGAAGACTCAACTATACTACAGATTATAAAAAAGCCTATAAGGATGCTGATGCAATATTTATAGGGGTGGGGACGCCAGAACAAAGTGATGGGTCTGCAAATTTAAGCTATATAGCAACGGTTGCAAGACAAATAGCTGAAACGATAGAAAAAGATTGTCTTGTAGTTGTAAAATCTACTGTTCCAGTAGGCACTAATGATAAAGTAGAGCAATTCATAAAAGATTTTTTAGTAAATGATGTGAAAGTAGAAGTTGCATCAAATCCTGAATTTTTAGCACAAGGTTCAGCTGTTCACGATACATTACATGCTGCACGAATTATAATAGGAACCGAGAGTGCGTGGGCTGAGGATATGCTAAAAAAAATATACGAACCTTTTAACCTCCCTATAGTGTCGGTAAATCGCCGATCAGCAGAAATGATAAAATATGCTTCAAATGATTTTTTAGCCCTTAAAATATCGTACATGAATGATATAGCTAATCTTTGTGAACTGGTAGGCGCAAATATTGAAGATGTGTCTAAAGGTATGAGCTATGATGCGAGAATTGGCAAAAACTTTTTAAATGCAGGTATAGGTTTTGGTGGTTCATGCTTTCCAAAAGACACAAAAGCTCTTGAGTATTTAGCGCGACAAAATGGATATGAACTTCGAACAGTAAAAGCTGCAATTGATGTTAATAAAGAACAGAAAACAATGCTATTTAAAAAAGCAAGTAGACATCTTATTACTTTTAACGGCTTAAAGGTTGCAGTTCTAGGACTTACCTTTAAACCAGGAACGGATGATCTTAGAGAAGCTCCTTCTTTAGAAAATATTCCATTATTACTGGCACAAGGAGCTGATATAAATGCATATGATCCTGTAGGAGAGGAGAACTTTAAAAAGAAGTTTCCAGAAGGTAAAAATGCACATGGCTCAATAAATTATGTTAAAACTGCAGAAGAAGCTTTAAAAGAAGCTAACGTTTGTTTTGTTTTTACCGAATGGAAAGAAATTAAACAACTTAAACCTGAAGATTTTATAAAATTAATGAGAACGCCATTGGTTTATGATGGAAGGAATAGTTTTGATATTAAATCTATGAAAAAAGTAGGGGTTGAATATTATTCTATAGGTAGAAATTATTAAGGAGTTGTTACTGTGAGTTATACACCATTAGATATACACAAGACGTATTTAATTACAGGAGCAGCTGGTTTTATAGGAGCACATTTAGCTAAGAAACTTTTAGAAGAAGGTTGTAAAGTAATTGGTATTGATAATATAAACAATTATTATGATGTTAATTTAAAGATTGCTCGATTAGAAAATCTTACCTCTTTTACTCAATTTACTTTTATAAAAGGTGATATTTCTGACAAGACATTGGTTCTGGACATTTTTAAAAAAAATAAACCAAATGTTGTCATTAATTTAGCAGCTCAAGCAGGGGTTAGATATTCAATAGAAAATCCAGATGTATATATTCAAAGTAATATAATTGGTTTTTTTAACATCCTTGAAGCTTGTAGATTTAACCCAGTAGAGCATCTTGTTTATGCCTCTTCAAGTTCTGTCTATGGGGCTAATAAGAAAGTGCCTTTTGAAGAAACAGATTTTGTTGATAATCCTGTATCATTATATGCCGCAACAAAAAAATCAAATGAATTAATGGCTCATACATACAGTCATCTTTATAATATTCCAGCAACAGGACTTAGATTTTTTACTGTATATGGTCCTATGGGAAGACCTGATATGGCCTATTTTGGTTTTACAAATAAATATTTTGCTGGAGAACCAATTAGAATATTTAATAATGGTGATTTTGAACATGATTTATATCGAGATTTCACATACATAGATGATATTGTGGAAGGAATTAAAAGGTTACTAAATAATCCACCAACTTTAAAAGCAGAAAACGGTGAGAAAAAGGTTGCACCTCATAGAGTTTTTAATATTGGAAATAATAATCCAGAAAAACTTATGACTTTTATTGGTGCGTTGGAAAAAGCTTTAGGTAGAGCCTTAGGTAAAACAGTAGAGTTTAAGAAAATATTTGAACCATTAAAGTCTGGTGATGTACCAAAGACGTATGCTTCTACGGATGCACTTCAAAAAGCAGTTGGATTTAAACCTTCAACAAGTATAGAAGAAGGTTTACAAAACTTTGCAGATTGGTATGTAAAATATTATAAAATAAAATAATTAGCGACCAGAGCGATTAAGGACTGTAAACACAGTTTTTGCAATGATAGAAATATCTAAGAAAAATGAAAAGTTTTTTATATAGTACAAATCGTTCTGTAGTTTTTTACGGGTGTCTTCGACTGATGGAGAGTGATATTCACCAGAAACCTGATCCCATCCTGTAATGCCAGGGGTTACCATAAGTCGTTGTCGGTAAAATGGGACTTCCTTTTCTAATTCAATAGCTAATTCTGGGCGTTCTGGACGAGGCCCAATGAGTGACATATCACCTAAAAATAAGTTTAAAAGCTGTGGTATTTCATCGATACGGCTTTTTCGCAAAAAATTACCAATGGGAGTGATTCGTGCATCGTTTATTCCTGTAGGTGAAAATGTGTTATCTGCTACAGTCATTGTTCTAAATTTATAAATTTTAAATTGTTTACCAGCAAAGCCTTCTCGTATTTGTGTAAAAAAAACAGGACCTTTACTTGTCGTTTTTATCAATAAAGCTATAAGAGGCCAAAACCACAGAGTTAATAAAAGAGCAACGCAAGAAAATGCAACATCAGCTGCTCGTTTTACCACTTTGTATGGAGCTTTTCTACTTAAATCTATGTTTTGGAAAACCCAATTACTGTTAATATCTTCAAGGGGTACTTGTCGGTTTACTAGTTCATAAAATTCTGAATATGAATAAAAAGGGACTCCAAGGCTTATTTCTTTGTAAAAAAACTGCTGTAAATTTTTTGTAATACTTGATTCTTTTGAGTATACGAAAACATAATTTTGATTTGTAAATTTTGTAATATCTTCTATATTTGTTGTAATTGGAATTTTTAATGCTTCAATTTTTTTAAGAAGTTCTTTCTTGTCTGTTTCTGGTAAATGTGAATTAGGTGTAGACAATACTAAAGCTGTTGGTACGAACCCTAAATACGTTTTTTGTTGTAAATGCTGTATAAAATCTGGCAAAGATTTTGCACAATCAATAAAAATGATATGGGGTTTATTTTTATTTTTTATAAAAAGTAAATCATAAAGCTTTCGCCACAGTACAAGAGTTATAAAATAAAGGAACAAAAAGAGTAGCAAGTTTCTGCGCGGAGTTAACGATGCATCATTATTAAGATAAAAAAGTGCAAATCCACAGAAAACATCTAAAACTGTGCAAAATCCAATTCGAGCAACAATTCTTTGCGTATTAAACGGCGTAGTAAGTGAATACATATTAAATATGTACATAAAAATTATCATTAAAATGACAAGTGGATAAAAAAACCTAATATGACGAATGTAAAAATATGACGATGGAATTTCTTGATATCTAATTACAAGCATAAGCCAGATTGTAGACAGGGAAAGTAAAATATCAATTAAAAAAATATAAAATTGTCTTCGTTTTTGCATTCTATACATGGAATTATTATGCCTTTTTATTAGTATTATATAAATATATTTATAGATTATAATTTTTTTGACTGCACAAATTTAGTATACATTGAATCATAGATTTGTAAATGTTGTTTAACAACAAGTTTTACATCGAAATTCTTTTCTACTAATTCTCGGGAATTTTTACTCATTTCTTGTCGTTTTTGTGGATTATTAATAAAAAACTCAATTTTTTCTACGACGGCTTGAACATCATGTGGAGGGACAATAAACCCGTTGTATCCATCTTTGACAGCATCACGGCAACCAACCCAATCTGTTGTAATAACTGGTAAACCACATGATTCGGCATCTAATACAGCTTTTGGTAATCCTTCCATATAAAATGAAGGATAGACTAGTGCGTGACAGGTACGTAATTCATTTTCAACATGGGGACAAAACCCTAACCATGTCATGTAATCACCATCCATATGAGCATTTATTTGATCTTCTGTTAACGCTGACGGATTATCTTCTATCCAACCACAAAAAATAAATTGAATTTTATCTGCATATTTAGCTTTTAGCTGTTCGGCAGCTTGTATGACCACCATAACACCTTTTTCTTCGAGCATTCGGCCAGAATAAGCAAAGCGAATTTTCTTAGATGCTATTTCTGATTCTTCTCGATAAGCAAAACGCTTTGTATCAACACCAGACCCTTTAATAAGTACTGTTTGATTATCATTCATAATGCCTTTATCTATAAAAAGTTTTTTATCATCATTGTTTTGTACTATGTATGTGCTATGATTTGAGCGAGCTTTATGCAATCCTAAAATTATAAGTTTAGTAACTGTTGAATTTAGCCTATCTGGAGTAAACATTGCGCCACATCCAGCAATTGCATTGACAATACAAGGAACATTTGTTCGTTTTGCAGCTAAGCTTCCCCAGAGCATAAGTTTTACTCCGACATGATGCACAACATCTGGTTTTTCTTTTTTGTATAATTTTTTTAAGAATTTATAGGTTTGCATTTCCTCAAAAGGATTTTTTCCTGCTCTATTTAATGGCATATCTATGGTTTTTAAACCGAGTTCTTGTATTTTATTTTGGTTTCCTGTGTAGTGTACGACTACAGTTACGTCCCATCCTTGTTTTTGGGCTTCGATAGCAATTTCTTTGCGGTGGGAAAGAAAAGCTTTATCTAAGGTAATAACAAGAATTAGTTTTTTTTGCCTTTTCATAATTTAACCCTTTTTAGTTAAGTTGTAACAGTATAACGATATTAATAGTAAATTTCAAATGCTTTTACATTCATGGTCAAAAAAGCGAACTTGCAAAAACAATTGTTATGATTTATTGTTACAAAAGAGAGAGATGAGAAAAAATGAGGGATTATTAGATTGAGTTTATTGTCTTTAGGATTTATTTTGTTTTTGTTGC
>JTFN01001518.1_pt1 | contig 28419 bp, 23 predicted proteins | sample 235401 | NCBI WGS metagenome assembly JTFN01 (sample SAMN03067589, study PRJNA260952) | activated sludge metagenome | biome: Sludge; feature: Wastewater; isolation source: CETP activated sludge from augmented bioreactor treating industrial... | place: India:Gujarat | collected 2013-04 | reverse complement strand
AACATTGCAAGCGCTTCAAAAAGAGGTTCCCAATTTTAAAAAAGCAGGAGCAATGCTTTTAGCACTTACTCCTGAACTACCGGATCGATCAATGACAACTGCTCAAAAACATTCTCTTAATTTTGAGGTGCTGAGTGATATTGGCAATACTGTTGCTCGAAAATATGGGATTGTCTATAAGTTGAGTGATGGAGTGGCTAAACTGTATGAAGAAAAATTTGGGTTAAGTGATTATAATGGAAATGATAATGATGAATTGCCACTTGCTGCAACCTATGTTATTAGCCGCAAGGGTAAAATCATTTATGCCTTTTTGGATGCTGACTATCGTAATCGAGCAGAACCTTCTGATATAACGGCTGTTTTAAGAACTTCTAAATAAATTAATGGATTATGAATAGTTGGACACAGTGATTAATAAGACCTTTACTTTTTTTGGTGTAAACCGCTTGCTAAATAAAAACTTCCACTATATTCTTAATAAAGAAAAGAGAGGAGTTTAATTATGAATAAAAGAGCAAATGCTTGGATTAATGGCCTGTTTTTGGTAATTACGCTTGTTGTGAATACTTTAGGTGCCTTAGGTTTAATTAACGGATTTTCGCAAAAAGAAATTTCTGATATGTACATAACGTTGATTACTCCAAGCCCTTCAACGTTTAGTATATGGAGCCTCATATACATTTTACTCATTATATCAATGATTGTAATGATAGTAAAAAAAGATGACTTGTATTATCAAGATGCTATAAACGAGATTACATTACTTTTTAGAATTACCTGTGTCCTAAATGTATTATGGATAGTTTCATTTTCATTTGTATTAGTTGAACTCTCCGCTCTGTTTATTATTGGCTTTGTAATTGTACTAGCTATGCTTTGTACCAAGCTTAAAAAAATTCAAACAGGAAAACATTTTCTACTACCTTTAACATTTGGATTGTATACTGGTTGGTTGTTTATTGCGACTGTAGTCAATATATCAGCAGCTCTTGTAAAACTACAATGGAACGGTTTTGGAATGGCCGATGAAAAATGGGCAATTATTACTCTTCTTGTTGCAGTATTTTTGGTTTTAGTAGTTAACCAAAAAATCCGAAATGCAGCGTTCCCGCTTCCTATAGCTTGGGCTTTTTTTGGAATTTATAGATCCTTAATATCATCTAATGGATTTGATGGTCAATTTGCAAATCTTCAAATTACTACTCTTATAGGAATGGGAGTTCTGTTAGGTCTGGCAGTAATTCAATTTAGTCAAAATCATTTTGCAGTGAGTCCAGATAAATCAGAAGAAACAGTGGTTCACTTATAAATTAAAGACAGGAGTATTAAAGTTATGAAAAAAATTAATAATTATCGAGTATTTATTAGTATTGTTCTTTTATTATGTTGTTCTATAGCTTTTGCTTTTGGTGGAAGACCACCTAAAAAGGCTGTTACTGTGACAGTCATAGGTCATGTAAATGTGTATGGTTCGATGCCTCATACCTATTTAGGTATTGTTACTGAAGATAAAAAAGCCTATACGATAATAGCAGAAAAAGATGTCTTAGCTCAGTTACAAAAAAATCAAGGAAAAACGATTGCCTTTACAGGTGAGATTATTCCACGAAATGATAAAAAAAATAAAGATATAGGTTTTCAAACATTAAAAGATGGAAATTTTAAACTTAAATCCTGGGAAATAATTCCAAAGTAAGTATAAATTTATATTAATTAGAGACACAAAAAGTGTCTCTTTTTTTTAGCTCTTGACTTAGCTAACACTATTAGGTAAAATCCAATTCCAATATAAAACTATCCTAAATCATATATATTTGAGGTTAAAATGGACTATGAGGATTTAGCTAAGCAATTAATTAAAAGTCGAATCAGATTATTAGATTTTCCTTTAGGCGAGAGTATGTTTCTCGAAAACAGGGGAGAGCGAATGGTTATGGGGTTTCTTACTCATGAAAAAGAGGTTGCATCACCAAGTGTTTTAGCAAGTAAATGTCAAGTTTCTACCGCACGCATTGCATGTATTCTAAATAGTTTAGAAAAGAAAGGGCTTATTTGTAGAAAAACAGATTCAAATGATAAAAGAAAAATCAATGTACGTGCTACTCAAAAAGGATATGATATGGGTAAACTTCATGAGAGGAATGTTGTCTCGAATACAAAAAAACTTTTAGAGTTTCTCGGTGAAAAAGATGCAAAAGAACATGTTCGGATAATGAAACGTGTTTCAGATTATATAGTACAACAAACATTAAATGATTCAACGCAAGTTGATAAAGGAAAAAAAACACTGTGTTAAAAAGATTATTAAGCGAACTAAAACAGTACAAAAAATCAACAATATTAACGATGTTGTTTGCAGGGTTAGAAGTAATTACAGATATTTCTGTTCCATTAATTATGGCTTGGATTATCGATTACGGTATTGTTCCTAAAAATATATCACGTGTATATCAGTTTGGAGCCATAATGTTCATTGCGGTTATTTTTGGATTGGTGACCGGAGCTGGGGCTGGAAAATTTGCTGCAAATGCGGCATCTGGTTTTTCGTACAATCTACGAAAAAGTATGTTTAAGAAAATACAAATGTTTTCTTTTTCTAATATTGACACTTTTAGTACTGGTGGTTTAGTTACTCGCATGACAACAGACGTTACTAACGTGCAAAATTCATTTCAGATGATAATTAGAATGGCTGTTCGCGCACCTATGACCTTTTTAAGTGCGCTTATAATGGTGATTATAATAGAACCTAGAATGAGTGGCATTTTTATAATTGCAATAGCCATATTAGTTGTTGCTTTGTTTTTTATAATTCGACATGCATTGCCTATTTTTAGAGAAGTATTTAAAAGTTATGATTCACTTAATGAATCTGTTCAAGAAAATATAAGAGGTATTCGTGTTGTAAAAGGTTTTGCTCGCGAGAATTTTGAATCTTCTAAGTTCAAAAAAACAGTCGAAAAACTGTATAAGAGATTTGTTCAAGCAGAAGGAACTGTTGTTCTTAATAGTCCTTTTGTAATGATGACGGTATATTTTTGTGTAATTATGGTTTCTTGGCTTGGAGCTCATTTTGTTGTTGGTGGTTCATTATCAACTGGGGAATTAACTACTCTATTTACATATATTGTGAATATTCTTATGTCTCTTATGATGATGTCTATGATTTTTGTATTAATCACAATTAGCTTAGAAAGTATGCGTCGTATTGTAGAAGTGCTCGAAGAAAACCCCGATATTGTAAATCCCGAAAATCCAGTTATGGAAGTTGCAAACGGAGATATTAGTATGGATCATGTAAACTTTGCATACAAAAAAAATGCCAAAAAATATGTTTTATCTGATATTAATCTTGATATAAAAGAAGGTGAAACAATCGGGATTTTGGGAGGAACGGGAAGTTCTAAAACAAGTCTAATTAATTTAATTAGTCGTCTGTACGAAACAACTACAGGGAGTGTTAAAGTAGGTGGTATTGACGTACGCAAATACGATCTTAAAACTTTACGTGATAATGTTGCCGTTGTATTGCAAAAAAACGAACTTTTTTCTGGTTCGATTTTAGAAAACCTTCGTTGGGGTAATGAGAATGCTACAGAAGAAGAATGCATAAATGCTTGTAAAATGGCTTGTGCAGATGATTTTATACAAACGTTTACAGATAAATACAACACCCATATAGAGCAGGGGGGAACAAATGTTTCCGGAGGGCAAAAACAGCGTTTATGTATTGCTCGAGCTTTACTAAAAAAACCAAAAATTTTAATACTAGATGACTCTACAAATGCTGTAGATACTAATACCGATGAGAAAATTCGTAATTCTTTTTATAATGATATTCCTAACACAACAGTTATTATTATTGCACAGAGAATTTTAAGTATAAAAGATGCGGACAGAATTATTGTACTTGATGACGGTAAAATTAATGCGATTGGAACACATGATCAACTTAAAGAAACCAATGATATTTATCGTATGGTGTATGAGCATCAACAAAAAGATGGTGCTGACTTTGATGCAAAGGAGTCATTCTAATGAAAAGACTTTTTAAATTGCTTTGGCAAGATTATAAATTTTATTTACTCTTTGTTTTAATAGGAATTATAGTTTCAGCTGTTACGACGGTATTTGGAACAGTATTTTTAAAAACACTAATAGATGGATATATTATTCCTTTGATTGGATCTGAAAATCCTGATTTTGGACCACTTTTTATAGCCCTTTCAAAACTTTCTGTTTTGTTTGCTATTGGGGTCCTGGCTACCTATATGTTTAATCGGCTTATGGTCACGGTTAGTCAAGGAACAATGAGAAAAATACGAAACAATGTTTTTGAACACATGGAAACATTACCTATAAGTTATTTTGACACTCATTCTCATGGGGATATTATGTCAATATATACAAATGACATTGATACTATGCGCCAAGTTTTAAGCCAAAGTTTACCACAAATTACAAATAGTTTAATTTCCCTTGTGAGTGTTTTTGTTAGTATGATTATATTAAATATTCCACTAACAATAATATCTGTGGTTATGGTTTCACTTCTTTTGCTTATTGTAAAAAAAATAGTAGAAAACACACGAAAATATTTTGTTAAACAACAAGACGATATAGGTTCGCTTAATGGTTATGTAGAAGAAATGCTTACAGGACAAAAAGTTATAAAAGTATTTAACCATGAAGAACATGTTATTAATGATTTTGAAAAATACAACGAAAAATTACGTGATAGCACAAACAAAGCTAATATGTATGCCAATATTATTATGCCTGTAGTCGCTCAATTTGGTAATATAAGCTACACTTTTTGCGCCATAGTTGGGGCTTTGCTTGCAATACATGGATATTTTGCTATTACTATAGGAACACTTGTTTCTTTTCTCACACTTAATAGAAATTTTAATCAACCTATAGGGCAGGTAAGTAATCAATTAAATGCAGTTGTTATGGCTTTTGCTGGTATGAAACGTATTTTTGGTCTATTAGACGAAAAACCAGAAACTGACGATGGCTATGTAAAACTTGTTAATGTTGAATGCAAAGGCAAAAAAGGAAAACCTGCTGATAATGACGATTGTGAGTTCATAGAAACAGATACAAAAACAAATCACTGGGCATGGAAACATTATCACAAAGACACAGATACAGTAACGTATGAACCTTTGAAAGGTAAACTTGTTTTAGAAAATGTCAATTTTGGATATACACCAAAAAAACTTGTTTTAAAAAATTTAAACTTATATGCTTGTCCTGGTCAAAAAATTGCTTTTGTTGGTAGTACTGGAGCTGGAAAAACAACAATTACAAATCTTATAAACCGTTTTTATGAGATTAATGATGGAAAGATTCGTTACGATAATATTAATATACAAAAGATTAGTAAAAAAGATTTGCGCAGAAGTCTTGGGCTTGTTTTACAAGACACTCATCTTTTTACTGGAACCGTTATGGAAAATATTCGGTTTGGTCGAATCGAAGCAACAGATGAAGAATGTATAGCAGCAGCGCAACGAGTAAATGCAGATAGTTTTATTAGTAGACTTCCAGAAGGCTATAATACCATCTTAAAAGGTGATGGGGCTAAGTTATCTCAAGGACAAAGACAATTGCTTTCGATTACTAGAGCTGCGGTTGCAGATCCTCCAGCACTTATATTAGATGAAGCTACTTCTAGCATTGATACTCGAACCGAAGCTCTTGTTCAAGAAGGTATGGATGAATTAATGAAGGGGCGAACTACTTTTGTAATAGCTCATCGCCTTTCTACAATTAGAAATAGTGATTTGATTGTTGTTCTAGAAAATGGTGAAATAATCGAGAAAGGAAATCATGATGAACTCATGGCTCAAAAAGGAAAATATTATAGCTTAAATGCATAAAAAATCTTTTATCAATAATTTCACAAAAACACTTGATATCTCTAATAATATGTGATATATTTCCTTATAAGAAAATTTTATATTTTCATTTTTCCCCTTTTTTCTAACCCTATGGTTTTCCCCTTTCCATAGGGTTTTTCTTTTTAAATAATTATTTTGGATAAATAGTTATTTTAAAAGAAATTGATTGAAGATTTTTCATCAGGACAATATTTTTATTACTTTATTAACAAAGATAATTTCATACTTATTTGTTCTTGTGTTATACTAGTTTTTGTATATTCATTAAGTTAGTGGAAAAGGATTATATGGAATTATTACCAATAACACAGATTGCTGCAATGTCAGGGATCGCTGCTCAGTATGTTGAGCAATACGGCAAATACAAAGCTAAAATTGACACTAAAATTTTTGATACTTTGTCAGAAAAAAAAGATGGAAAGCTTGTTTTAATTACTTCTATAACTCCTACAAAAGCAGGAGAAGGAAAAACAACTACTGCTATTGCTCTTGCAGAGGGTATGGGGAAAATTAATCAAAAAGCTATGCTTTGTTTGCGTGAGCCTTCTTTGGGACCTGTTTTTGGTCTAAAGGGCGGGGCTACTGGTGGTGGTAAAGCTTCGGTCGCTCCAGAAGATGAAATAAATCTGCACTTTACAGGAGATTTACATGCACTTACTTCATCTATAAACCTAATTGCAGCTGTTTTAGACAATTCAATATATCAAGGAAATGAATTACATATAGATCCAAAAAAAGTTGTGTGGACTCGAGCTATTGATATGAATGATAGAGTTCTAAGAAACATAACAATTGGAAAGGGCGATTTTAATGGTGTAGAGCGGGAAGGCCATTTTGTTATTACGGTTGCCTCTGAACTTATGGCAATCATGTGCATTGCAAAAGATAGCAAAGATTTTCATGAGAGAATAAAAAAAATAATTGTTGCATATACCTATGATGGACAGCCCATTACTGTAAAAGATTTAAAAGTTTCTAATGCTGTTATGAAATTAATGAAAGAAGCGCTTAAACCTAATTTAGTACAAACGCTTGAGCATAATCCAGTTCTTATTCATGGGGGGCCTTTTGCAAATATTGCGCATGGGTGCAATTCTATTATTGCTTTAAAATTGGCTATGAAATTAGCTCCTATTACGTTAACAGAAGCTGGTTTTGGTGCCGATTTAGGAGCAGAAAAGTTTTTAGATATAACCTGTCCCTCTGCAGGTATAACCCCGTCTGGAGCTGTAGTAGTAGCAACGGTAAAAGCGCTAAAAATGCACGGAGGAGTTGCTTATCAAGATTTACATAAAGAGAATGTCGAGGCTTTACTAAAAGGAGTCGACAATTTACAAACGCATATCGAAAATGTTAAAAAATTTGGTATCCCAATAGTTGTAGCTATAAATCATTTTGCCTTTGATACAGAAAAAGAAATAGAAGCTCTTACAAAATGGTGTCATGACAACGGATATGTTGTTTCCTTTTTAGATGGATATAAAAAGGGTGGAGAAGGGACTATAGATTTAGCTCAAAAAGTTGTTGATATGGTTAACAATTCTACTGAGAATTACAAACCCTTATATTCTTGTAGTGATACAATAGAAAATAAAATTTCTACGATTGCAACAAAAATTTATGGTGCAAAAGATGTCATTTACAAAGATTCAGCTAAAGAGCAACTAGCTAAGTATAAAAAACTTGGCTTTTCAGATTTCTATGTGTGTATTGCAAAAACGCCTAACTCTCTTTCTGACAATCCAAAATTACTTGGTGTTCCTAAAGATTTTACCATAACAGTTAGATCGATAAACTTATCTGCTGGGGCAGGATTTGTGGTTCCATTAACAGGAAAAGTGATGACACTTCCCGGTCTTGGAAAAGTGCCATCAGCTGTAAAAATGGAAGAAGAAAATATTACTTAAAAGTTATAGAAGATTTTTTATCTTCTGCTAACGTATTTTCGGGTGCATTATTACTAAAACTTGTTTTGATATCAATATATACTTTTGCAGAATTGTTAGCTGTAATTGCTGCATCAGATGCTACGTTTTTGGTAAAATCAGAATCTACAATTTTTGCATAACTTCCGTCGTATATGTATATTGCTCCACCATTAGTTCCTGCTATGTTAGCAGTAAATGTACTGTTTTCTATATATACAGCAGAGAAAATATCATTAGTATTGCTCCAAGTTGAATCTATCAATTCAAAATCGGTTTTATTAGGAATTTCTTGAGAAGCTCTATCGATCACATATATTGCACCACCGGCTGTTCCAGATTTGTTGTTGCTAAATGAACAGTTGTAAAAAGATGACATAGAACCATAATCGGTAAATGTTGCTCCACCTTTATATAAAGCATTGTTATTAGTAAACGAGCAATCAGTGTATATTGCATTTGTTCCAGCTCTGTCTACAGTACTTCCGCCGTACTGTGCTTTGTTATTTATAAAACTACAGTTTGTAAATTTTGGATTTCCTCCATGATATGTATAACTTGCACCACCTTCTTCTGCGTAATTGTTTGAGAATGTACAATTTACTATAACTGTATCAAACCCAAGAGTTGGGGTAATATCCGGTCGTACACGATCTCCTGCAAGATAGTTTATTAATCCACCACCTTTGGTATCGTATATTTGGCCATCAATTCCATCTGCATATCCTGCTGTGATGGTAAAACCGTCTAGTGTGGCATTATCAGCACCAATTACTACGTGATAGCTATTATCAGTTTTTATAGAAGTATCGCCAATTTCTGCACTTAAAATAGTTATATTTAAGTCACTATTACGATCATCCAAAGTACTTTCTGTTCCGTTAAAACCACCAAATAGCGTAACTCCACTGCGTAAGACAAAAGAATCACTTCTCTTATTTCCTGTAGTATATGTTCCTTTTGCAACCCAGATATCTACAGGCTGATTCTTTAATGAATAAGCTGCTCCAGCATAATTAATTGCATTTTGTAATGACGTAAAGGCATTCTCCCAGCTACTTCCATCACTACCTGCTCCATAGGCAACAGAATCTTGGCCGTAGCTAAAATCACCGCTAGCTATGCCCGTTTTTTTATCTTGAGTACAATAATTGCCCCAAATAATTGAATTTATGACGATAGGATCGTTAAAAGGGCCTGTTCCTTGATAGAGTGCAGCACCTGCTTCGCTTGCTGTGTTGTTATAAAAAGTACAGTGTGAAATAACAGGGCAAGACACACCATCATTTCCTAATGCAGCTCCAGATTGAGCTTTGTTATTAATAAATAAACAATTTTCTAATAATGGACTGCAACCAAAATCATTGTAAATTGCACCACCTTTACCTTCTGTACATTCGTTATTATCAAATACACAGTCGATAAAAATAGCAGAAGACATCATATCGATCGATACTCCACCTCCTCGACCTGTTGCTACATTATTGCTAATTGTTGTATTTATAAAAGTAGGAAGTTTGTCTAGATCTTTTGTTCCCTGAATGTATACACCAGCACCTTTACCACCTTGATTGTTTGTTATAGTACAGTTTTTAATAGTTGGTGCGACTCCCCAAATAATAATGCCATTACCGTTAGAAGAAGAGGCTGCATCGCCTGCTGTAATTGCTCCAGGATTACTGTGTCCAACCGAGACTGTATTTGTTTCTGGAAGTTGGCTGTTAGTATTTGAGCCCATAGATGGTCTTTCACCTCTGCCACTACCACCTTGTCCGCCCATAGGTGGTTTTCCTTGTCCCATTGATGATTCGCCTTGACCCATTGATGGGGCACCTTGTTCCATGGCGTTTTGATTGCTCGTTCCCTTCATAGGTGCTTGTTTTTTTGTATTCATAGCTCCGTCAGAGATTGTAAATCCATCAATTACAGAGTTAGCAGCAATGACTACTTTTACAGTGTTATCACTTGAATAACCTTTGACTCCGATATCACCAGAAAGAATAGTTACGTTTTTTTGCCAGTCACGTTGGCTAATAGAAGTTTCTGTACCGTCAAAACCACCATAAAGATTTACATTATCCACCATTGTAAAACTTATAGATGTATCAGAACTATTGGTAGGATAATACGTTCCTCGTGCAACCCAAATTTGATCTTCTGCATGAGCATTGACAAGTGCAAATTGCAAAGAAGTAAATGCGTTTTCCCAACTGGTTCCATCATTACTGCCAGTTGCTACGTTGTTTACGTATAAAACTGTTGGTGTATGCTTTGTAGTAGTAGTTTTTGTACTATTTTACATGAGACGAGAAAAATCACCATGAGAGTGGCAATTATACAATACAAATATTTTTTCATTTTGTACTCCTAAATTTTTTGTTTGTTAAAAATATATGTGCAAGTAGCAATAATACTAAAGCGTATGGTATTTAAATGGTTAAGTCTATAAAAAGTAACTTTGATTAAAAAACTTTAATCTCTGAAGCTCGCTATATTGAATTTGGTACTTGATTTGTTTATTTTATATTATGTGATATAATCATTTATAATCTAAAAAGGAATTGTGTATGAAAACGTTATTATTATGCCCAAAGGATCATGGGAATACATATACTGTTTTTTCTTATATCCAAAAACAAATGGCATTTTCTAATGCCTGTGATTTAAAAGTGTTATCCCCAAAAAGTGATTATTATTTGACTAAAGCAGAATTACAAAATTATGATCGTATTATCTTTGGTTCTGGGGTTTATGGCGGAAACCTACATAAAAAGCTAAAAGAATTTCTGTTTTCATTAAAAAGAGAAGATGTAAAATGTAGGTGCAAGTTATATTTGGCTCTGACATGGTTTGGTCGTTCAGATTCAAATATGCAAGTGTTTAATCAAGCTGCCGAGATGTTAGATGAAAAAGGTCTCTATCTACAAAACAATTTCTTTTCTTGTTTTGGAGCAGGATTTGGGCTTGTTAGATTGGGGCATCCTAACGCCAAAGAATTAGCTGCTAGCCTTACTTGGTTTAAAGAGTTAGATTCTTAAAAAATATAGAATAATCCTTACGGTCCCTCTTTTCTTTAACTATATTCAATTCTAAATTTAAACTCTATTTATCTAAGTTTTTGTTGACAATGGTATATCTAATAGTTATATTTAATAACAGTTATAAAATATAACTATTTTTTGTAATCAAGATTATTATTTAAAGTAATAGTCCATGCTAGGAGCATAATTTGCCAAAGTTTAACACTTATTTAGAATATGCAAGACAAATTTCAAAAATTATTACAAATCGCATGAATGTAGTTGGCAAAAAATATAAGTTATCGAGTTTGGAGACAAACGTACTTTTATTTTTTAGTGTAAAAAATCATTCAGCGACGGCGAGTGAATTTAGTAAAACAACGTTATATTCTAAATCGAATGTATCTAAAGCTCTTGATAAATTATCAAAAAATAACCTTATAACTCTTGAGCTTCGAGAAGATGATAGACGCTGTCAAGAAGTTAAATTAACACAACAAGGGGTTGAAATTGCAAAAGAAATACGCAAATCTATAAATCCAATAATTGAAAAATTGAGTGATGGAATAACAGACGAAGATAGAAGAATTATGTTTCCTATATTACATACCATAAGAAAAAATATTGATACTGTAATGACAGAAATACAAAAAGACTGCTTAAAATGATACGAGGAGAATTTATGGGAAAAAAAATTGGGGCTCTAATAATAATGGGGATTGTATTAGCAGTTACACCACTATGTGCAAAAGATTTAAGTCTTAATACTGCGGTAACACAAGCACTTAATAAGAGTGCGCAAATACTAACAAAAACTCTTGATATTCAAAGTGCTCAAATTGCAGAAGGCGGAAAGTATTCAACTTTTTATCCAACGGTAGGTGCCGGGGTAACAACTTCTAGAAGTAATGAAGGGTCTGTAGATTATGCAACGTATTTTTCAGAGCTATTAAATCCAACAATAAGCACAGCTACAATGACCTATACTGATCCAGACACAACACTAACAGGCTATGTTAGTGCTTCTTTTAGTTTTAACCCTGCCATGATTACGTCTTTACAAACTACAGCTTTAGACTTAGAAAGTAAAAAAATTAGTCTTGAACAAGCAAAATCTGCTTTAGCGTTACAAGTAAAAAAATTATATTATGGAGTATTAGTTCAAGAAGCTGCTGTAAAAGTGCAACAAGATAATATTGATTATATGAATGAAACCTTAGAAAATACACGGACTTCATATGCAAATGGTGATATACCAGAATTAAAAGTGTTACAACTAGAATCACAATTATCATCACAAAAGGTTTCGATCGAAAAATCACAAATGGGAGTTACATCACAAAAGCGAACACTTGCTTTTTTAATTGGAGAAGATGATATAACAGAACCACTTACGTTAACAGATTCTCTTCCGACTCGCTTTGATGAAGATATAACAGAATATACACTCGATAAAGCACTACAAAATTCTAAAGAACTGCAATCGACAGCAATAAATAAAGAATTACTTGAAGTGCAATCAAAAGCACTCTGGCAAAGTTCTTATATTCCATCACTTTCCTTATCTGCAAGTTATATGCCAACAGCAACAGATATTACAGATTTTGATACATATGAAGATCCCTATGATGCAGGTTCCATTAGTGCAACAATAGCTCTAACAGTATCTAATTTTTTGCCAGGATCGTCTGCAAAAACAAATATAAAAAAATTGGATATTTCTAAGGCTCAACTTGTTTCTGGGGAACGGAGTATTAGAAACAATATTGTTTTAACCTATAATGCAAACATTGAAGCTATAAAACAGGCAAAACGACAAATCGAATTGAGTGATAAAAATATTTCGTTATCACAAAAGTCATTTGATTTAACATCTTTGTCATATGAAAATGGGGACACAACTTTTTCAGATTTACAATCTGCACAGTTAAGTGTAAGTAACGCAAAACTTAGCTTATTACAATCACAATATGCATACTTAAGTGCTCTGCTCGATTTAGAAGATCAATGCTCTTTCAATTAAAAGGACTTAAAAATGAATAATAAAAACTTAAAACGACAAACTATTAAAGCAATACTAGCTACAAGTATTATTTTATTTATGGCTACTTCTTGTGCAAAAAAACAAGATACAGATTCTACAGGCAAAAAAGCAACTCAAGCGGTAACCGAAGAAAAATCGATTAGTGTAAATGCAGCTCGTGTTGTAGTAGGCTCAATTGATTCTAGCATACAAGTAGGTGGTATAGTATCTTCTGGTAATGCCGTTGCCATTATTGGTGAAGCAAGTGGTACATTGCGTAATTTTTCGTTAGAACTTGGAGATAAAGTTGTAGAAGATCAAATAATTGGACAAATAGATCCTTCACGGCCGGGAATGCAATACAAGATGAAAGATGTAAAAGCCCCAATAACAGGAACTATTGTGAAAGTATCGACAGAAGAGGGAAGTACTGTTGCTCCAAGCGTACCTCTAGCATATGTCGAAGACTTAAAAGATTTAAAGATAAAAGCTAACATTATCGAAAAATATATATCTAAAATAAAAACAGGTGAGAATGTAGAAATTACCTTTGATGCTTATCAGGACAGAATATTTAAAGGAAAAGTTACTGATATTGATCCGACTGTAAATTCTCAAACTCGTTCTCTTGGCATTACAATCGAATTTGAAGATCCTAATAATGAAATACTTCCTGGAATGTATGCAAGTAATCGCATTATTACAAAGACACTTGAGGCTGCTCTTTTAATTCCATCGACCGCAGTATTTGCAAAAGAAAATCAATTTTATGTATATGTTATTAATGATAATAAAGTTTCGAGAAGAACAATAACAAAGGGTCTCGAAACATACGAAAATGTGCAAGTTACAGCTGGCTTAAATGCTGGTGATATTGTTGTTACTACAAAGTCATCGCTTTTGGGAGATGGTTCAACGGTAAGCATAAAAAATGAAGGAGCTTTTTAATGAGTATAAGCGATACTTCAATAAAAAAGCCTAAAACTGTTTTAATTTTTACAATGATTTTAGTTGCTTTAGGTTTATATACATATAGAGAAATTGCCGTTGATTTACTCCCGGATATTTCTTTGCCGTATGTAATGGTTATGACTCAATATCCAAATGCTAGTCCAGAAGAAGTTGAGTCTAGATTAACAGAAGTAATGGAAGGTACTTTTGCAGGTATTACCGGCATTAAAAAAATTACTTCTGCATCGAGTGCGGGAAATTCAACAATAACGCTTGAATTTTCACAATCGACAAACCTTGACCAAGCAACAAATATGATACGGGATAGGTTGTCACTTATAGAAGATTATTTGCCTGATGATGCAACTTCTCCTATGATTATGCAACTGGATATTTCTCTTATGCCTATTATGGGAGTGTCTATAACAGGTAACAAAACACCAGATGAATTACTTGATATTGCAAATGATGTAGTTGAACCTGGCTTAGAACAACTTGATGGCGTTGCAAGTGCTTTTGTTAGGGGAGGCCGTGAAAAAGCAATAAAAATAGAAGTTCCTCTTGGAAAACTTGAAACATTAGGCTTATCTCTTACACAGATGTCTGCAATTATTGCATCCCAAAACTGGAAATCTGATGCAGGTATTATTACTGATCATGGTATGAATTATACTATTAGTAGTGAAGGTTCTTTTAAGACTATAGAAGAAATAAAAAATACCATAATTTCTACCAAAACAGATTCTCAAACAGGTACTGTTTCGCAAATAAGACTTGGAGATATTGCAAATGTGTATGAAGGATATAAAGATTCTACATCCTATGCATATATTAATGGAGAACCAGGTATCATTTTAGCATTACAAAAACAATCAGGTACTAACTCATTACAAGTTGTAGAGTCTGTAAGAGAAAAAATGGATTCACTTAATACAATTTTGCCTGATGGTGTAACATTAAATGAAGCTTTTAACACTACCGAGTCTATTGGCTCTTCTATATCTAATGTAGCTTCTTCTGCAATTATGGGTGCCATTTTAGCAGTAATTGTTATTTTAATTTTCTTGCGTAGTTTTTCTTCTACGTTAACAATATCTCTTACTATACCAATTTCGCTTATTGTTACCCTACTCATTATGCGATTTACCAATCATACCATTAATATGATGAGTTTAGCTGGTTTAACCCTTGGAGTAGGTATGTTGGTAGATAACTCAATTGTAATCCTAGAAAACATATACTCGTATCGTGAAAAAGGTGCAAAGCCACATATAGCTGCTTCCTTAGGGGCAAATGAAATGAGAAGTGCTATTACCAGTTCTACTCTAACAACTATTTGTGTATTTATACCATTGCTATTATTTAGAGACAGCATGAACGGGGTAATAACAATCTTTGAAGATTTAGCATTTACAGTTATTGTTTCGTTGCTAACATCTTTAATCGTTGCGCTTGTTCTTGTTCCAACTCTTTCTTCTTCATTTTTTAAAGGTCATATAAAAAGAATTACAGAAAAACAGAAGGGAATTCTTGGTGCTATAGAAAATTTTTTTCTTGCTGTAGAAAAAAAATATTCTCGTTTTATCCGATGGTGTTTACATCATAAAGCTTTATTTGTCAGTGTGATTGTTGCATTATTAATTGTCTCTGTTATTCAATTGCCACGGCTTGGATTTATTTTTATACCAGAAACAGATCAAACAAGCATAACCACTACTTTACAGTTTCCTCATGGAACAGATTTAGAAATCATTAATTCACGAACGACTGAAGTTGAAAAAGCTGTCGAACAAGTATTAAAAGGCTACAAGACAATTTCTACGCAAATAGACGGTGGCTCTTCTATGTCTTCCTTCTTTGGAAGTGGTGGTTCAACAGCTACTCTTGATATTACACTAAAAGATGCGACAGAACGTACTGGTGATGATATGACTGCCGATCAAGCAATTGCTGCAATCGATTCTATCAAAGATAATTATACAGGAATTGATATTACAACAGAAGCTTCTTCCAATACTCAATTAGGAGGAACGAGCAGTGATATTGATATAACTTTGCGTTGTGATGATTTTGAAAGATTAACAGATGTATCTAATGAAATTGTAACATTACTCGAAAGTCAAGGAACTGAATTAGTTACAAATGTTTCTAATTCTATAAAAGAAGGGAATCCTCAGCTATCATTGGTGTTTGATAAAAATGCAATGGATCTAAACTATATTAACTCTATGAGTGTAGCACAAGAATTAAAAGCCGATCTAAGCGGAACTGTTGTTGGTCGATATTCTCAAAAAGGTGATGATATTGATATTGTCTTATCTTTAAGCAATATAGATAGATATCATAAATTTAATTTAGACCAAATTACTGTTACAAATGCAATAGGACAAAAAATACCATTGTCTGCTTTTTCTCATTTTGAGGAAACAACTTCTGCTATGTCTATTAATAGAGAAGATCAAGGTCGTGTTGCTCATATAACGGCAAAAAATGCAGGAAATAGGTCTATCAATGAACTTAATGCAAATGTTAGCCAACTATTGTATAAAAACATTCCGACAGATGATGATTTGACTTTTACTGTTGGTGGTTCGTGGGATTCTATGAAAGAAGGAATAGAAGTATTCCTTAAAATTATTTTAATGGCTGCGCTTCTTGTTTTTGCGGTTATGGCTTCACAATTTGAATCTTTTAAAGATCCTTTTATTGTTATTTTTACTCTTCCACTTGCATTAATTGGAATTACACTTATTTTAACTCTAATGCATTCTGTAATTTCTATTATGACTCTTGTAGGATCCTTGGTTCTTGTTGGTATTATTGTAAATAACGGTATTGTTTTAGTTGATTATACTAATTTGCTAAGAAAACGTGGTTATACTCTAGAAGATGCTTGTGCAGAAGCAGCACGTACTCGTTTAAGACCTATTTTAATGACTACTTTAACAACGATTTTAGCACTTGTGCCAATGACGTTCTTTCCGGGTGAGGGATCTCAACTTATACAGCCTATTGGACAGGTAATATTTGGAGGTTTATCATTTGGGACTCTAATGACTCTTACAATGATGCCTATAATCTATTTTATTTTTAATATGAAAAATGAAAAGAATAAAATTAAAAAGGTTATGGCCAATAAATCTAAAAATATAATTGCAATTGATGATGATTTAGAAAACAATAAAGGAGAAGATCAGTAATGAAACGAATTGAAATAATGATATCTAGAGCGCTTGATGAAGAATTTCTTGAATTAATTGAAGCAAACGACTTAAATCATTTTACTGCAATCTATCCTATTATTGGGAAAGGGTTTTCTAAACCTAAATTGGGTGATGAAGTATGGCCACAAACTAATAAACTGTATATTTTTTATGCAGGAGAGGATACTGTAAAAAAACTTACTAAAATTATAAGTAAGCTTCGAAAAGAATTTCCAACAGAAGGGCTTGGTGCATTTAGTAGTGATGCTGAATGTATTGCAGGCTGTGATGGTGGTTTTTAGTAGAAATAAAATAAGTAAGAAAAAAAACTTAACTTAAGTTAAATAAACTTAAATAATTCTTAAAAAACTTGCTAAAACTTTACGTATGCTGTATTATGTTCAGTGTAATGAAAGTTTTAGAGTATTTGGCAAATTCAGAAAAAAAGTTAGAGCATTATTACACTATTTCCAAAAATAGCAACTATGCTGATATTGCATTCGATTTGATTGCAACTTTTTCTGCTCAAGAAAATCATACTATTCTCACAAAAGACAATGTGATGGACTATTCTAATAGCGTTGAGCACATTTTGTTTAAATACGAACCCGTCTTAAACTATGCTAAAATTGAATCTTATTTAAAATTAATGCCAATTTTAGCAACTCAAATGACTAAACCTTCTCGGTATCATAAAAACACAGTCATAAAACTTGTATTATTGACAGATAGCTTTAATTCACAAGAAGATTTTTTAAAGAGTAAAAAAATAGTAAGAAAATTTCATTATTCTAAAGCACATAAGTTTTATCTATATGGATGGACAGATGGATATGTATTTATAGAAAATCTTCAAACAGGTATGGAATTAAAATCTCGCAGTATGCGAAAGGTATCCTATGCAATGCTTGAAAAACAAATAGAGGTTTAAAAATGAATTCTTTAGTTTTACTTATTGGAGGGGCTGTTCTCTTCATTATTGCATTTTTTACGTATGGTTCTTGGTTAGCAAAAAAATGGGGCTTAACAAATAAGAACATTACACCTGCACATCGTTTAGAAGACGATAAAGATTATGTTCCTGCGGATAAAGCAGTTATCTTTGGTCACCATTTTTCGTCAATTGCAGGGGCTGGTCCTATAACAGGTCCTATTATGGCAGCAGGATTTGGATGGTTGCCAGCATATTTATGGATTGTGCTAGGAAGTATTTTTATGGGAGGTGTTCATGATTTTGGATCTCTTGTAGCTTCTTTGCGTAATGACGGGAAAAGTATTGGTGAAATTATTAAAAAAAATATATCACCTAAAACGAAAACTATATTTGACTGGTATGCTTGGCTCACCTTGGCACTTGTTGTTGCAGCTTTTACAGATATTTGTGCAAAAACCTTTGCCTATAATCCTGCAAGTGGATCTATAATTGGAGCTCAAGCCGGTACATCTTCGATGTTATTTATTATTTTGGCATTGCTTTTTGGGTTTGTGCGCAATAAATTTAAATCTGGATTACTTGTTTCATCAATTATTGGTGTTGTTTTTCTTTGCGGGGCTGTCGCTTTAGGTTATTTCTTTCCTATAATTAAACTGGGAGTTGTAAGTTGGAGAATTGTCATTATTGTCTATATAATTTTGGCTTCTGTTCTTCCTGTATGGCTTTTGTTACAACCTCGAGATTATCTTTGCTCTTTTTTATTGTATGCAATGCTAGCAGGTGCTGTTATTGGTATTTTTATACGACATCCTGCTGTATCGCTACCGGTGACAACTTCGTTTGTTATTAATGGACAAACCTTATTTCCTTATTTATTTATTACAATAGCCTGTGGTGCTATTTCTGGATTTCATTCGCTAGTAAGTTCTGGAACAACATCAAAGCAACTTAATAGAGAAAATCCGGATGCAAAACTTATTGGGTATGGTTCTATGCTATTAGAAGGTTTTATGGCTATTATTGCTCTTGTTGCAGTTGGCTATTTTGCAAAAGATAATACGCTTGCCGGACACACACCAGTACAGATTTTTGCAAGTGGAGTGGCTTGGTTTATGTCTAGTTTTGGGGTAGATGAGAATGTAGGTAAAGTCTTTATAACCCTTGCCTTTTCGGCCTTTGCACTTACCAGTCTAGATACTGCAACTCGTATTGGACGCTACACAATGCAAGAACTTGCAGAACCTTCTAGAGCTATAAAATCGGGTAAAAAAGGAATCGTGATTACTTTGAGAAAAGTTATTGCTAATAGATATGTTGCAACTCTTTTAACTGTAGGCTTAGGGGTTATAATGCTTCTTGCTGGATATGCAAAAATATGGCCAATATTTGGATCTGCTAATCAATTGCTTGCTGTTCTTGCCTTACTTGCTATTACTTCATGGAACATAAAGGAAGGAAAGCACTCTTGGGAGACAATTATTCCATTAGTATTTATGTTTGCCGTAACCTTTACTGCAATTATTCTTATAATTAAAAAGAATATTTCTGGGGTCGAAGGAGCCTACCTTCCATTGGCAATAATTGGATTTTTTCTTATTGTTTTGGCTATAGCATTACTTGTAGAAGCCTGCATTAGCTTAAAAAAAGATAAACAGGCAAATAAAACAGCATAACGAACATAGTTTTCTTCTGCCATAGAAATTATATGTTTAGGAAATAGTAAACCATCTGTCTTAGGGCAGGTGGTTTTTTTTATGATGTGAGTAGAGTGAATGTGGGAAAGACTTATAAATTTTAATAAAAAATGAGATTTGAAAATTGATTTCTAAAAAATATGGTGTTATAATAAAATATACTAGTTCTTTTAAGAATTGAAATTGCATCTCTTGTCTAGAAATGCAAACTTTAATAATAATAGATTAGGGCAGAGGTTTCTGTCGTGTCGAGATAATTTGTCCTACAAAAAAGCCCAAATTTCCCAACAGTTAAAATGAGTGAATAACCTCTACCTTTAATCAGAAATTTGTGAATAACAAATAAATTTAGAAAAAGAGAAAAAAGGGCAAAAGTTATGAAGCTTACATATATTCCAATAACTGTCAAATTGAATTTTGATATTCCTATAAAATTTGATATACCACCTTTGTTTGTATTAAGAAGTGTTCTGGGTTGGCAATTACGAAGACTATGTTGTATAGCTACTGATGCTAAATGTCAAGATTGTAAATATCACAAAAGCTGTGTTTATTCTTATGTATTTGAAACAATTCTTGATAAAACGAATCAGGTTCAACAAGGAATTAACCGGGCCTCCCATCCTTTCGTTTTTTCTGATGACAACAAAGTAAAATTATATGAACCTATTAAAACGTATTCTTTTAAAATAACATTAATAGGGAAAGCCGTTGATTATATTCCATATATTTACGCAGCCTTACAAAAAGCTGGCTCAAAGGGATTATTAAAAAATCGTATTCCTTTTAAAGTTGAAAGACTTTTATATAAATCAGATGAACTACTTATTAATGATGAAAAAATAAATACTAATTTTTCCAAGCTCATATGGGATAAATCTTTTGCCACTAAAAAATCAAAGGCAACAGAAATTCTTGTCCAATTAAAATCTCCATTGCGTTTTAAATCAAATGGTAAATATTCAACAAATTTTACGGCTGAACAGTTTTTTTCATGCTTAGAACGTCGCTATAAAACATTGTTTTTGCTTTATGGAGAGGGAGAAGACATTTCTGAATTATCATATAAATCAGATAAAATAACTATTTCTGATAGAAATTTAAAATGGCAAGATTCTAAACATTATTCAGCCCGTCAAAGAAATGTTATGAAATTAGGCGGTGCTGTTGGTAATTTTTTGCTAAAAGGAAATTTTACAGAAGCACAACTTAGCCTTTTAGAATTTTCAAAGATATTCAGTGCCGGAAAGAATACAAACTTTGGATTAGGACAAATAGATTATTGGATTAGATAAACAAAACAAAAAAAGAGGGGTCGTAAAATGACAGAAGAAGAAAGTAAATTACAAAAAGAAATTGTACTTGCCGCATGGCTTCATGATATTGGTAAATTTGCACAACGAGCAGGAAAAACAAAATACAAATCGGATATGGCAGAACAGCTGTGCCCTGTATATAAAAACACAGGTCATTCGCACCAGCATGTATTATATACCGATGGTTTTTTGGATTCTTTTAAAGATGTACTACCTGATGGTTTAGATGTTAGTACTGTTATTAGTCTTGCTTCTAATCATCACCGTTCATCCACTACAGAAGAATGGATTATAGCGCAAGCAGATAGAATTAGCAGTGGCTCAGATCGACGCAATGAGCGAGAAAAAGAAGAAGCTATTGAAAACGAAATCCATTTAAAATTTTATGAAAAACCAATGGAGAATATTCTTTCGACTTTACATCTTGATACTTTTGCAAAAAATAAAATATCATATTTTGCATTAAAACCCTTAGAAAAAGATGCTATTCTTGGAACACAAGACGCTGTTATATCTAAAGAATTGTATGCAAACTTATGGGAGAAATTTGAAAAAGATTTTAAACAGTTACAAGGCTTAAAATATGACCAATTTATACCTGCACTAGAAACTGTTCTTGAACGTTATTGGTGGTGCATTCCTTCTTCTACATATAAAACAGATGCTGATATCAGTTTATTTCAACATGCTAAAACAACAGCCTGTTTTGCAGAATGTTTATATGTATATTATTTGGAGAATAACTCTCTTACTGAAGAAAAACTCAAAAATAGTAATGATAAATCTTTTTTGTTTCTTAATGGAGATATTTCAGGTATACAAAAATATATTTTTGATCTTAAAACAACAAAAAATAGTTCAAAATTACTACGATCTAGAAGTTTTCAACTTTGGGCATTAAGTAAAATTATTGCTGAATATGTTTTAACTACTTTCAATCTTTCTACGTCAAATATTGTTACAATGTCTGGTGGAAAATTCCTTTTATGCTTGCCAAATACAAAGAAGATACGTGATACAATCCCGCATTTAAAGACCGAAATACAAACGTATTTCTTAAAAGAATTTAATGGAAAGTTAGCTTTTATTTTATCAGATGGGACTGAGGCTTCTCAAGATGATTTATCTAATAAAAATGTTATTACACTCATTAATACTATTGGTTATGATGCAGATAATGCTAAGCAAAAAAAAATGCAACTGGCCCTCCAAAAAAATGGCTCTGTTCTAGATGCTTTATATGATAAATTACAAAAAAATGGTGCATGTGAGTTTTGTGGCATAAATGCAAAAGAGGATAATGCAGATATATGTGGAAATTGTAAAAAACTTATCGATATAGGGCGCGATTTGGTTCGTGCATCAAAAATTGAATTTACAGTAAATAAGTTAAAGCATTTTGGAGAAATGGTTAGAATTCATAACTCCGATACAGATAGTCAATTTCCAGATTCTATTACTTATACCGTAAATAAATATCAACAAGGATTCCCTGTAATTAATTTACCCTATGTAGCTCCTCGCAAATTAGATTCTGATGATTTAAAAACTTTTGAGGATCTTGCGGCTGATTCATTAGGCAATGATAAAATTGCTATGTTTAAAGCAGATATTGATAATCTGGGGTTAATATTCACTTCATCGCTAGGGGATAGAATGTCATTTTCTCGATATGCAGATATGAGCAATATATTACATTCATTTTTTTCATCATATTATGCGTATTTTGTTACAGAAAATCCTGAATTTAAAGAAAAAATATACACTGTTTTTTCGGGAGGAGATGATTTATGCATTGTTGGTTCATGGGATGCTGTATTTGATTTTGCTGTAGAATTTCATAAAAAAGTTTTACAAATATCAAATAAAAATGCATCATTAACGCTTTCTGCAGGTATTACACTTTCTAATTCTTCTGTTCCAATCGAAAAAATAGCGCACGAAGCAGAAGAGGCTCTAGAAAAAGCTAAAAATCAAACAGATGCTACAGGTAAAATATGTAAAAATGCAATTACTGCCTTTGGAACAACTGTTTCTTGGGATGATTTTGAAAGTCTATTAGAAAAAGGTAAAAAATTAAAAGAATTACTTGATAATCATCACCAAAATAAAACACCCAATTTATCGACTGCATTGGTATATAAAATGCTGTATTTAGCAAACAGTGCAGAAAGAATAAAAAAAGGCGATGTTCAGGAATTACTGTCAGATCACAATTGGGTAAGTTCATTACAATATATGACTGCACGAAATATAAGTGAAAAAGATACTATTATTGATGACAATAAAGTAGTTAGTTTAAGAGATTGGTTCCGAACGTTGGGAAAATCACCAGAAGAAATAATTAAATCTCGCATAGCTGTTAGTTATGCATTATATACACAAAGAAAGAATAAATAAAAGGAGAAAAAGTAATGGCAAATTTAATAGGTAGTTTTTACAGTGATATGACAAAAAAAACTGTAAAACCAGAATTATTTGATACGACAGCAAAACATATTGCATCTACACTTGCTGCTAGTAAAGTTAATCCTAGGAATAACAGAGTTATTAAAAATGGGGTTTCTTCAACTCAATTACGCCGCTTGTTTGATGAAATTAAAAGTTATGAGCGTATTCTGAAATCAGAAGGTTCTCAATCTTGGGACAAATATTATCCCTATGTTCTTATGATAAAATCTAAAACTGCTTATTCTGTAGAGAGATCTATAAGAAAAAATAAGTGGGACAAAGAATATTACAAAGCCTTACAGAACTTTATAAATGATGGCATTGATTTAATAAAAGATGAAACGGATTATCATGTATTTGTTGCTTTATTTGAAGCGGTATATGGTTTTTATTATGAAAATGCACCTAAAGATTAATAGGAGATACTATAAATGAAACAAATTGAACAAAAAATAATAACAGGGCAAATAAAAGTTGTAACTGGGCTTCATATTGGAGCTGACAACAATAAAATTGAAATTGGTGGTATGGATAATCCTATTATACGCAACCCATTAAATAATGAGCCATATATTCCTGGATCTTCGATAAAAGGTAAAATGAGATCTCTTTTAGAATGGGATTTAGGCTTAGTTGAAAATTCTAAAGGGAAACCTTGTTCTTGTGGGCGTGAAGATTGCCCTGTTTGTCGCGTATTTGGCTGTGGAAACGCTAAAACTAGTCAAGATAATGCTCAAAAAAGAGGACCGACACGATTAATTGTCCGGGATGCTATGCTGAGCAAAAAAGATTCAGATTGCTTTAAAAATGGAGATTCTCTTGTGGAAGAAAAATCTGAAAATACAATTGACCGTATAACAGCAGCGGCTATGCCTAGACCAATCGAAAGAGTTGTTCCTGGTGTTTGTTTTGATTTTGAGATTGTGTATCGAGTCATAGATATAGATGGTGATAATGGTAAAACTGACATAGTTTTTTTTAATAATACAGTCTTAAAAGGTTTAAAACTCTTGCAAAATGATTATTTAGGTGGAGGTGGATCTCGAGGAAGTGGGAGAATAGAATTTATTAACTTAAAAGACCAAGATAATAAAGAAATTACCCTAGAGGAAAACTAGTATGTCTCTATATAAAATCTCGATAAAATTATTATCGCCAATTTCTACTCCTCTAATGGGTGATACTATTTGGGGGCATGTTGTATGGGGAATAGCAAATCATGAAGGAGACGATGCAGTAAATACTTTTCTTTCTGGATGCAGAACAGGGGATGACCCTTTTGTGGTTTCTTCTGCGTTTCCTCATGGATATGTATGTAAACCAATTCCGACAGTCAAGAAACGAAAATCTTTTTTATCGACTATTGATTATGCACAAATAAAAAAGAATAAAAAAATTCGATATATTTCTGCTTCAAATTTTTTCGATAATATATCAAAAATAAAAGATTCTGATGTTATGTTTGATTTTGAGAATTATGAACAAACACGAAATGCAGTTAATAGAATTTCTGGAACAGCAGAAAATGGCATATTGTTTTCAACAAGTGAGCTGTGGGCAAAAGCAGAGAATTCTACATATGATTTGTATGTTTGGACTAATAAATCAATTCAAAGAATACAAAATCTTTTTACGTGGGCTTTCGAAAATGGATATGGCGCTAACAGCTCAATCGGAAATGGGAATATACATGTTTTAAAAACAATACAAGAGATCTTACCTAAGGCAGAAAAAAGCTTTACATATTTAGCTTTGGGCCCTTTTGTAAGAAGCCAAAATGGCGGTATTCCAGATGACGGAATAAAAACTATTTGTGCTGACACCTTTACTCGTACTGGTAAAATTGGAGGTATGTTTGCGGGAGGTGTCTTACAACCATATAAAAAAACAGTAGTTCTTTTTAATGAGGGAGCTGTTATTACAGCAACAAAGCCGCTTAAGTATGTTGGTGTTCTTTTAACTGATATTCATTCAGATAGCAGAATATGCCAATCTGGTTTTGCCCCTGTCATACCAATAGACTTGCAGGAGGATGAGTAAATGTCTAAAAAAAAATATAAGTTAAATATAAAACCTCTAACAGGTATTCATATTGGTTCAGGAGAGACTGTCACTCCATTGGATTATACAGTAAAAACAATGGAATTTAGTGAAGGCAAAAAACAATTATATTTTAAATTTTCTAGTGACAAGATATTACATCGCATAATAGAAGAAGGGAACAAACAAAAAATTTCACAATTTGAAGAAATTAGTAATTCAGAAAATATAAAACGGTTACAAACTTTTTTTCAACATGAATGCAAAATACCTGCTGATATGGAATATCTGAGTGATGTCACCAAAACCTTTTTAGATCGATATAGACATAATATAAACAAAGACCCGTTAGATAATGCTGCAGCTGTCTTGCAAATGTATCGACCTACTGGTAAAAAAGCTCCAGTTATTCCAGGTAGTTCTATAAAAGGGGCAATACGCACAGCTTTATTAGATTTTTATCTTAATCCTCAAAAAGATGATTCCAAATTAAAAAGCTATAGAAAAAGCAAAGATTTAGAAGCTTATTTATTAAAATATGACGATGGATTAGGAAAAAGTGATATGAAAAAAGATCCGCTTCGTTGTATTAGTATTGCAGATTGTACAATACCTGCAAAAGGAACTCAACTTGTAGGATGTCTAAAAAATATTTCTAGAAATTTGGCAGAAGACACTTGTAACGAATTAGATAAGTTACAAATTACAGCCGAAATAATAAGAGGTGTTTATATTGATGGTAAATCTGAATCTCAAACACAATTATTATTAGACACTGATCTTCAAAACCCTGAATTACGTCAAATAAACCAGAAAATATCGGCTAAAGATATTGTAAGTGCTTGTAATTATTTTTATTGGGATACATTCACAGATGAATTTGAGCGATTTTATAGAGATGAAACTGAGCATACTAAATATTGCGAACAACTGTATAAAGATTTAGAGACAATAAATAAAAAAAATGATACCCAATTTATTATACGGTTAGGTAGATGGAGTCAAGTAGAGTTTATGACATACAGTTATGGCTTTGCACTTCCTAAAACAAAAAATAATAAATATGGTGGAACAAGAACAGTCTTTGATTATAATGGAAATTATGTACCTATGGGATGGTGTGTATGTTCTCTAGAAGAAATTAATGAAAAATAAGGGGTGTAGTAATGGGAAAAACAGCAATTATACTGCTTGTGAGTCAGCAGACAATACCTAATGTTATCTTTTTAAAATGGTTTTTTAAAAATAATATGCAAACTAATGTAGATATTATATTTGTATCAACTCATAAAATGGAAGTTGATGAAAAATCTGATTGTATTAAAAATGCTACTAATTTTATGCTAATAAAATTTATAAGTTCTTTTAATACAATCATTGTAAATGAAAATAATATGCAACAAATTCAAAGTGAGCTAAAAAAATACTTCACAAAACACTCCTACCAAAATGTCATTGCTAATATTACAGGTGGGACAAAGCTCATGTCGATTGCTGCATATGATTTTTTTAAAAATCTTGCAAACAGTGAAATTTATTATCAACCTATAAATGACGATTTGCAAAAATTAAATCCAACGAAAGAAATGTATGAAGTAAAGGAACTTGTTACACTTGACGAGTATTTTAAAGCATATGGTATTAAAACAGAATATAAAAATAAATGTCTATTCTCTTTTGAGGTTAATAAAAATATTTACAAGATCATAGAAAAAAATAAGGATGTTGTTAACGCATTAAGAGCATGCAGAAACAGTGATTATTTTAAAAAGAAAACAAAAGGAGGTAAACTAGCAAATTTTAATGAATTGGATGAAGAACAGTTTACAAAAGTCATAAAAAATGGTGTTTCGAAAAAAGAAATTTGTGATTTATTTTCAGAATTTAAATTTGACTCGAATGCTGTTTCTGGAGAACAAATTGACTATATTATTGGGGGCTGGTTTGAAGAATTTGTATTTCAAAAAATTCAAAAAGAACAGAATATTCCCAATGATAAAATAGCTATAAATGTCAAAATTAAGAAAGGAGAAACAGAACAAGAATTAGATGTTGTGTATATTGATACAAAAAATAAATTGCATGTAATAGAATGTAAGAGTTATGTAGATGGCAACAAAGGTTCTGATGTTTTATCCAATGCGTTATATAAAATTCAAGCTATTATTAAATCAGGATTTGGACTTTCTGCTAAATCTCATCTTTATACAATGTCAGTAGTAAACAAAAAAAGTGCATTAAACCGGGCAAAAGATTTTAATATTACTTTAGTTGATAGAACTTCGTTACTGTCAAATGAAGATAAAGAATTTGTTGATGGCTAAAGTTTTTTGTTTACTTAATCATATATTAACTTCGCAACAACTAAAAGAGTTAAAAGAATCCTATAACTGCTCTAAAATTATCTATCCCCCAGACATTCTTTCTGAACAGTGGGCTCAAATACAACCTTCAAAAACTATAAAAAAAGAATTATTAAATAAGGTTGTTTTATGGTTAAAAGAGGGTGGAGCTCAAAAATCTGATTTATTTATTATTCAAGGGGAGTTTGGGCATACCTTTGCCCTCGTAGACTATGCTTTGCAACATAATTTAATACCTCTTCATGCAGTTACAAAAAGAGTTGAAAAAGAAAAACAAGATGGTGAAAAAGTATTCAGAACATATCTTTTTGAACATATATGCTTTAGAGAATATGTATATTTTGATGATATAAAATCGCATACCTAGAATTTCCAATAAAATATCGATTTTTTAGGTAGGTATGCGATTCTTATAATTTATTACAATATAAGTAACAGGAGGATGTAATATGATTTTTTTGAAAAAAAAGATACAAATTTACAATTATTTGGGGCAGGTATGCACAAAACCTGTTATAATTACTGATAATATATATGTTTGTAGAAGGTAGTATAAGAATGGATGACCTGATTTAAGGGATTAAGAC
>JTFN01001184.1_pt1 | contig 28916 bp, 29 predicted proteins | sample 235401 | NCBI WGS metagenome assembly JTFN01 (sample SAMN03067589, study PRJNA260952) | activated sludge metagenome | biome: Sludge; feature: Wastewater; isolation source: CETP activated sludge from augmented bioreactor treating industrial... | place: India:Gujarat | collected 2013-04 | reverse complement strand
CTTTATTATGTACACCCTATGGTGAAAAATTAAATGCTATTGTTAATACTTGGATTATAGACGCACGAAAGCTTTAAAGTTATACTTAACTTAATATATATTTAAGAAACTGAAATAATATTAGGGTGAATGTATGAAAATTGCACAGATGTTTGAGAATAGAACTCTTTTTTCGTTCGAGGTGTTCCCACCTAAGCGTACAAGTTCGGTAGATACTATTTTAACAACTCTCGATGGTTTAAAAGGTCTTAAGCCAGATTTTATTAGTGTGACTTATGGAGCAGGTGGTTCTGTTGTAAATAATGAAACAGTAAGAATTGCAAATCTTATTCAAAATCAGTATGGCATTGAAACTCTTGCTCATTTAACCTGTGTTGAATCTAGTAAAAATGATGTTGACGCAATTTTATCACAGCTTCAAGATAGTGGAGTAGAAAATGTACTTGCGTTACGTGGGGATTTAAAACCTAATGAACAACCAAAAGACGATTTTAAATATGCAAGTGATTTAGTCTCATATATTATCAATAAAACAAAAAATCGCTCAAATGGTAGTTTCGACGTATGTGGAGCCTGCTATCCAGAAGTCCATGGTGAAGCGAAAGATTCTGTCGATGATATTTTGAATCTCAAAAAAAAGGTTGATGCAGGAGCAACTCACTTAATCTCGCAACTTTTTTTTGATAATCAAAAATTTTATGACTTTAAAGAACGAGCTCGAATTGCTGGTGTAAATGTTCCAATTGAAGCAGGCATTATGCCGGTAGTTAAAAAGTCGCAAATAGAACGTATGGTTCTAATGTGTGGGGCGAGTTTGCCTTCAAAATTTGTAAAAACTATGCAACGTTTTGAGCATAATAGCCAAGCACTTCGTGACGCGGGAATTGCATATGCAGTTGATCAAATTGTAGATCTTGTTTCTAATGGTGTAGAAGGTATTCATCTTTATACTATGAATAATCCCTATGTTGCATGCAAGATTAGTGAAGCCGTCGAGAACATAGTGCGGTGTAAATAAAGAAGGTCTTGTCATTAAAATGGATGAAAAAGATATTCAACTTACCACATTGAATCGTAAAGAAGCTCTTCGGTATATGGGGTATAAAAATATAAATTCTCTTTTTAATACTTCGAATTCAAAAAAAATTATAACAGACTTTCAAACAAAAGAATTATTGGATGCTGTAGAAAAAAAGGTGTTTAATGCGGCACAACCAAAGTATACATGGCGCCTTTTTTCTCGTGAACAAGTACCATTAGATTTATTAACCAACCAAGGAAATGATATTGTTACTCATTTACAGGGATGCACGCATATTGTATTTTTGTGTGCAACAATTGGTCCTCAAATAGACAGGCTTATTCGAAAATTGCAAATTACTGACATGGCACAAAGTATTGTTGCAGATAGCTTATCTAGTGTTGCTGTAGAACAAGTTTGTGATAAACTAGAGCTAAAAATTTCTGATGCTGTAGAAAAAAAATTGGGTAAGATCTATTTGACCTTTCGCTTTAGTTGTGGTTATGGAGATTTCCCCTTAGCAATACAAAATCAATTTTTAAGTGTTTTAGATGCAACACGGCAAATTGGGGTTACCGTTACAGAAGGTGGTCTTATGGCTCCTATAAAATCTGTTTCGGCGGTAATAGGAATTTCTAAAAAACCTGTAAATAAACAGCGACGGAATTGTAAAAGTTGTTCGCGATATGATACTTGTAAAATACATGATTAGGAGTTTTTGATGAATGTAAAAGAATTGCTACAGACAAAACCTGTTATTTTAGATGGCGCGATGGGAACCGTTCTTCAAAAACGAGGGCTAGCTGTTCCTGGTGCATTACCAGAAGTTCTATCAATAACAAAAGCTAATGAACTTGTTTCTATTCATCGTTCCTATATTGAATCTGGTGCACAAATTATATATGCAAATACATTTGGTGCAAATTCTTACAAAGCAAAAGATTCTGGATATACTGTTGCCGAGTTGGTCAGTGCAGGGATTAAAAATGCTAAAAAAGCTGCCTTGACTGCTACTCGTCCTCCTTTTTTCCCTGAGGAGCAAGAAAATGCTTTTGTGGCTCTTGACATTGGACCTATTGGGCGACTTATGCAACCTAATGGTGATATGACAGAGAATGAAGCATATCTAATGTTTCAAGAGGTAATGAGTGCTGGGGTTAAAGCTGGAGCAGATTGTATTGTTCTTGAGACCATGACAGATTTACTCGAAATAAAAACGGCGTTGCTAGCTGCAAAAGAGCTAGATTGTAGTAGTTTGACAGATGGTAAAATAGATGAAATCCCTGTCTTATGTACTATGACTTTTGAAGACTCTGGAAGAACTTTTGTTGGTGTAACTCCGGCTGCTGCTGCAATTACTTTATCAGCTTTAGGTGCTGATGCTATTGGTATGAATTGTTCGCTTGGTCCTAAACAAGTTTTTCCTATTGTTAAAGAGCTTTGTGCATATACAAATAAGCCTGTTATTGTAAAACCAAATGCTGGTTTGCCAGATCCTGTGACAAACGATTATGACATAGATGCTTTTGAGTTTGCTCAAGTTATGAAAGATCTTATTCCTTTGGGCGTTTCTGTCTATGGAGGCTGTTGTGGCACAACTTTTCAGTTTATTACAGAACTTTCGAAAGTAATACATAACACATTTAAAGATAACGTTTCTTTCGGGGATATTAATACATCCAAAGATTGTAATTCAGTTTTAAAAAAACAAGAGCAAAAATCGTTTCTTTGCAGTTTTGGAAAAGTTGTCACGGTTGATCGACCTCTAATAACAGGAGAGAGAATTAACCCAACTGGTAAAAAATTATTTAAAGAAGCTTTAGTTAATCATAATATAGATTATGTATTAAAGCAGGGGCTTGCACAAATAGAAGCAGGAGCGGATATTCTAGATGTAAATGTTGGAGTTCCGGGGCTTGATGAAGTTAAAACACTTGTTGAAGTAGTAACTGCTTTACAATCTGTTAGCGATATTCCGTTACAACTTGATTCATCTGATCCAAAAGCTTTAGAGGCTGCCTTAAGGATTTATAGTGGAAAACCGCTTGTTAACTCTGTGAATGGTGAGAAAAAATCGCTTGATAGTATTTTGCCTTTAGTAAAAAAATATGGAGCAGCCGTCGTTTGTCTTACACTAGATGAAAACGGTATTCCACAGACCGCAGAAGAGCGATTTGCAATTGCTAAACGGATTGTAGAAAGGGCAGATTCATTAGGAATTAGCCGTAGTGATTTGTATGTTGACTGTTTAACGCTTACAGTTTCTGCCGAACAAAACCAGGCTGTCGAAACTTTAAAAGCATTGCGCATGGTAAAAGAAAATCTTGGTGTAAAAACAACATTAGGTGTTTCAAATATTTCATTTGGTTTACCAAACCGAGAACTTATTACTCGTACTTTTTTGACTATGGCATTAGAGACAGGCCTTGATCTTGCCATTATTAATCCAAACAAAGAAGCGATGAGTGGAACCATAAAAGCTTTTAATGTATTGCATAGCTATGATGAAAGTAGTCGCTCGTATGTAGAAGCCTATAAAGACTGGAAACCACTTTCTAAAAGCGATGCAATAATTGGAACATCGGCAGAACAGACCCAAGGACACGGTACGTCTCAAATAACAGATTCTGCAATAGCAAATGATAGTGTACTTTTTGTTGCAGTCCAGGCTGGACTAAAAATGGATGCAAAAAATGCTACAAAGCAATTGATCGCTCAAGATGTCGCTCCGATGGAAATAGTCGAAAAACATCTCATCCCAGCTTTAGATGCAGTAGGTACAGATTTTGAAACTGGACGCCTTTTTCTGCCACAACTAATACAATCTGCATCTGCGGCTCAGGAGTCATTTTCGGTAATTCGAAGTGCTCTAGATTCTGCTGGCAAAAAATCCGTTTCAAAGGGAACTATTGTTATAGCTACTGTAAAAGGCGATGTTCACGATATAGGTAAAAATATTGTAAAAGTATTGCTTCAAAACTACGGATATAACGTAATTGATTGTGGAAAAAATGTCCCACCACAAACGATAGTTGATGCAGTTATAAAGTATGATTGTAAGCTTTGTGGGCTTAGTGCTCTTATGACTACTACACTTTCTTCTATGCAAGAAACAATAAATCTTATCCATGAGCAAAAACCTGATTGCAAAGTTATGGTTGGTGGAGCTGTTCTTACAGAAGACTATGCAAAAACAATACAAGCTGATTTTTATGGTAAAGACGCTCAATCATCTGTTGCTTATGCAAATTTGGTATTTGGAAATCATCAAAGTTAATATAGTATTTTATCTATTATTTTTTTTACTCGTCTTATTTATGTACATTCGTGCATCAGCTTGTTCTATGTAATCTAATAGTAAATCTGTATTTGGTACAAAGGATATTCCAAATGAGAAATGTATGTGCTGTCCTATTTTTGTTTCAACAATTTTGTTTTTGATTCTTTCTATAATTGCTTTAGTCTGTATTTCTTTTATTCCACTAAAAATAAGTAGAAATTCATCTCCTCCAAGCCTAATAATTGCATCATCGCTTCGTAGTATGCTTTTAGTACATTGTACAAGAGTTTTTAATAGTTCATCTCCATATACATGGCCATATTTGTCATTTACTTTTTTAAAATTGTCTAAATCTAACATAGCTAGAGAACATGACCTTCTTGGATTTTGTTTCATAAATGTATGAATGTAAGATCGTGAATATGCTCCAGTTAACTCATCCAATATAGCTTTATTTTTAAAAATATCTCTATCTTGAGAAAGTAGCTTTATCTTCTTATTCATGAAGCGAATAATAAAAAAATAGATAATAAATGCAATTATAATAATAAAAATAATTATTCTTATAATTACTAATAATGAGATTTCATTAATTTTAGAAAATATTGTTGTTTTAGAAGCTTTTACTGATAGAATAGTGCCATTAGTAAGTGTTTCATTGTAATATAAATAATTAGTATCTTCTTCTGGTTGTCCATTTGTTATTACTGTTAATGAATATGAATCAGTATTTAGTTCTGCTATAATTTTATTTAATGAAAAATAAACTATATCATATCCTACTATTTTTTTATTAGTAGAAATAGGAGATTCAACTTTTAACACATAGGTAGAATCATTTTTATAGATTGTATATATAATTGTTTTAGAATTGAGGTTATTAGAAACAGCGAAATTGTCATGATTGTTATTTATTATATGGATGAGAGTCTTGCCGTTTATTATTCGTTGTGCAGAAAGTAAATTATCTAAAACATCTATACCATCTTTATATTTTTGTTTAGAAAATCCAGCTAATTCATTAAAAGTTATTTTGTTATCCTCATATTCTGCTATTTTATCTCGAATTGCAGATCGACTTGAAAGACTCTTAGATCCTTGAATATTCTTTTCTATTTCATTTTTAAAAATCTGAGTAATATTTGTGGCAGCATTATTAAAGTTTGCAATATTATTTCTTAGTATAATATTTCTCATTGGAAGATAAATACCAAGTAAAATAAATACAATACTTAAAATTAATATTAAAATACTGACTTCTTGTGTTCTTTTTATAACCTCTTTCATTAAATCCTCAATAATCAAAATATCATATATTTAAATATTTAGCAATTTTAGAGTTCCTTGTAACTTAGTTACATAATTATTATAAAAGAATCTTTATAGTATAATAATATATATTAAGTGGAGTATAAAATTATGAAATCACGTAAATTTTTAGGTAGAAAACTCTATTCTTTTTTTGAAACATATATAATAACAGTGAAAGCTTTTAGAATGATGCCTGTTATGGCTCGTGCTGAGAAAAACAAGCTTGTGTCAAAACAGTTTAGGGAACGGATAATGCTTGCTGTTACAAATGTAAACGGCTGTCCTATGTGTTCTTATGCTCATACTAAAATGGCCTTAGAGAGTGGTATGTCAAATTCTGAAATACAAAACTTGCTAGATTCAGAGCCTAATCTTAATCATAGTTCTATTCCTGAAGAAGAAGCAGCGGCTATCTTTTTTGCACAGCATTATGCTGACAGTCGCTGTAAACCAGATAAAGAAGCTTGGCAAAATATTGTTGATCGTTATGGGAGGCAAAAGGCTTTAGCGATTCTTAGTGCAATAAGAATTATTACAATGGGAAATGCTTTTGGGGTTCGTTTGGGGGGGATTACAGATCGAATTCATGGTAAAGAATTCGATAAGAGAACAAATCCGCTTACGAGTATACTCTTTTTGTTAGCTTCAATAATTACTATTCCATTTGTACTTATACATGTTCTTGTATTAAATTTATTTAAAATTAAATATATATAAGTTTTTGTGACTTTGTTACAGTTAAATCTAAGAATTTTATTAAGGTAGATGTTATAATAAAATAATTCTTGGAGATAATCATGACTAAAACTAATAAAATCATACGTTATGTTGTACTTATTCTTTCTCTTCTTTTTATAACTATAGGATTCTTGCGAAGAGAGCATCTTGTTGTTTTACAAAAAGCCGTTCATATTTGCCTAGAATGTATTGGGATAGGTTAAAATTGGCAATGGATAGGAGAACATGATGAAAGAAAAAAGAGTGAAAACAAAAGTTCAAAAAAGTGAGCGTAAACGTACTATAATTCAATTAATAGCTACCGCTTTTTCTAACGGATATGTGGTTGGGTTTTTTAAACATACAATTTTTACTGGTAAGTCTAAGATGTTTTGTGTTCCAGGACTTAATTGTTATTCTTGTCCAGGTGCTCTGGGAGCCTGCCCAATTGGAGCGATTCAAGCTGTTCTTGGAAGTAAAAAATTTAATTTTTCGTATTATGTGTTTGGACTCGTTGCGTTTATTGGCGTTATGTTTGGTCGGATTGTATGTGGCTTTTTATGTCCTTTTGGGTTACTTCAAGATTTACTTTACAAAATACCTGTCCCTAAAATACACATTCCCAAAAAAGTAGATAAACCATTACGGTGGCTTAAATTTGTCATTTTAGTTGTCTTTGTTATACTATTGCCTATTTTTGCTGTTAACCAATTTGGGATTGGTGATCCTTTCTTTTGTAAATATATTTGTCCTCAAGGTGCTCTTGAAGGGGGAATTCCTCTTGTAAGTTCTATTCCTAGTTTACGTGAAAACTTAGGATTTTTATTTAATTGGAAGATGGGCTTGTTAGCTTTTTTTATTCTTTCTTCAATGTTTATTTATCGCCCATTTTGTAAATTTGTTTGTCCATTAGGTGCTTTTTATGCGCTTTTTAATAAGATAAGTTTTTTTCAAATGCATGTGGATATGACAAAATGTATTCATTGTGGGAAATGTGAAAAAACGTGCGATATGAATGTTGAAGTGCTCAAAAATATTAATAGTATGGAATGTATCCGTTGTGGCAAATGTAAATCAGTTTGCCCTACAGGTGCAATTAGTAGTGGATTTAAAAACGCAGGGATTAAATATCATAAAATAGATCAAAAATAACAAAGACTTATTTTTAGGCTCCAATAAAAAACATTACTATCATAAGAATAATCAGTGTGACAGGGGTATATAGCACAAGAAGATTATTATAGAAAATATTTTCTTTTTTATATTTTTCTCCCAAGAAAACAGTAATAATGAAAGGCGGTGGAAGTAGAAAAAAAATGATAAAAGCATAAATCATTATCTGATTTATATCCATGACATATCTTGTCGTAAAAAATGCTAAAAGTGTGCCAAAAATACCAACAACAATAAGTCTAACTCCTATCAAATGAAGGGCAGATTTCCATTCTATTTTCTTAAAATTCAACTGAGCTCCGATAATTAAAAGAATTAGTGGAGTAACAATACCTGAAAGAATATCTGCAGAAGATAATAACCCAAGAATTATAGGATTGTATTCTATGTGACTGTAAATTCCGGAAAGATTAAGAAATAAGGCAGAGAGAATAGCAATAATAATTGGAGATTTAAAAAAAGATTTAATAATCTTTTTAAAGTGAACCTTGCCTATATTTTTTGCTTCGAGAAGTGGTGCATATACAAACCAGATGTAGAATTCATGCCCAAGCCCTATTAAGAGAATATAATGAAGATTTTCGACTCCGAAGAGGCTAGTAAAAAGTGCGACTCCTACCATTCCAAATTCAAAACCTGTAAAGAAAAAAGGTGAAAAAGGATACTGGCACATTCCAGTTTTATTAAGAATAATACCTGTTACATATAGAAGATTGCAAATAATAAAAGTTCCTGCAAATAACAGAATATAACTTGCCTCAACTTTCATTGTTAAAAAAGACATAAAAAGAATAGCGGGAAGCCCAGCGCTTACAATAATTTTTTTTAAGCCTACTACCATGTCTTCTTTAAGAACTTCGGTTTTTTTAAGAAAAAAACCAATAAGCAAAAGAAAAAATATTGGGAAAAACTTGATAAATATATCTAATACCATTTTATAATAATGAATGTAAAAGAATTTCTTGTCAATTCTACTTATCCCGATTACAATCTATATAAGTATTTATTAACTTGTTCAAATAGTATTAAAAAAAGTGATTTGTTTTTTAATCCGCTAGGGTAGTTGTTTTTGCTTTTTTTATTGTTTTATCTAAAGCACATACAATAGACATTTTATCTACATGTAATTCGTTGGCAATTAGTTGACATTTTGTAAGTAACAAGTAGTACAGAGATTTGCGAGGAGTTTCACTTAAGCTTTCATAATTACCTTGTCCTTTTGCAATAACCATATCTACAGTGTTATATAAGTTTTTGAATTCTTCTGAGCAACGATCTATTACGGTTCCAAGAGAACCATCACCATTTTCAACTATAGTTGAAAAATCTTGCATATGAACTTGTAATGCATCGCCTAATATTACATCATTTACAGCTGGTTTACCTCGAACTCCATAAAAAATTTGTATTGACGGATACTGTTTTTTTATTGTTTGAATAAAAAGTTTATCAAATACTATTTCTCCACAATTATCTCCAAGATATAGTACTGTTTTGCTCTTTGATAAATCGGACAATAATTGTTCTGAGTTGTCTATGCCAAATGGAGTATTCTCTATTGTTTTAATTGACTCCAATAATTCGTCAATCGAAAAATTTCTTTGTATAGCAAGATCTAACATGTTTCCTAAAATGGCTGTTGCTAATGCTGTTTTTAATGGATTTTTTGAATTTTGAATTGTTTTTTTTAGTTCAGGAACATAGGTTAAAAACTTTTGGTTATATTTTTTTCTAATTTCTTTATATAAATCTCGTCCGTCAAAATGACTAAGAAATGTCTGCCAAACAATACCATATATTTCTGGTGATGTTTTTGTTTTTAAATCTTGGTTGTAAATTGCATTAAGAACTTCTTTTAGTAAATCAAATCTTTCAGAATCGAGTTTCTCTATTTCAGCAACTTTTTTAACTTGATGGAGAATACAATTAGCACATTCTAATGCAAATTTCATACTACATTACCTCTATTAAGTATACGTGTTAGTGTATACTTAGAATCTTTTACAGCAGTATATATAATTTTAAAAAAAGCTACAATTCAAAACATATTAGAAATACTAATACCATAATTGAATCGTAGCTCTTTTTTTAAAACGCTTTGGTTATTAAAGTTTTGCTTCTACCTTATTTTTCCAAAAATCAGAAAAATTTTCTTCAGTAATACCTGTAATTACTTCGCCATCAATGCGGAGATTTGCACCTGGTTCTTCACAGTGTCCAAGACACATACATCCTGCAAGTTCGATTTTGTTTTCTAAACTTTTTTCTTTAATAGTTTTTTTTAGTAGTTCAAGAATTTGAGGACCACTTTTAACATGGCAAGAACTGCCTAAACAACATTCAATTTTCATATTTCTACCTCACATAAAATACCGGTAAAAGCCGGAAGTTTTGTTTGCTTATGCAAACATAATAACTAATTTTGTGGCCAATACAATTGCAACTAAAGCAATTGGATAGGTTGTTGCGTATGCAGATGCAACTTCGTCTGTACCAGCTGTTTGAATAAGAGTGCCAAGAGCTGGAGTGCTTGTCATTCCCCCCGTTATAGAACCTAAATTGTTAAATATTTCAAGTTTAAATGCATATTTAGCAATTAAAAATCCTGCAATCATTGGAACGCAAGTTAGTATTGCTCCGTATATAAAATACGAAACTTTTACGTTAGCAATAAAGTTAACACCCCCGGGAACTCCTGCACCTATTAAGAATAAAACTAGTCCGAGTTCACGAAAAAAGTTTAATGATTCTTTTGGCATACGGCAGTCAATACGTCCAACATGCTGGAAATGACCAATTATTAAACCTGCAATTAACGTTCCTCCTGATTTACCAAGAGAAAAGTTAATACCAGGTATTTTTATTGCTCCGATTAAGCATCCCAGTGCAATTGCTAAAAAAAATGGGAAAAATCCAAATTTATCAAGTTTTATAAGATTTCCTTTTGGAGTAGGAATCTTTACAGCACTGGCGGCTACAAAACTTTCTCTTTCTGCCTTTATATCTATTTTTAGAATTTTAGGAATGATTTGAACAAAAAGTACTACTCCTAAAATACCAAAGATATAAGCAATACCATATCCTGCAACAAGTTGATCTGGATCTCGCAAAGCTCCAGTTGAAGAAACTGTTCCAGCTACAGCGGCAGCAGCTTCTTTTGCAGAGGCCAAACCAGGGGTACTGGTAAGTCCTCCGGTCATTAACCCTACTGCCATTTCTGGAGAAAGGTTTTTGTCTAGATGCAAAAATAGTAATGCTGTTATTGAACCGAGTGCAATAATAATAATTCCGTTTAATAAATAAACAATAGAACTTTTATTCATTGTGCGAAAGAACTTTGGTCCTGCAATAAGTCCAACTGCTGTGACAAAAAGAGCTGTTCCTAAGCCTGAAATCAGACTGAACTTAGATTTTATAGCAGCATCAAATAATACTATTTTTGTATTTCCAATACTAAACTCAGGTACATAGCTGACCAAGATGCCCCAAATAAGGGCAACAAGCAGTACTCCGGCTGTTCCTAAAGAAATACCTTTTATACTGAATCCGCCAACTATGTATCCAAGTGCGGCTATAGCAAATACTACAAAATAAATTGAAAGAGCTGAATTAGCTACACCTGCGAAATATGACATTATTTTGCTTCAAACCTCGGATTTCCATGTGTATATGTTGGCAAAAGCATTGGTGATACTTCGTCTCCAGTAATTCCTGCTGCTTTTCGCTCTGATGAAAATTTATTTACATGCTCGAGGGAAAGTTTTCCTATTTTTGTGTTTTTTGCGGCAGCTGCAGCAGCTTTACCTGCATCACGACCGAAAACAATTATATCTAACAAGGAGTTCCCCATAAGTCTGTTTCGACCGTGGATTCCGCCAACTGCTTCACCTGCAACAAAGAGGTTCTGTACGCTAGACATACACTCTGTGTCAATTTCGATACCACCATTTTGATAGTGAAGGGTAGGGTAAACAAGCATTGGTTCTTTTCTAATATCAATACCATATTTGGCAAACATTCGCATCATAGCAGGGATTCTTTTTTCTATGGTTCCTTCACCACTAATTTTTTCAATCATTGGGCTATCGAGCCAGATACCAAATCCATGTTGTGTTGGAACACCTTTTTTGCGATCGCCACATTCTCTAATAAGAGATGCTGCAGCAACGTCGCGGGTTTCAAGAGGATTCATAAAGACTTCTCCATCAACATTTACAAGTTTTGCACCAAGAGAGCGTACTTTTTCTGTTACTAAAGCACCAAAAATTTGTTCAGGAAAAGCTACTCCAGTAGGATGATATTGCAATGTATCTTGATACAAAAGTTTTGCACCTGCGCGATAAGCAAGGACTAAACCATCTGCAGTTGCGCCATAGTGATTTGTGGTAGGAAATCCTTGGTAATGCATACGTCCAGCCCCACCTGTTGCAATAATTACTGTTTTTGCTTTTGCAATAGTAATTTCTTGTGTTTCCATGTTTAGAAGAACAGCTCCTGCTGCTTTTCCGGTTTCATCCAAGATAATTTCAATAGCAGAAGTAAATTCAACCATTTTAATGCCTTGGTTTTGTGCTTCATCTCGAATAGTACGCATAATTTCAGCACCAGAATAATCTTTTGCAGCATGCATTCTTTTTCGGGATGTACCACCACCATGGGTTGTAATCATTGTTCCATTTTTGTCTTTATCAAATTCAACACCTAAATCATTTAGCCATTTTATAGCCTCTGGAGCTTCGGTAACAAGTTTTGCAACAAGTTCTTTCTTTGCTGCAAAGTGTCCTCCACCGTAAGCATCTAAAAAGTGTTGTGCTGGAGAGTCGTTAGGTTTATCGGCTGCTTGGATACCCCCTTCTGCCATCATGGTATTAGCATCACCATGGCGAAGTTTGGTTACCATCATAACCTTTGCACCTGCTTTATTAGCTTCAAGTGCTGCTGAAGTTCCAGCTCCACCACCACCAATAACAAGAACATCGACATCATAGTCAACCCGGTCAAGTTTTACGTCTTCAGGTTTTACACGACCATTAGCTTGTAAAATTGTAGCCAATTCTAAAGGAGCTTTTTCTCCTTTATTTGGTCCAATTTTAAGGTTTGTAAATTGTGATTTTATATAATCTGGATGATAGGTTTCGAGAAGTTTATCTTTTTCTTCTGCACTCATACGTTTAGGATCCATAGGAGTGTTCTTATCCCTATTTGCTTCAACTTTTTTCATCGAATCAAGCATTGCTTTTGAATATACTGCCATAATTATCTCCTATTTCTCAATTTCACGATTGTTATAATCTTTTTTAATTTCTTCAACAGGTTCTGACATAATTGCGTCCATGTCGTTTTTATATAAACCATCAAGAATGTCTTGAACACGTTTTTCTAAGTGATCAGATTTTGGTGCAATGTATTTACCGTTTAATCGTCGTGCTAATAAAGCTACCTGATTGTGAGAAATTCCTGCTGGGCAACGTGATGAACAAATACCGCACATTACACAGTCAAAAGATTCTTCGGCGCATTTTTCAAACTCGCCACGTTGAGCATATGCAATGTATTGCATAACGTTTATATCTTGTGGACAAGCTTTTGTACAGGCATTACAACCTACACAAGAGTAAATTTCTGGATAGAGTTGCATCATAATTTGCTGTGTAGGTTTAGCGTTTTCAATGTTAAAAACACGTTTATCCATAGGAAAGAAAGGAAGTGTTGCAATGTACATTCCTTCTTCTACTTGTTGCTGGCAAGCAAGGCATGTTTTAAGTTCATTTTCACCTTTTATACGGTAAATAGTTGCACAAGCACCACAAAATCCATTACGACATCCAACTCCGCGTACTAGTTTATAACCTGCATATTCCATTGCGGTCATTATTGTTAGGGAATTAGGAACAGCATATTCTTTACCCATTATAAAAACGTGTACTTTTTCTTCATTTTCAATATCATTTGTCTTTTTTTCAGACATACTAAACTCCTTTTTATTCTAATATTCAGGTGGTAATTCACCAAGTTCATCGAATCTAAATACAGGTCCGTCTAAACAAACGTATTTATCACCAATATTACATCTACCACATTTTCCGATTCCACATTTCATACGCAATTCCATTGTTGTATATATGTGATCATCTTCAAATCCTAGTTCTTTTAGAGCCTGAACAGTAAATTTAATCATAATTGGCGGTCCACAAATAAGAATGTATTGGCTTTTATCAGGATTGAGTTCGGTAACATACGAAGGAACAAAACCAACATGGCCATCCCAGCCTTCTTGTTCACGGTCAATTGTGATATACGGTGTTATGTTAGGGTCTTTTTCCCATTCTTCTGTAATTTCTTTGTAGTCAACCAAGTCATCTTTAGATCTTGATCCATAAATTACTTCAATTTTTCCGTAGTTTTCAGGTTTTGCACGACAGTAGTTTATAACAGAATGAAGAGGAGCAAGTCCAATACCACCAGCAATAAATAACAAGTCTTTGCCTTTTAATTCGCCTTCTACAGGGAATGGACGCCCATAAGGACCTCGTATTGTAATTTCGTCACCAACTTCCAATCCGTGAAGTGCATTAGTTAAGGACCCTGCATTTTTAATGGAGAATTCTTGATATTCTTCAACTGTAGGTGAAGATGTAATAGATATCATGGCTTCTGAAATGCCAGGAATTGAAAGTATTGCACATTGTCCAGGCATGTTATCAAAAAGTTTTTTGCCATCTAATCCTACAACACGAAACGTTTTAACATCTGGGGTTTCTTGTGTAATTTTAATAACTTTACCTACGTAAGGTATTAATGCATCTTGTGCCATTATTTATCCCCCTTAATAGAGTCATCTGCATTGATTGTTTCGATAACTTTAATAATATTGTTATGTGTAGGACATTTTTGCAAACAACGTCCACAGCCTACACAAGCAAAAGTATTTTCATATCGTGCTGGGTAGTAAACTAATTTATGCATAAAACGTTGTCTAAATTTTTGATACTGTTGGGTACGAGGATTAGCAGCGGCCATTTTTGTAAAGTCAGAATACATACAACTATCCCACGTTCTAAAACGTTTAATACCGGTTCCTGTGTCCATATCTTTTATGTTGTAACACATACAAGTTGGACAAACATAGGTACAAGTACCACATCCAAGACAAGATTCAGCCATATGTTTCCATGTTTCTGAATTAAAAATTGGATTTAAGTTTTCGTGTGTAAACTTGCTTAGGTTTTGGTTAGCAAACTTTTGAGAATCCATTACAGCAGTAATTTCATCTTTAAGTTTTTCGACAGGGGCTGTTTCAGCATCCATGTCGGCTCCTGCACTGGTTAATTCAGCTTTTATAGAATCAAGTAATTTTGTACCTTTTTCTGTTTTTGCTTCGAACCACACATTTCCATCATTCATCCATGTACTTATGTCACCAATAGGAAATTCTTTACCGTTTCCGTCTTTTCCATTAGAAGGATTAGCAGCGTCAATATCAAATAATTTGCAAAAACAAGTAGGGGCTGCCTCATTACAAGCCATTGTAATAACAGTTCCGTGTTTTCTGCGGTTTTCGTAATATGAATCGACAGGGTTTTGATTTAAATAAACGCGGTCTATAAGTGAAAAGGCTTTTGCGTCGCATGCCTTTACACCAAAGACAACAAAATCTTCTATTTTCTCATGGCTGTCAATAACTTTAAAGTTTTTTGAAGTACCTTTTATTTCATATAAATCTTCTTTTTTTGGAAAGAAAAAATCTTTTGCGCTACGAACAGTGTTTTGTGCTCTTGAATATTCAACACCTTCTGCCCATTGAGCATATTCTGCTTCGCCATCTTTCTTTTCTACAGGCATGTATAATGCTTGTTTAGCAGCGATAGCGGCAAAAACATCGTTTAATTTAGCTTCTGATACTTTTATCATTATTTTTTGCCTCCATGTGATTCACAGGCTTCGCTTCTTGCAAAAATAATTGATGGATTTGCATCGCTTTCTTTGTAACTTTGAAGTGGTGAATCACCTTCTACTTTTTCGCCAGCCTGATAATCGCCATATAGTTCGTTTAAGTCTTTTATAACCTTTCGATTAAGCAAGTGAAGTGGAATATTTTCTGGGCATACACGTGAACATTCGCCACAATCGGTACAGCGACCTGCAACGTGAAAAGCACGAATTATGTGGAACTGATTTTCTTCAAAACTGTTAGCAGCAATTCTTTGGTCAACTCCAAGTGTTGGGTTGTCAAAAACGCATTGAATACAAGAACAAGCAGGGCATACGTTTCGACAAGCGTTACAACGAATACATTTACTTAACTCAGCTCTCCAAAAGTCAAATCTTTCATCTGGTTGTTTAGATTCAATTTCTGATACTTTATCAAAGCGATGTGCGTTTTGAGCTTCTTTATCAGCAGTTTCATCTTCTGCAACGCCTAAAAGTTCGTCTTTTACAACATGTGTTTTACCAAGACAAAATTCACAAGGAGCGGCTTCGCCACTTAATGTTCCGTCCTCATTACTTTTTATTTCTTCGTTACAAGGAACACCGATTATATAAGTATTCTCGCGTTTTACTCGATATTCTTTTATAAGTTGGTTAAAACTATAGGTATCGTTTGGTTTTAAGAAAGCAAGTATTTTACCCTCTTTCTTAGTTTCTTCTATTAAGTATTTAGAAAGATTTGCTGCGCAATATTCATTATAAACAAAATTTTTGTCTAATCCGTCTGCACTTGTAAATACAGCAGGGGTTACATCGTAATCGAATAACCCTTTTTCCCAGCCAATTACACGGTTTACGGTTCCGTCAGCAAGCAACTCTTTTGCACGTGCAATCATTTTTGACTGCAACTCTGCAGCTGATTTTATATTTTGCATCGGATATCCTCCAGTTGTTTATTAGGACCTAAGTCGGTAATTTTTTGCACAAACTCGTTCATTACTTTTCCAAAACGAGCTCCTTCTGCAGCAGAAACCCAGTCTAGCCCAGTTCTATTTCGATCTATTCCTAAATAATCTAGCATACTAAACATGAGTGTCATTCTTCGGCGTGCATAAAAGTTACCTGTTGTATAATGGCAATCACCAGGGTGACAACCGCAAATAATTACCCCATCTGCTCCCCGTTGATAAGCACGAAGTATAAACAATGGGTTAATACGGCCAGAACAAGGGACACGTACAATTTTTACGTCAGCAGGATATTCAATTCGGTTTGTTCCTGCTAAATCTGCTCCAGTATATGAACACCAGTTACAGCAAAATGCAATTACTTTTGGTCTAAAAACGCCAGGGGCACTTTCAGGGCCGTGCATTTCGTTTGTTTCTTTAGTTACAGACATAATTGGTCAACCTCCGCCATGATTTGTTTATTAGAGAATCCTTTTAGATCCATAGCTCCTGATGGACAGGCAACGGTACAAGCACCACATCCAAGACAAACAGCTGGATTAACCTGAGATACACGTCTAATAATTGTTGTGCGATTAGGTCCACGGAATTCTTTTTCTTCATAAGTAATAGCACCTGCAGGGCATACATTTGCACAAGCTCCACAACCATTACATTTCATTTCGTCGCTTTCTGCTACACAAGGGTTAGTTGCGAGTTTGTCTTTAGAAAGTAAGCCAAGAACTTTTGCAGCAGCACCAGAAGCCATACATACTGTTTCTGGAATATCACGAGGTCCGGCACATGTTCCAGCAAGAAAAACTCCTGCGGTTGGGCTTTCTACTGGACGTAATTTAGGATGTGCTTCTACCATAAATCCGTTTGTATCTATAGAAGCATTTAACATTGTAGCTACGGATTGAGCTGTAGGATCTGGCTCCATTGCAGCAGCAAGTACAACCAAATCTGCATCTATATGAAGTTGTTTATTCATAAGTAAGTCAGAAGCTTGAATTTTTAATGTACCATCACTAGATGGAACTACTTTACCAATGCTACCTTTTATATAGTGAACATTGTAACGCTCAACGGCTCGACGATAAAATTCATCAAAAGCTTTTCCAGGGGCACGAACGTCTATATAAAATACATAAACATCTGTGTCTGGATATTTTTCGCGAATCATCATTGCGTGTTTTGCTGTATACATACAGCAAATTTTAGAACAATATTCTTTACCACGACAACTTGTATCACGACTACCAACACAAGACTGGAATACAATAGTTTTTGGATGTTTACCATCTGAAGGGCGGAGGAGTGTACCACCAGTAGGGCCGGCAGCATTCATAAGTCTCTCTAATTCGAGGGAGGTTATAACATCTTTGCTTTGTGAGTATCCAAACTCTTCAAATTTGTCAACTTTAATTGGTTTAAAACCTGTTGACATAACAATTGCGCCATATTTCTTTTCTATAAGTTCATCTTTTTGAGTATAGTCAATTGCATTAGAAGGGCAGACTTTTTCACAAATACCACAAACACCTTTTGTAAGTTTTAGGCAAGAGTTTTTATCAATTGCAGCAACATTAGGAATGGCTTGTGCAAAAGGAATATTAATTGCTTTTCTGTTTGCTAAGTTTTCGTTAAATGCATCTAAAACATTGTGCTGAGGGCATTTTTCGATACAAGCTCCACAACCTGTACATTTATCTTCATCAACAAATCGAGCTTTTTTGTTAATCTCAACTATAAAATTACCAACAAAGCCACTAACTTTTTGAACTTCGGCAAAACTAATAATGTTAATATTAGGATGTTGTGCACATTCAACCATTCGAGGTGTCATAATACACGAAGCACAATCGAGGGTTGGAAATGTTTTATCAAGTTTAGCCATTGTACCACCGATTGTTGTTGATTTTTCAACAATGTCAACGGGGAAACCAGCTTCAGCAATATCAAGAGCGGCCTGCATACCTGCAATACCACCACCGATAACAAGAGCTCGTTTTTCAACAGGACTTTCGCCATCTTGTAATGGAGTGTTTAGATTAACTTTTGCAATAGCAGCACGACCAAGAGCAACTGCTTTTTCAGTAGCTTGAGCCATGTCTTTATGAACCCATGCACATTGTTCACGAATGTTTGCACATTCAACCAAATATGGGTTTAAACCAGCTTCTTGAGCAGCTTTTCTAAATGTTTTTTCATGCATACGAGGAGAGCAAGAACAAACAACTACACCAGAAAGGTTTTCTTCTTTTATTTTTTCTTGAACAAGTTTTTGACCTGCTCCAGAGCACATAAACATATAATCTGTTGAATAAACAACACCAGGTTCATTTTGTAAGGTTTCTGCAACCTTCTTTACATCTACTGTAGCTGCAATATTAGTACCACAGTGACATACAAATACACCAATTCTTCGCATCTATAGTATCCTTTATTTCTTGTACTTTCTAAAAGCGCTTACGATTGCCTGTTGTGGCAAATCCGGATCAAGTTTCGATACAAGATCTTCTGCACTCATACGGTTTCCACCTTTTTCACGTAAAGCAGCATTTCTAATTGTTTCAATAATATTAGCTGGTTCTACTCCACGAGGACAACGTTCGACACAGGCAAAGCAAGAAAGGCATTTGTACAATGATTCTGATTTTAAAAGAGGTCCAATTTCACCTGTTTCTACCATATATACAAATTCATGTGGATGATATTCCATGTCGTCATAACTAGGGCATGTAGCTGAACATTTACCGCATCTCATACACTTGTTAGGATTTGCACCACTTTGTGCAATAATTTCATCACGAAGATCGTTAATATCCATTATTTAGCTCCTTTTGCACATGGTGCATCTTTAACAGAAGCGCTTACACCACTTTTACCATTTTTGAGAGCTTCTTGAGCTTCTTTAGAGCCAAGTGCTGCTGCAAGAATTGTTGTAAAATATACAACCGGAAGTTCTGGATGATTTCCATTTGTATTTAAGTTATACAAACAAAGAGGACACGCTGTTACCAGCATTTTAGCTCCCATATCTTCTGCATTTTCTAAAATCATGTTGCTTCGTTTTACAGGAATTGATTTATCTTCTAAAGTTGTATAAGCACCACAACATTCATTACGTTGAGCGTAAATAACAGGTTCTGCTCCAACAGCTTTAATAAAATCCTCTATAATTGTAGGGTTTTCTGGATTGTCCATCTGTAATACATCACTTGGGCGTAGTAACAAACAACCATAATAAGCTCCAATTTTCATATCTTTAAGAGGATTGGTTACTTTTTCGGCAAGTTTGTCAAATCCAACTTTGTCTCTAAGAACTTCGAGAAAATGTATTACGTTTGTTTCTCCATTGTAAGGTTGTTTTAATTCAAAATCTGAATCACCTTTCATATAGTTGTTAGCGCGTTTTCTCTGGTCTTCATCTGTAAGCATATCATTGTTTACTTGTTTTAGTACGTTGTGACATGCAGAACACATTGTTACCAATTCTTCGTTGTTGTCTTTTGCTTTTGCAAGTGCTCGAACAGATGACAATTTTGTTGCAATTTCATCTTTTCCAATTGGATAAACGCCACCACAACATTGCCAGTTAGGAATTTCTTCTAGTTCTATTCCCAATTTATTTGCACTATACAAACCATATTGTTCTAAATCCTTAGCTTTATTTTTTAATGTACAGCCAGGATAATAACTAAATTTCATATATCGTCCTTTCGGTTTAATTAAACCATTTTTTCTGGATGAAATACCTCATCAAATTTTTCTTCAGTTAAAAACCCAAGTGAAACACAAGCTTCTTTAAGTGAGATATTCTCTTCGTATGCTTTGTGGGAAGTTTTTGCTGCTTTTTCGTATCCGATGTAAGGATTAAGCGCAGTTACAAGCATTAGCGAATTATACAAATTATCATGCATTTTGTCTTTGTTTGCTTTTATTCCTACTGCACATTTATCGTTAAAGGAAACAATAGATTCTGAAAGTAGTCGTACAGACTGTAAAAAATTATAGGCAATTACTGGCATAAAAACATTTAATTCAAAGTTACCTTGAGTTGCAGCCATACCAATTGCAGCATCGTTACCCATAATTTGAACAGCAACCATAGTTACTTGTTCACATTGAGTAGGATTTACTTTGCCTGGCATAATAGAAGATCCTGGCTCATTAGCTGGAATGCTAATTTCTCCTAATCCATCGCGAGGACCAGATGCTAGCCAACGGACATCGTTTGCAATTTTCATCATATCTGCTGCTAATGCTTTTACCGCACCATGGGCAAAAACAATTTCATCTTTACTAGTAAGAGCATGAAATTTGTTAGAAGCTGTTATAAAATCTTTTCCAGTTAAATCTGCAATTGCTTTTGCAACAGAAACGTCAAACCCTTTTGGAGCATTTAATCCTGTTCCAGTAGCGGTGCCACCAAGAGCGAGTTCTTTTAATGGTTTTAAAGCTAATAAAACAAGCTCTCGATCACGTTCTAAAGAGGCTCGCCAACCACTAATTTCTTGAGAAAAACTTATAGGAACTGCATCTTGTAGATGTGTTCGACCACTCTTAACAATTCCTTCATTCTCTTTTTCTAATTTTATTAAGGTTGCTATTAATGTTTCTACTGCTGGTAAAAGTTTATCTTCGAGTTCTAATACTGCAGAAATATGCATTGCAGTAGGGAACGTATCATTAGAAGACTGACTCATATTTATGTCATCGTTTGGATGACAAATTTTAGAGCCGGCAATTTCGTTTGCACGATTTGCAATAACTTCGTTTGCATTCATATTGCTCTGTGTACCAGAACCGGTTTGCCAAACAACAAGCGGAAAATGATCATTCAATTTACCAGAAATTACTTCATCGCAAGCTTTCCCAATTGCTACCATTTTCTCTTCTGTCATTTTAGTAGCATTTAAAGAATTATTAGCAATAGCAGCGGCTTTTTTAAGAAAGCCAAAAGCTTTTGTAATTTCTTTAGGCATTGTTTCAATACCAACACCTATTAAAAAATTTTCATGACTACGCTCTGTTTGAGCTCCCCAGTATTTATCTGAAGGTACTTTTACTTCACCCATTGAATCATGTTCAATTCTATATTCCATGTGCAGTTTCCTTTCTAGTTAAAATTAAGGGTTTTGATGGTTTCTTTTAGACATTCAGCACTGTGATTTAACGCTTCGACTTCTGCATCGCTTAATGGAACAGCAAGTTTGCTTTCTACACCACGGCTTCCAACTACGGATAAGGTACTAAGACAAACATCTTTAATACCGTATTCTCCATTCATCATTGAAGAAACAGTCATAGTTGTATCAACACCGCTAAATAGGCATTTAGCAATGTGACAAACAGAAATAGCTACAGCATAAAATGTTGCACCTTTTCTCTTAATAACACGTCCACCAGATTTTCTAACATAGTCTTCAACCTCACTATGTACTAGAGGTGGTATCAATTTAGTTTTATCTGTTATGCATGATGCATAGTTATCAACAGGAATATTAGAAATATTTGCAATTGACCATGGAATAAATGATGAATCACCATGTTCACCAAATACATACGCATGTACATTTTTTTGGTTAATTTTGTAATATTCAGCGATACGTGAGCGTAAACGAGCAGTATCAAGAATGGTACCTGAACCAAAAATATGTTTTGGATCAATTCCTGAAGTAGTGTAAAATTGATAATTTAATACATCAATTGGGTTTGCAACGATTAAGTAGGTTGCTTCTGGGCAATATTTTGTAATTTCTGGAATAATACTCTTTGAAATATTTACATTTGCCTGGGCAAGATCAAGGCGTGATTGGCCTGGTTTTCGTGCCATACCTGATGTTACAATAACAAGATCAGAACCTTTTGTTTGTTCATAATCCCCTGCATAAATGTTAGCAGCAGGGCAGAAAGGAAGTCCTTGTCTAATATCAAGTGCTTCACCAAGAGCTTTTTCTGTATTTATGTCGACTAATACTATTTCATTTGCAATTCCATTAACAGCCATTGTATAAGCAATAGTAGATCCAACACTTCCTGAGCCAATAATAGTAACTTTGTGTCCCATATATATACCGTCCTTCGTAAAAGTTGACAATGAATCGAGTACCTCGCTTTTGGAGAAGTATTTCGCATTCGTTGCAGTATTTCAGTTTTCTTAAGACATTATAATAAAAACTTCAATCAATGTAAATATATATATAAAAATATATTTATAAAATTTACCCGATATGTTAGATAAAAATAACATTATATTAAGAATTTTGTGTTTATTTAATAAATTGTATGTGATTTATGATATATGAATAGAAATCAAGGCATTTTTTTGAACTTTTGGCGTTACTATTAATACTCAAAACAAGTTGTCGACGGCAGATAGGACTTCCTACTGGAATGAGGGTAGCTTTATTGCTAGAAAATTTACCCCAACTAAAGGCTGGCCAAAAACCAACCCCCATACCCGCTTCAATTAAGCTTCTAACAACTTGAGGACTATCACTTTCAAAAACAATATTAGGAATTATACCCACTGAATTACATAGTTGATCACATACTTGTCGTAAAGGCTTTGAACCAGAAAAAGAAATAAAGGGAAAGTTAAAAAGTTCGTCAAGACGCAATGAGGTTCTTTTTGCAAGAACAGAAGTAATAGGAACTGCAATGAATATTTCTTCGTCTAAGATAACGTCACTTTCTTGCCTTCCTTCTGCAGAAAGAACTGTCGAAATACTAATATCACAGTCTTTATTTGTAGCATCTTGCATAAGAGTAAAAGATGTTTCTGGATGTTCTGTTCTATACTGGATAAGTAATTCAGTCATAAGAGCTGATGCTGCAGAAATATTTAATTTTATAGGGATTTCGGCCAAAACAGGTTCTGAAAATTCTTTTGGAATATTTTGTAATGCAGCCATAATTGGTTTTAATAGTTTTTGTAAATGTCGGCCATTATCATTTAGTTGAATATTCCGTCCTGTTCGTGTAAATAACGAAACATTAAGTTCGTTTTCTAATCTTTTTATACACTGACTGAGAGCCGGTTGCGCAATGTGTAAAATATTTGCTGCTTTTGTCATATGTTCTAGTTGTGCCACCGTTAAAAAATACGTTAGTTGTTGAATTTCCATTATTTACCTTCTAATTAATAATATAAAAGTTATCAAATATATAAAAATAATATATTATACATTATTGAATTTAAGTGCTAAAGTCCACCCTATAGATATGTTTTAGGAGATATTAATGGCAAATTTATTTGAAACTTTTATGATTTGCGCTTTTGGATGTTCATGGCCTATTAGTGCTTATAACAGTTGGAAATCAGGTTCTGCAGAAGGGAAAAGCCTTCTATTTAGTGTTATTATTCTGTTAGGATATTTTTTTGGAATGGCAGGGAAAATCATTGTAGGAAATATAAACTATGTGTTTATTTTTTATATATTGAATGTTGTTTTTGTTCTTTTAGATTTGGCTTTCACTATTAGAAATAAAGCAAAAGACAAAGCCAGAAGAAATGTGACAATAGTATCGCGCGAGGAAGAATTGATATTTGCAGGAGCACACAATGACTGAAAATGTGCAAAAAAAGATAACTTGGTATCATAATTTAAATAAAATTGCAGTTAAGGGTAATATAGTGTTTGCAGGTTCTACCTTTGTGCAAAATTTTCCTATTCAGGAATTAGAGCGTAACTTTTGCGTAGAACAAAACGTCTATAATCGAGGAATTTCAGGGTTAACTATTGCTGATTTTAAAGAAAGCCTTTCTGCATGCATTTTTGATTTAGAACCTTCAAAAATATTTTTAAATATTGGCGAAGAAGATGTAAATACTGTAACTTTTAACGAAGTAATGTTTGTTACTGAATATCTGCAAATTATAAAAGAAATAAAAAAAGAGCTCCCACTAGCAAGAATTTATGTTATAGGGCTTCTTCCGACTGTTAACGGATATAAAAAAATAAACAAAGCACTGCAGCACTCTGTGTGTGGATGCGGATGTGAATTTATAGATTTTGAAAATGTTTTATTAGATTCTAATAGTTGTCTTAAAAAATGCTATAAATCTGATTGCTCTGCTATTTCACCTTCAGCTTATGTGGCAATTTTGCGCGATCTAAAAATGTTTTTTAGAAATCGCATGATGGGGTTTGGTGATGTTTGGAATATGGTAGAAAATTGGAGCTAGTTTTTTTCCTTTCTTAAATCTCGTACACTTTCTCTAATTTTCATTGAAGTAGGAATATACGTTAAACGTGGGTAGAAAATCTCTTGATCTTTATGACTTTGTAATAAATCTAGACAAGTTTGAGCGATGGCAATTAATGGAATTTTAACAGTAGTTAATGGAGGAGTAAGATATTTCGCATTTGAAATGTTATTAAATCCAACAACGGAAATATCTTTAGGAATTTTGTATCCGTTATTCGAAAGTTGAGATATTACTGCCGTTGCCATTGTGTCATTTGCACACAGAATAGCTGTAGGTAATTTATCTAGTGAAAGCATTTTAGTGCATAGATTAATTCCTACTGCATAGGATAATTTTTCACCTATAAAAAAATATTTTTCGTTAAATAGGTTCTTGGTTTTTAGATAGTCAACAAATGTTAGAGCTCTTTTATCAGTTGTATTATCTTGAAATTCCATTCCTATTTCTGTAATAACTTGTCCCCCCATAAATGCAATATCTTTATGTCCAAGAGATATTAAATAATCTAGCGCTTGCTTTGTTCCTAGTTGTGTATTTACCAGTATAGAATCAAATCTTGTAGCATCTTTTTTAGACAGAGTTTTGTTAACTATCCTACAGATGTGTTAGAAGCTGCTCGAGTAGATGGAGCAAATGAATTAAAAATATTTTTTAGGATATTTGTTCCTTCTATGAAAGGAACCTATGCTGCAGCAGCTATTTATATATTTATGACGAGTTGGAATAATTATTTATGGCCTTTAATTGTATTGCAGACAAATGATCAACAAACAACGACATTATTAATATCGTCATTGTCGAGTGCATATAATCCTGATTATGGAGTAATTATGAGTGGAATTGCTATAGTTACTTTACCAGTTATTGTTATCTTTTTTGCTTTTCAACGACAATTTGTTGAAGGAATGCTTGGTTCTGTAAAACAATAACAATTGTATTTACAAGTTCTAATCAAAGGACTGCACACTTATTGATGGTATGCAGTCTTTTTTTTCTAAGCGAAATAGATTACTTTAATTCTATTCAAAAGGGAAATGATAATTCCAAGAATCGCGCAAATGATCACATATTTCCATAACTCGTATGATTTCTTTATGTGGCATCGAAGGCGTTTCTATAAGACCTTTAGAGATACAATCCAAGCACTCTTGCACTTCATATTCAAATCCTGTTAATTGTGTAGGAATTTTATATTCCTTTATAAGTGTATAATTAGTATCATAGAGCTTAATAGCCTCGGGGTTGTTTATATTGGTAACTTCCAAATAACCCTTATCTCCGTTTATGACACCTCTTCTATCTAGATTTGCATAAATATTTGTTCGACATGTAGCAATCATTCCATTTTCATAGAGTAGGCTAATACATTCTTTACCGTCAACGCCTGTATCTTTATCAAAAATAACCGATGATTCTATTTTATCAATATTTGATTCAAAAAACATTAGTGTAAAGTTTATTGGATATACACTTAAGTCAAGAAGAGCTCCTCCTGCCAAAGATTTTTCTCGTATTCGTTTATTTTCTTTAATATCATATCCAAGATTAGAATCGACTGACTCTACAGTCCCAAGAACCCCACTTGCAATTATGTTTGATATAATTGTACGAGAAGGAAGATAACGAGTCCAAATGGCTTCTGCCAAAAGAAGTTTTTTGTCTTCTGCCATTTTTAATACTTCTTTTGCCATAGCGCTGTTTGCTGTAAAGGCTTTTTCACATAAAACATTCTTATTATGATTTAGTGCATCTTTTATTAGTTGATAGTGATGTGAATGAGGAACCGCAATATATACCAAGTCTATTGCATCGTCACTTAGTAATTCATCATAAGAACCAAACGCTTTTTTACTTTTATATATTTTTGCAAAGTTTTCTGCTTTTTCAAGCGATCTAGAAGCTACTCCATATAAAGTAACGTCGTCCATTAAATTAATTGTCTCTGCCATTTTTGTTGCTATATTACCACACCCTAGAATTCCAATATTGTTCATAAAATAACTCCTAATAGATTAAGTTTTTTTACCCAAACAAATACTGATTTACTAGACTTTCAAGATATTCTTGTTTTCCAGATATAAGTTTTGTTTGTGCAGTTTGACCAAGTTTTGCTAATTCAACTAAGTCCATTTTACCTTGTTCAAATTTTTTACCATTACCAGAGTCAAAACTACTATAGCGATTAGCTACAAATGCGTCTAATTTACCATCTTTAAGAATCTTATCTGCCATTATTAGTCCAAGAGCGAAAGTATCCATTCCTAAGATATGTGAAATAAATAAATCTTGCATATCTGTTGAATTTCGTCTTCGTTTTGCATCAAAGTTAAGACCACCAAGCCCTAAGCCACCATTTCTAAGAATAACAAGCATTGCTCTCGTTGTTTCATATACGTCATAAGGGAACTCATCTGTATCCCAACCGTTTTGATTGTCGCCTTGATTAGCATCGACACTACCTAGCATTCCTTTGTCGGCACAAACTTGAAGATCATGATCAAAGGTATGTCCTGCAAGTGTTGCATGGTTGGCTTCTATGTTGCATTTAAAATCGTTTTCAAGCCCTTGCTCTTTAATGAATGCAATTGCTGTTTCTGCATCATAATCGTACTGATGTTTTGAAGGCTCCATTGGTTTTGGTTCAATTAAGAAATTTCCTTTAAACCCAATTGATCTTCCATAATCTCTAGCCATTCTAAAAAATTGGCCAATATGATCTTTTTCGCGTTGCATATCGGTATTAATAAGGTTCATATAACCTTCACGTCCACCCCAAAATACATAGTTTGAAGCTCCTAGTTTTACATTGGCATCCAAACAGGTTTTAACTTTAAAACCACATTTTTGAACGACATTAAAATCAGGATTTGAGGCTGCTCCGTTCATATAAGTGTCTTCAGAGAACATATTAGAAGTATTCCATAGTAGTTTTATTCCTGTCTCTTTTTGTCTTTCTAGGAACATATCTGTAATTTTAATGTAATTTTTGGCATATTCATCCATATTATTACCACTAGGGGCAACATCAGCATCATGAAAACAATAATAAGGAGTTCCTATCTTAGTAAAAAATTCAAATGCGGCATCAGCTTTTTTTTCTGCTTCGGTCATGGGGTCTTTATCAGCAAAAGGAAAAGTTATTGTAGCTCCTCCAAAAGGGTCTGTTCCATTTGCACAAAAACTATGCCAATATGCACAAGCAAATTTTAATTGCTCCTCCATTGTTTTACCTGCAACTATTTTATCTTTATCATAGAATTTAAATGCTAGAGGATTGTCACTTTTAGGACCCTCGTACTTAATTTTTTTAATATTCTTAAAGTATTCTTTCTCGCCAAAAAAATAATCCATAAAAAACTCCTTGTTATTAGATTAGTACAATAAACGTACTTTAAATATCTATGATTATTATAACATAGGTGAGGTAATATCACCATGTATTAAATATTTTTCTGTGACTTAGGCACACAAAACAATAAATTAACCTTAACTAACATTGACAGGTATGAAAAGGTTGCTATACTGAACACAACAGGACAAACAATAAGAATTTGTTTTGTCTTTGTAATAAGAGTTATAAAAGGAGTTTTAGATATGGCTAATGTAACTACAACATATATGGGATTAAAATTAAAGAGCCCTGTTATAGCAGGTGCATCTGGATTGACATCAAATGTCAATATGATTAAAAAATTAGAACAAGCAGGAGCCGGGGCTATAGTTTGCAAATCTTTGTTTGAAGAGGAAATTCAACTACAATCACTTGAACAGAACAAAGAGCTGCATAAATATGATGATATAAACCCAGAAGGGCTAACTATCTATCCTGATATAGAACATACAGGACCAGAATATCATTTGTATTGGGTTAAGAAAACTAAAGAAAACAGCAAAATTCCAATTATTGCAAGTTTAAATGCAGTGAATGAAGAAATCTGGATTGAATATGCCAAGAAACTTGAAGAAACAGGAGTTGATGGGATAGAGCTTAATTTATATAGTTCTCCTGATATTGTTCTAAGTACTTCTTCAAATATAGAAGAAGAACAACTTTCTGTAATAAAAAAAATAAGAAAAGCTATAGACTTACCTATAAGTGTAAAACTTAGCCCTTATTACACAAACCTTAGTGGCTTTATTAAACAAATAGATGCTATTGGCATAGATGGCTTTGTACTTTTTAATCGTTTTTTTCAATCTAATATTGATATTGAAAGTGAAAAATTTACGTTTCCTTTTAATTTTAGCAATAAAGATGATAATCGTCTTTCACTGAGGTTTACCGGTCTTCTTGCTGGAAATGTAAAAGGATCAATC
>JTFN01001859.1_pt1 | contig 29975 bp, 30 predicted proteins | sample 235401 | NCBI WGS metagenome assembly JTFN01 (sample SAMN03067589, study PRJNA260952) | activated sludge metagenome | biome: Sludge; feature: Wastewater; isolation source: CETP activated sludge from augmented bioreactor treating industrial... | place: India:Gujarat | collected 2013-04 | reverse complement strand
CGGGCCAGATGCCTGGTGTCCATGAGCTTGCCCCGCCGGTCAGTCGTTGAACATCCGCGCGCTGCCCGGCTGGTAGCCGGCGCCGGGCGTCAGGAAGCGCTCGCGCTGGACACGGCCCTGCTCGGCGGCCGCGGCGCGCTCGGCCTCGCTCAAGGCCTCGGCCCTTCCATTGGCGGCGATGACCGCGGTGAGATCGGCGATCTGCTGGGCCTGCAGCGCGAGAAGCTGGTTGCCGGCCTGGGCCGCCTGCAGCGCGCCGACAGCAGTCTGGCTCTCGCCGACGAGCGCGGCCAACTGCGCGCGCTGCGCGTCGATATTGCCGACGACGCCGGCCTGGACGCGCATCGCGTCCTGAAGCCCGCCAACGGTGTTCCGCCAGCGGGCGCGGGCATCGGCGACGAGCTGCCCCTCGGATGTGCCGGGATCGATGGCGCCGTATTGCTGCTGGAACATCTGGTCGATCTCCTGCACGTCGAAGGCGATGTTCCGCGCCTCCGCTAGGAGTTGCTGGGTGCGCTGAACCGACTGCTGCAGCTGCTGCAGGGTGGAGAACGGCAGGCTGGCAAGATTGCGGGCCTGGTTGATCAACATCTGCGCCTCGTTCTGCAGCTGGACGATCTGGTTGTTGATCTGCTCGAGAGTCCGGGCCGCGGTCAGCACGTTCTCCGCGTAGTTCGACGGGTCGAACACGATCCGCCAGGCCTGGGCCGGCGACGTGATGACAGGCGATAGGGCGAGCGGTCCAGCCAGCGCCAGCGCAAGCACGGACACGGTGCCGAGGCGAAAACGGCGAAGGAGTTGCAGGGTCATGATGGGACCTCCTGGTCGGGTTGGGATGGCAGTGAACCGGCGTCCTTCTCTCCTGGGCCGGGAGCGCCGCGTCGGTCCGGGCCGTGCGGTTCGGGGTCATGGACGAGGTTGCCGAGGTCTGGAATGAGATCGGCCGCCCAGGCGGCGCCGCGGACGCGCAGCCAGGCATCGAGAAATCCGCTGCGGCCATGTTCGGCGAGGATTTTCGAGATCAGCGCTTGGTCGGATTTGGACGAGGCGGCGCAGAGCGCGAGGCCGACCTCGGAGAGCCCGAGCTCGAAGAGCCGGTTGCCGCGCCGCGACTGGCAGTAATAGTCCCGTTTGGGCATCGCGCGGGCGAGGATCTCGATCTGCCGGTCGTTGAGGCCGAAACGGCGGTAGATGGCGGTGATCCGCGGTTCGATGGCCCGCTCATTCGGCAGCAGGAGCCGTGTCGGGCAGCTCTCGACGATCGCCGGCGCGATGGCCGAATTGTCGATGTCGGAGAGCGATTGGGTGGCAAAGATGACCGAGGCGTTCTTCTTCCTGAGCGTCTTCAGCCATTCGCGCAGCTGCCCCGAGAACCCCTCGTCGTCGAGCGCTAGCCAGCCCTCGTCAATGATGAGCAGAGTCGGCCGGCCGTCGAGCCGGTCGCCGATGCGATGGAAGAGATAGGAAAGCACGGAGGGCGCGGCGCCGGTGCCGACCAGCCCCTCGATCTCGAAGGCCTGGACGGAGGCGGCGCCCAGATCCTCGGTCTCGGCGTCGAGCAGGTGGCCATGGGGTCCGCCGACGCAATAGGGACGCAAAGCCTGTTTGAGGTCGTTCGATTGCAGCAGCACCGAAAGCCCGGTGATCGTGCGTTCTTCAACGGGCGCGGAGGCGAGGGAATTCAGCGCCGTCCAGATATGGTCCTTCACATCCGGATTGACGGTGACGCCCTCCCGCATGAGGATGGCGGCGATCCAGCCGGCGGCCCAGGACCGCTCGGCGACGGCATTGATTTGTCTCAGCGGCTGCAGCGACACGGCTGTCTCGCCGCTCTCGCTCAGGCCGCCGCCGAGATCGTGCCAGTCGCCGCCCATGGCGAGGCACGCGGCACGGATCGAACCGCCGAAATCGAGGGCGAAGACCTGCGAACGCTCGTAGCGGCGGAACTGCAGCGCCATCAACGCGAGCAGCACGGACTTGCCGGCGCCGGTCGGGCCGACCACGAGCGTGTGGCCGACATCGCCGACATGGAGGGAGAAACGGAACGGGGTCGCGCCTTCCGTCTTGCCATAGAGCAGCGGGGGTGCCGCGAAATGCGCGTCCCGCGCCTCGCCCGCCCAGACGGCGGAGAGCGGGATCATGTGGGCGAGATTGAGCGTGGAGACCGGCGGCTGACGGACATTGGCGTAGACGTGGCCGGGCAGCGAGCCGAGCCAGGCATCGACCGCGTTGATGGTCTCCGGCATCGCGGTGAAGTCGCGGCCCTGGATGATCTTCTCGACCAGCCGCAGCTTCTCGTCGGCCAGCCGCGGATCCTCGTCCCAGACCGTCACGGTGGCGGTGACATAGGCCTGGCCGGCGATGTCGGCGCCCAGTTCCTGCAGCGCCAGATCGGCATCGGCCGCCTTGGTGGCGGCATCGGTGTCGACGAGCACCGATTGCTCGTTGGTCATCACCTCCTTGAGGATCGCCGCGATCGACTTGCGCTTGGCGAACCACTGTCGGCGGATCTTCGTCACCAGTCGCGTCGCGTCCGTCTTGTCCATCAGGATGGCGCGGGTCGACCAGCGATAGGGAAAGGCCAGCCGGTTGAGCTCATCCAGGATCCCGGGCGTCGTCGCCGTCGGAAACCCGGTGATGGTGAGGGTTCGCAGATGCGCGGTGCCGAGCCGCGGCTCGAGCCCGCCGGTGAGCGGCTGGTCGGCGAGCAGTGCGTCGAGATAGACCGGCGTCTCGGGCACGCGCACGCGGTGGCGGTTGGTCGAGACGGTGGAATGGAGATAGGTCAGCGTCCCGGCGTCATCGAGCCAGCGGCATTCGGGCATGAAGCCGTCCATGAGCGCCAGCACCCGGTCGGTGCGGTCGATGAAGCCGCGCAGGATTTCGTGCGGGTTCACGCCCGCGCGCTCGCGGCCCTCATAGAGCCAGGTTTCGGCGCGCGCGGTCTCTTCGGCCGGGGGCAGGTAAACGAGCGTCAGGAAATAGTCCGAGATGAAATGCGTCCCGTTCGGCCGGCGATCGTCCCACCGGGACGATCGCTCTCCGGCCTCACCCTCAAACTCTGCCTTGCGCTCGGCATCGAGCAGCGCCGAGGCCGGGTCGGGAAACGTGCTCTCCGGATAGGTCGCCGCCTCGAGGCGCTGCGCCTCGACGAAGATCGCCCATCCCGAGCCGAGACGGCGGAAGGCGTTGTTGAGGCGGCCCGCGACCGCGACGAGTTCGGCGGCGACCGCGCTGTCGAGATCGGGACCGCGGAAGCGGGCCGTGCGCTGGAAGCTGCCGTCCTTGTTGAGCACCGCGCCCTCGGCGACGAGCGCCGCCCAAGGCAGGTAGTCGGCGAGCCGGGCGCCGCTGCGGCGATATTCGGCAAGATTCATCATGGCCCTGGCCTCACACCGCAAAATGCCCGGGCAGGCGCAAATGCCGGCGCCCGGTCTCGACGAAGAGCGGATCGCGTCGGGCGGCCCAGACCGCCAGCGCATGGCCGAGGAGCCCGAGGACGATCCCCGCCGCCCAGAGCTGGAGGCCGAGACCGATGGCGCCGGCGAGCGTGCCATTGAGGATCGCGAAGGCCCGCGGCGCGCCGCCGAGCAGGATCGGCTCGGCGAGCGATCGGTGCACGGGCACGGAGAAGCCCGGCACCGCGTCGAGCTGTTCGAGGATCGGCGCCATCAGATCAGCGCCCCGCCGCCGAAGGAGAAGAAGCTGAGGAAGAAGGAGCTGGCGGCGAAGGCGATCGACAGACCGAAGACGATCTGGATCAGGCGCCGGAAACCGCCCGAGGTGTCGCCGAAGGCCAGTGACAGGCCGGTCACGATGATGATGATCACCGCGACGATCTTGGCGACCGGCCCCTCGATGGATTGCAGGATCGACTGCAGTGGCGCCTCCCAGGGCATGGAGGAACCGGAGGCATGGGCCGGCCGAGCGAGCACGAGGCTCACCCAGGTAAGGGTTGCCGCGGTCGCGATATGGCGGTGAATGCGCATGGCATGACGGATCATTCCTGGTCTCCTGGTTCGTGGGTGGTGTCGGGTTCGATTACCGCGGCAGAAATCCGGTAGTCGCCGTCGGGCCCCAGGCCCTCGACACGGGCGAGTTCCGCGAGGCGCCGCGCCGAACCGCGCCCGGAAAGCACGGCGATAAGATCGATGGTCTCGGCAATCAGCGCGCGCGGCACGGTGACGACGGCTTCCTGGATCAGTTGCTCCAGCCGCCGCAGCGCGCCGAGCGCGAAGCCCGCATGGATCGTACCGATGCCACCCGGATGGCCGGTGCCCCAGGCCTTCAGCAGATCGAGCGCCTCGGGCCCGCGCACCTCCCCGATCGGGATACGGTCGGGGCGCAGGCGCAGTGAGGATCGGACGAGATCGGAGAGCGAGGCGACGCCATCCTTGGTGCGCATCGCCACCAGGTTGGGCGCGGCACATTGCAGTTCGCGCGTATCCTCGATGATGACGACGCGGTCGGAGGTCCTGGCGACCTCGGCCAACAGCGCGTTGGTCAGCGTCGTCTTGCCGGTGGAGGTGCCGCCGGCAACAAGGATATTGGCGCGCGCGGCGACACCGACGCGCAGCGCTTCGGCTTGGAGCTCGGTCATGATGCCGGTTGCGACGTAATCTTCCAGCGTGAAGACCGCGACGGCGGGCTTGCGGATGGCGAAGGCCGGGGCGGAGACGACCGGGGGCAGCAGCCCCTCGAAGCGCTCTCCCGTCTCGGGCAGTTCGGCGGAGACACGGGGGCTGCCGGCATGGACCTCGGCGCCGACATGATGCGCCACAAGCCGAACGATGCGCTCGCCATCGGCCGGCGACAGCGTCGCGCCCGTGTCGGCGAGGCCCTCGGAGAGCCGGTCGATCCACAGCCGCCCGTCGGGGTTGAGCATGACCTCAACGGTCTGAGGGTCATCCAGAAACCGGACGATCGCCGGCCCGAGCGCGGTGCGCAGCATGCGCGCGCCGCGCCGGATCGCTTCAGTCTGCTGATGGATGTTCGCCATGCCGTCCCCGTTCCCGCTCAGGGCACGCGACAGGCGGCCCCGGATCGGGGACAATCAAGAAAGCCAGATCCGGGAACGGCTCAACAGCTATTCAGGGGGCGTAGGGCTCTGTCGTGCAAAGACAGGCGAACGGCGGTTTTCCAGAAACGCGGCTTGCCGCATGATGGCGGAAAGCTGAAGGAATAGGAGCATGGGGGACATGATGCGGGAGAGGGAGAAGACACCGAGGATCGCGATTCTCGGATGGGGATCGCTCATCTGGGACGACACTTGGCCGAAGTTCGACAAACAGCGCGGGGATTGGCAGGCGGACGGACCCGTCCTGAAGCTGGAGTTCTCGCGGGTCTCCGAAACGCGGGGTGGCGCCCTCACCCTGGTAATTGACGAGGCAAATGGCCGGGACTGTCAGGTGATGTATGCGATGAGCAAACGCCGAAACCCGGACGATGCCATCGCCGATCTGCGCGACCGCGAGGGCACCATCCTGAGATGTATCGGATTCCACTTCCGGAACGACAATACGCGGAAATGCGAAGCGCCGGTTCCGGCCAGCATTCCGGAATGGGCCGCATCAAAGGAAATCGACGTCGTTGTCTGGACGGGTCTTCCGTCCAACTTCGCCGAGAAGAACGGTGTGCGAAAGGGCGAGCCTTTCTCCGTCGACGCGGCTATCGCGCATCTGCAGGGTCTGAAGCCTGAGGGCAAGGCCGCGGCGGCGACCTATGTCTGGCGGGCGCCCGCCTTCGTGAAGACGCCGCTGCGCGAGCGACTGGAAGCGGAACCCTGGTTCAGGCAGGACGCCTCGTAGCGCCGCAAGGCAACTGCCGCCCGTCCAGTCAGTCGCCGGGATCGGAATGCGCGCCATCGACATCCGTCGGCACCTCGTCCAGGAACCCCCGCCCCTTCTGGATCCGGCGCCCCAGCGTCTCGACGAAGCCCTCGAACCGCTCGCGGCCCTTGGCCTGGGCGGCCGCCTGGTCCTCCGGCGCAATCGGCGGGGTGATGGTGAGCCAGAAGCGCACGAAGAGCGCGACGGTCTCCGCGGTGATGCGCTGGTCGCGTTCGAGCCGCGCGACCTGGCGCGTGAGCCGGTCGAGCCTGCGGGTCAGCGCCGCCTCCTGCCGGTCGGCATGATCGGGCGACAGGAAAGACTCGACCGCCGCCTCGACCACGGCGGAGCGGGTCAGGCGCTTACGGTCGGCCAGATCGTTGATCCGGCCGATCATCTCGACGGGCAGGGAGAGGTTCAGACGGTCGCGCATGCCAAATTCCTCACAACTCGAAGCCGTCATCGCGGTCGAGGGCAACCTGCCGGGCGACCTGGCGCATCTGGCCGCGCAGAACCTGCCGTTGGCGGGCATTGTCCTCCGGCTCGTCGTCCAGCATCTCGAATTCCCGCGCGGGCTCCCTTTCCGTCTCGGGGACGATAGCGACATGCTCGGGCAACTCCGGCTCGCGCCGCAGCCCGGCATTGGCCTCGTCCGCATCGCCGTTCCCGGACCCGGTCGTCTGGGCTGGCTCGGCCTCCGGCGGCGACAGCGTCGACCAGCCGTCCTCGCGCCGCGCAACCGAGCCATCCTGAGGATCGGGCGGCGGCAGCACCCGCTCATTGAGGCGTGGATCCGTGTAGTAGCGCGCCTTCCTCGCCCGGATCGGCGGCGTCCCGGCCACCATGACGATCTCGTCGTCGGGCGGCAGTTGCATGATCTCGCCGGGCGTCAGCAACTGCCGTGCGGTCTCTGAGCGCGACACCATCAGGTGCCCGAGCCAGGGCGCGAGCCGGTGGCCCGCATAGTTGCGCATCGCCTTCATTTCCGTTGCGGTGCCGAGCGCATCCGAGACACGCTTGGCGGTCCGCTCGTCATTGGTGGCGAAGCTCACCCGGACATGGCAGTTGTCGAGAATGGAATTGTTCTGCCCATAGGCCTTCTCGATCTGATTGAGCGACTGGGCGATCAGGAAACTCTTGATGCCGTAGCCGGCCATGAAGGCGAGCGCGCTTTCGAAAAAGTCGAGCCGCCCGAGCGCCGGGAACTCGTCGAGCATCATAAGCACGCGGTGCCTGCGATCCTTCGCGTGCAAATCCTCGGTGAGGCGGCGGCCGATCTGGTTCAGCACCAGACGGATCAGCGGCTTGGTCCGTGAGATGTCCGAGGGCGGCACAACGAGATAGAGCGTGGCAGGCCTCTCGCCGGCGATCAGATCGGCGATGCGCCAGTCGCAGCGCCGGGTGACATGGGCGACGACCGGGTCGCGATAGAGCCCGAGGAAGGACATGGCGGTGGAGAGCACGCCGGAGCGCTCGTTGTCGGACTTGTTCAGGAGTTCCCGGGCCGTCGAGGCGATGACCGAATGCGGACCCGCCTCGCCCAGATGCCGCACCGCCATCATCGCCTTCAGCGTCGCCTCGATCGGCCGGCGCGGGTCGGAGAGAAAGGCCGCGACGCCCGCCAGCGTCTTCTCCTTCTCGGCATAGAGGACGTGCAGGATCGCCCCGACCAGAAGCGAGTGCGATGTCTTTTCCCAATGGTTCCGGCGCTCGAGCGAGCCTTCGGGATCGACCAGCACGTCGGCGATGTTCTGGACGTCGCGCACCTCCCATTCGCCGCGGCGGACCTCGAGCAGCGGGTTATGAGCCGAAGAGGTTACGTCGGTCGGATCGAAGCGCAGCACACGGCCGTGCCTTGCCCGGAACCCAGCGGTCAGTTTCCAGTTCTCGCCCTTGATGTCGTGGACGATGGCCGAGCCCGGCCAGGTCAAGAGCGAGGGCACGACGAGGCCGACGCCCTTGCCCGAGCGGGTCGGCGCGAAGCAGAGCACGTGCTCCGGACCGTCATGGCGCAGGTAGTCGTCGCCAAGCTTGCCGAGCACCACGCCGTCGGGACCGAGAAGACCGGCCGCCGCGATCTCCTTCTGCTCGGCCCATCGCGCGGAGCCGTAGGTGTCGACATCGGCCGCCTCTCTGGCCCGCATCACCGACAGGGTGATGGCGACGACGATCGAGATGAAACCGCCCGACCCCGCGATGGCCCCGCCCTGCCAGAAGATATGGCGCGCATAGGCGTCATAGAAATACCACCACCAGAAAAGCGCGGGCGGCGGATAGACCGGCATGCCGAAAAGATCGAACCAGGGATTGCCAAGCTGCGCCTGAAACCCCAGGCACCAGGCAACCCATTGCGTGGCGCCCCAGGTCGTGGAGAGCACGATCAGGAAGACGGTGAGGATCTGGCCCCAGAGGATTTTCGTGGCGGTCATGGCGCGCCATGATCAGGCCGGAGAAGAGCCTTTCAAGAAGCGGATGGCGGTTGGCGCGGCATGGGTGGCCATGGCGAGAATATGGGATGGATCAGGACGCCTTGCATTTGAGCAAAGCGCTCGCATGTCCGACGAATTTCCGCAGCTAGTCGGTCTGAGGCTCCAGAGACTGACCGACGAAGATCGTCTGGGCGCCCTGCAGCCAGGCTTCCAGGGCCAGGACAGCGGCATCGCCCTCGGCGGGCGTCCTGGCGCGCTCGCGAAATTCCTCGCGCTGGCGCGGAGCAAGACGCCGTGTGGCGCGCGCCTCGGTTTGCTCGTTGGCCAGCCGTTTGACGGTGTATGCGAGTGGCTCATCCTTGTTTGTGGCGCGGGCCGCAATGCGTTGCACGAGGTCATTTACCCTGACATCCGGGGTTTCGACCGGATCCGAGCAGACGTAGCGCCGTGAACGATCGTAGACGATCCGGTGTTCGGCCGTCGGTCCCGGCGTCGCGGTCCTGATTTCGGACGGCGTGATCAGCAAGGAATGCTGCAGGACCTGACCCGATCGGAACAGAAGCTCGTACCGGGCCCAGTCGGCGAAGCGCGGCGCGACGTAGTAGACCTCGGCGCCAAGCACCTCGGATGACCACAACCTGAGAAACTGATGCTCGCCGGTATCGACCTGGAAGCGCCAGAACGGCCTCGCCAGCGCCGGAATGGATTGACCGGGATGGCTTCGCCTGAAGCGGCTGAGCTGATGGCCCAGCTTGAACTGGAGCATGAGGACGGCGCCAGGTTTTGAGAACGCGACGTCGAAACCGACCTCCTGCTCGTGCACGAGGCTGGGCAGGAAGGGCACCGCATTCCAACCCACCGTCTCGAGCAACCGCCGGGCTTCCTCGACCACGCCGTATCCATAAGTGAACTCGGACAGCCTCTCGCTGATGCTGATCATATCGCGGGCCGCACGTTGATCGCATGCACCTGGCGCATGCAGAGATCGCCGTCCGGGTGACAACTGGTCCAGATCTCATCGTCGACGAGCCGGAACTCCCGGATGTCATCGGGCGCGAACAACCCGTCCGGGAGCGGAATCGCCGCGTGCGGATTGTGGAACAGGCGAAGTCCGTCGCGCAGGCTTTCCCGGTAGTCCGATTTCCTCGCTCCGATCGTGATCGCTTCGACGTTGTTGCGGATGCGAATTGCCTGGAAGACAAAGATTCCTTCGCAATCCGCCAGGGCACGTGCCTTGCCATATGTGGCCAAGCTACTGAAGAGAATTCCACTGACCTCGCTCATACGCTCGTCTAGGAAGAGCCCGGTCGGAAGCGGAATCCGTCCGTCCTTCAGGAATTCTCCTTCTTCCCAGACATCGTAAAGCAGCCGCTGCATCGCGACGTCGCCCAGTTGGTGCGCATCCGGCGTGGCGAAGTTGTGAATCGCGATGACATAGGCTTTTCCCCGCATGTGAGACAGACCCGAATAGCGCTCGCGATAGCGGCGTACTTTCGAATCGATGCTGTTGGAAAGCCGGACCAGGTTCTCAAGATACCGCGCGCCGATTTCGCCAGTATTCGTGAGGTCCCTGATCGTTTTCTCCCATTCCGGCGTCATGCCCTGGCCATGGGCCGAGATCACCGCCTCGATCGCAAGGTTCTGATCCGGCGCGACAAAGTCCGGCGCATCGAAGGAAAAGTCGATCCGGATCCCGAGGCTCTTCAGGACCGCATGAAGGTAGAGCTCCCACCAGGAGGAATTGAACGTCCGCTGAAACTCGTCGACGAACTTGCCGTCCCTGTCGACGAAGCCGTCCGCCCAATCGCGGAGCACGGCGCGAATACCGTCATCAGTCTCACCGATAAGACGCGTGAAGTTGGGGTGTAGCCGGTTCTCGGGAACGATGGGGGTAAAGAGATCAAGGGACATGCCGCATTCATCGCAAAATCTCGCCGAAACGCCAAGATCAGTGTGGCGGCGTTCGGTACTGCTGCCGCCTGTCCCCCTTTGACCAAGCTCACCTCATATCCCGAGCCCCCGCTTGCGCCCAAGGTTCCAGTCGACTCCGCCGTTGCCACGCGCGACCCCTGAGATATGCTGGCCGAGCTTCTTCTCGATCTCTCGCGACCAGGGCACGAGCTGGAAGCCGAGGCCTCCGTCGGGTCCGATCCCCTCGATCACCGCGTAGCGGCCGGAAGAGAGCGTGAACTGGCGGCGATAGGTACCGGCGACATGCTCGCCGGCCTTGACCGGGTGATGTGGCAGACCGGTTTCGGCCGCGAGTTTCGCGCCGACGGCATCGAGCTCGCGCCGCCGCAGTGTCGCGAGCAGGTTGCGCTGCAGAACAACGCGCTGGCCCTGCCTCTTGGCGAGGCCCTCGTCTGCGAGATATTCGGCGCGGGCCTCCATCGCCTCGCGCGCCTCACGCCCAAACCCGCCCATGGTGAGCGGCATCGCCTCCCGCTCCACCAGCCGGTGATCGAGCCAGGTGGCCCCGGGCGCGGTGATCTGGTTCGCAAGATCGAGATCGGACCGGTTGGCGAGGACCAGCGTCGGACGCGGATCGTCGGGACCGCCGAGGCGGCGGACCTCGACGATGCCGCCCTCGGATGGCGCATGTTCGAAGGCGTCCAGCCCGCGGAAGCGGACATGGTGGGCGCGGCCATCGGTGCCGTCGATCACGGCATAGGCCTCGCCGGTCAGTTCATCGTGCAGACCCTTCTCGACCAGCCGCCCGACGATCGGCGCCCCTGCTGCACCGCCGTCGACGGTGAAGTCCGAAAAGCCACGATCCTGGCCGCGCTCGGAGAAGGCCCGGTGCATGGTCTTGATGATGTCGCCGCGTGTCCCAAGATCGCGCAGCGTGCGCTCGGCCCCGAGCCCGAGCATCCATTCGCCGGCGCCGGCCTCGGAGGCGAGACCGAGTTTGCGCAGGTGCTGGAGACGGCCGATCATCAGCCGACGCAGCTCGGGGTCGTTCGGCCCCTTCGCCTCGGGGCGCAGGTCGATCAGGCCGAGATCGTCGGCGCGGGTGCGGATCTCACGGTCGAGCCGGGTCCAGCGCTCGGCCGTCACCTCCAGTTCCAGGGCATTGCGGATCTCGTGCTCGGGCTTCGGCCCGAGTTCCAGCGCGACCAGGTCCTCGGCGCGCGAACGCAGGCCGGAGCTAATATAGTCGCGCGAGATCACCAGGTCGGCACCCGTCTCGTCGACACCGCGGACGAGAAGATGCACATGCGGATTGTCGGTGTTCCAGTGATCGACCGCGACCCAGTCGAGCCTGGTGCCGAGATCGGCCTCCATCTGTCCGGCGAGATCGCGGGTGAAGGACTTCAGGTCCTCCATCTCGGCGGCATCCTCGGGCGAGACGATGAAGCGGAAATGGTGCCGGTCGCCCTCGCAACGTGTCGCAAAACCCGCTTCATCGGCCCGGTCGTTCTCCGCATCGAAAAGCAGGCCCCTCTCCCCGTCCCGGCTCACCCCCTCGCGCTTCAGATAGGAGATGTGTTTTGCCAGTGGCGCGGCGCGATAGGCGCGGCCCTTGTGCCGGGCGATGCGCGCCTTCACGACGACGCGCCGCGCGGATGAGAACAGCCGCGAGCGGCCGAAGCGGTTGTGGCCGCGGCCGAAGGTCGAACGCCCCCTTCCCTTGGCCGTCCAGGAGGACGAGGTATGGCCGGACTTCTGGGCGGCGCGCAGCACCTGGTCGATGAAGCCCTTGGTGCGCGGTCCGCGGGTGGTGCGTGGCTTGCCGGGACGGATGCGGAACTCGCGATCGGGATCGCTCATGCGACGCCTCCCGGAAGCCGCGAAACCCAACTGTGCATGCCGGAGCGTTGAAATCGCTCACAAAAACCGGGCACTCTGCCCGCGACCGCCGCGCCTGCGCACGAAAAGCCGAGCCTCGCCAGAGGCTTAGGGCGTTCGTGGCAGGCGCTTTTATCTCGCCCTCCTTCCGTCGCGCTTCCCCTCCCGGCCCGCATCTCCACCGATGCTTTCCGCGAGCCCGCCAGTCCACGCCACAGCGCGATTCCTGTCATGGCGCGTCCCCCGCGCCGGATCGGGCGACGAAGATGCCGGCTGATTGGCCCGGCGCGAGCCCGTCAGGTGGCGCTGGCGGTGCTGCCGGGTTGCCGTTGGATGCGCCGCCGGTCCGCGCGGCATGCCCGTCGGAAACGCCGACGAAGAGACCAGCCTCGCGCCAGTCGGCGGGCCGTGCAGCGATCCTCGGCAATTCCGATCCGTCAAGGAGAGGCGCGAGCGAGGCGACATAGGCGCGGGTCGCGGCGGGCAGCACGCGGCCGCTCACGAGGTAGTCGTCATAGCGCGCCGGACCGGCATTGTAGGCCGCGAGCATCGCGGCCGTGTTGCCGTAGCGGGCCAGCATCTCGCTGAGGTAGGCCGCACCCGCGAGAATGTTGTCGCGCGGCGAGAACGGATCAGCGCCGAGACGATGGCGGAGCCGAAGCTCATCCCAGGTGTCCGGCATGACCTGCATCAGCCCCATCGCACCGGCGGAGGAAACGGCGCGCGGATCGCCCGCGCTCTCGGCACGCATGACGGCGCGGATCCAGTGCTCGGGGATGCCGAAACGCCGTGCCGCCTCCGCGATATGTGCGGCATAGGGATCGGCTGCGGATTGCGTGGCGAGCGGTCTGCCCTCGGCCAGAACCGTACCGCCTGGTGAAAACCCGAGGAACAGGCCGGAAAGAAGGAGGGAGGCGATCCGGCGGACGCGGTGCGGACGACCGGCCGCACGCGAATGGAGCCACCCAAAGCGAGGGGCTGGCATCGCTCAATCCTTCCCGTCGCGCTTCGGCGGCCGGCTCCAGTGCAGCGACCAGGCGTTGCCGTCGCTGCCGTTCCGGAACAGGTTGGCGCGGATCGGCCGGGCGAGTATCGGATCGTCGATCAGCACCGAGAGATAGTCACCGGCCTTCTCGCCGGTGCGGCTCCAGGCGGCGCCGATCTCGCGGGCCTCGTCCCCCTCACCGAGATGCAACCGGTAGTCCGGCGCGTTGCCGGCCTCCGACGGTTCGGCGGGGACGATGCTCACCTCGAGGTCGAGCATGAGCGTCTTGATCTGGCCGGAAAAGCCGGATTCGCCGCGGGTGAATTCGCCAATCTGGGGCATGGTCTCGTCCTTTCTGCTGCTGTGAAGCTCGTTGTGGTATGGCGATCACGGTGCGCCCGCGCGCCATTCGAAGCGCCCGTCGCCGTCCTCGTCGGTCCAGAGCGGCGAAAGCTTGGCGGTGATGGCGGTGACGGGAAGCGGCCCGAAATAGCGCCCATCGAGGCTGTCGGGCGTGTCCCAGTTCATCAGGAACACCTCGCCCTCGGCGATACGCCGGCAGCCCTGCCAGCGGGGCAGATGACGGCCAAGCCGGTCGCGGTCGAGCGCCTCGCCATAGCTGTGATCATAGGCGATGATCATCGCGCCCTTCCGGCAGACCTCGGCGCCGGCAAGCGCCAGCACGCGCTTGATCAGCGGCACGCCGACTGGCAGGTAACCGCGGTCGGCAAGGAAGGCGGCAAGCCCGTCCGGTGGACGGACGGCGACCAGATCGCCGGCCTCGATCCGGCGGACGGCATGCATCGCATAGAGCCCGACGGGCGCGCTCGCCGAGGCGTTCCAGATGAGCCGCGGCGGCCAGGCGGAGAGCGCCGGCGCCGCGACCAGCGCGGCGGAGAAGGCCGTCACCCAGAGGATGGACCCGCGCCGGCTCATTGCAGGACGTTCCGCCGCTTCAGCCAGGCCCGGTGCTGCGACCAGTTGTAGGGATGCGCGTCCTCGCCGGCGGTCAGGCGGTTGTGCAGATGCCGCCAGTAGTCCGGCGAGACCTCGCCGGGATCGATGGCGAGCGCCTCGATCACATCGATCATCCGCAGCACCCGCTCGACCTTGGGCCAGCCGTGGATCTTCAGGAGCAATTCGCCACCGGGGCGCACGAAGGGCAGCGTCTGATAGGGCGCGCCGATCGGGACCGCGCGCAGGATGTCGATGCGCGAGACCACCGTGCCGTAGCCGTTCGCCGCCCACCGGACGAAGGCGAAGATCGATCCCGGCGCGAAGCCGACGATGCGATTGTGCCGGTCGCGTGTGCGCTGATAGCAGGGGCGGCCGAAGCGGATCCAGTGCTCGATCCGACCTTCGTGCCAGCTCAACTCCACCAGGGTGATGCCAGGCGGCAGGTCTTCGGGCAGCGGCCGGCCCGCCATCCGGTGAGGCGTTGCGGAGCTCATGGGGCGCCTCCTTGTGTCTCGGGAAATTCGCGGGCGAAAAGGTCGCGCAGCATGTCGGCGACGGTGACGCCGCGCTGGAAGGCCGCGATCTTGATCCGCGCGCGCTGTTCGGGTGTCACGTCGATGGTGAGCCGCGCGGTGAAGCCGGATGCCTCGCGGCCGCGCGCCGAGGCTCCCTCGCCTGCCCTGATCCAGTGCTCCGGATCTGCGGGCCGCGAGGCGAAGCCTTTGCGGGAAGCGCTGGTCGTCATGGCGCGGCCCTCCCGATACCGAGCCGGTCGATCTCGGCAACCAGTTCGGCAATCTCGCGCGCGGCCGGCGGATCACCGTCGAGCTCCGAGACGAGACGCCCGGTCTGCGCGGCGGAAGCAAAGGCGATGCGCTGGCCGATGGTGGTGGCGAGCACCGGAGGATCGTGATCGGCCAGCGTCTCGGCCGTCTCGCGGGCAAGCACCGTGCGGGCGCCGCAGCGGTTCAGCACGAAGCGCGCGGCGAGGTCCGGGCGGTAGATCCGCGCCTCGGTGAGCAGCGCCAGCATCTCCGCCGAGGCCCAGCCGTCGAGCGGCGACGGCTGTACCGGGATCAGGACCAGATCGGCGGCGAGCAGCGCCGAGCGCATCAGCCCCGCGACGCGCGGCGGGCCGTCGATGACAACGTGATCGGCCCCTCTGGCCAGGTCCGGCACTTCCCGGTGCAAAGTGTCGCGGGCCAGACCGACGGTGCCGAAGCGGCGCGGCAGGCCTTCATGGCCACGCTGTTCGGACCAGTCGAGCGCCGAGCCCTGAGGGTCCGCGTCGATCAGCGTGACCCGCCTGCCTTTCCGCGCCCATTCGCCGGCGAGATTCAGCGCCAGCGTCGTCTTGCCGACGCCGCCCTTCTGGTTGAGGAACGCGACGATCATCGGTCCGCCTCCGATCCGTGACCCCGCGGGAGTTCCGACCCTTTGACCTCGACGTCCTCCGCGGAGCGCGGCCGAGCCCCAATTTGGGCCTCTTTGCCTAAATTTTCGGCAGGGCAGGATGGCTTGTCCCCAGCTACACTGCCCCAACAAGAGTTAGAGTCTTTGTTAGACTCTAAGTTAAGGGCCGGAATCCTGGTTTCGGGCCAGAGACTTAGCTGGGGTTCCCGCGTGTGATCTCCCGATAGTCTTGCGTGCGATCTCCCGATCGTCGCTGCGTGTAATCTCCCGAGCCCGCCCACAGGTTTTCCCACAGCTTCTGTGGATAAGTTCAGGGGCAAGATGCGCAGCCGCTCAACCGCCCCTGCCCGTTCGATCCCGAGCCGGTAGCCGGGCAAGGGCTGGCGCAAAACGATGCGGCGCAACTGCAGCGCGAAGTCGGAGACGCGGGCGAGGCTGCCGGACTTGTGGTGGAGGTGACGGATCTCGAAGAGCCAGCCTCCGGCCTGTCGGCCGGCATGCTTACGCGCCACGCGGTAGAGCCAGCGCTCGACCCCGCCCCTGAGCCGGAAATACGCCGGGTCGATGGCAAGGACCAGAGAGCGATCGATGACGCCGCGATAGAACCAGTCGGGCAGCACGAACTCCATGCCCTCGACGCCGCCGTCCCGGCGGGTGAGTTCCTCCCATTCGTTGATCCAGGAGAACTGGTGCCGCCGCCACCGCGCGTCGTTGCGGATCGTCGTGCGGATCGAGGTCGACTGCAGCCGCGTCAGCGCGCCCTTGAGGAGCTTGTAGTCGCTGGATCCCGTCCGGCGGCCGATGGCGGTCAGGAGCTGATAGGGCGTGAAGCGCAGGAAGCGCGAGGTCCTGAGCCCGAGATTTTCCGCCTCGACGATCTGGCTCGCGGCCCAGATCAGGATATCGGCGTCCCAGATCGTCGCCATGCCGTGATCGGCCACGGCGAAGACCTCGACCCGCACGTCGCCCGCCTCGTAGAGGATCGGGGTGACGCGGCGCGATTTCGCCAGCGAGAAGAAGGGCCGTTCCATCAGGTCGCGCTGATCGCGCGGGCTGGCGTCACCCGTGGCGATGACGAAGGGATCGAGCTTCTGGCGTTCCGTGCCGGAAAGGCGATGAAGCGACATGCCGCGCCTCACCGTCCGAAACTGCGCGCGCGCATGTCCGCCGACGCCGGGTGGCGCTTGGCGGGCAGCACCGTGCCGCGCGGATCGGTGGTCGAGGTGACCGCGCCGCGATCGGCCCAGGCCTGCAGGTCCTCGACCGAATAGACCACGCGCCCGCCGAGCTTGTGATAGGCGGGACCGGTGCCATAGGTGCGGTGCTTTTCAAGGGTGCGGGCTGACAGGCTCAGGAAATGCGCGGCCTCCTTGGTGCGCAGGTAGCGCGGCGGAAGATCGGTCGGTCTGGGATGCATGGAACGCGTCTCCGGGCTGATCGTGACTGCCGCGTCGAAGGCGCGGCTGATGACGGTCACGATGGCGGAGAGGCGCGGCGGGGATGGAGTGCGAAGATGGCACGGCCAAATTCGCACTCCGGTTCGGGCACGGAGATGGCTTATGGTCGTCGACGATGACGAAGCAGTCCGCGATATCCGCCCGCCACCAGGGCGTTGGCGTCCCGGATGAGGGACATCACCGCATAGCGGTGCGAGGATACCTGCCATTCGTCGCGGCTCATGGGTCCCAGACGAAACAGCGTCCGCGCGATCTCGAGGAGTGTCGCGCCGCGGCGGCGCCCGTCGAAGGCCTGCAGCATCCTTCGGTGTCGCTGGCGCTGCTGCCGGGTCAACCGTCCGTCGGGCGGGATGGCGCGGCCATGCAGGCTGGCGAGCAGGCGATAGACGGCTTCCAGCCGGTCGAAGCCCTCAAGCCAGAGCGGCACCAGGGCGACGCTGCCGGAAAGATCCAGACCGCTGGCAAGGGACATCAACTGAAGCCGTTCGCCATTGGCGAGGCTGAAGAGTGCGTTGCCACCGTCCTCCGGTTCTTCCGGGCCGGCTCCCGCGTCATCGACCCTGCCCGGCGTCCCGGTCCCGGATGCGAGCGGTGGCGGAGCCTCGTCGAGGACAATGACGCTCGTGTCCTCTTCAGGCAGCCAGAGGACGTTCGCCTCGGGGGCTGCCTCTTGGGGATCGAGCGGGGCAAAACAACCTCCATCGGCGACGGAAACCCTCCGTCAGTGCCTGGTCGGTTGCATCAGCGGAAGTCATGGACACGTAGTCACGATCATAGGCCTCGTTCCGGCGCAGCCATTCCCAGGCCATGTCGGAGGCGGTCAGGTCCTCGGCATACGCATACTCGGCCGAAGACCACCATTGCGAAGGGTCAGGTAACACCGGGGTCCCCTTTCGATCTCCTACTGGAACAGACGGTGTGGAGACTTCCCGGTAAAGTTGTTTTTCTGAAGCTTCGCTCCCGGCAGCGGGCGATGCGCCGGCGGCATCACTCCGGCTTTTTGCGCTGGCTTTCGCGGACCAGTTCGCGATAGCCCCGTTCGGTCATCCAGCGGGCCCGGGCGAGATGACTGTCATGCATCCTGCGACAGCGCTCGGGATCCCGATCGGGATCGAGTTCGAAGAGGATGCGAACGACGTCCCGCCAGTCCGCTCCATCCCGGTCCGCGTCCAGGATGCGCAGGTACAGCACCATGTGTTCCCGGTCGTAGCTTGTCAGCTCCGGCCCGGGTGGCGGTTCGTCAAGAAGATCGGATCGAGTGTTCCCCATCAGCGCGGCATTATCGCACAATCGGCGAATTTCCGCCAAGTGGTCGCGTGAAAGGGCGTGGACACGTGTTCAGCGCTTCGATTGCATGGGAGGTGATCGGGCATTTTCCTCGTCGCACGGCGGAATCCAATGGCGGGGATTGAGCGTCTATCTTACGGAAAGCACGCGGTTACATATTATAGTTGATAAACTTATAGTATGTAAATCGCGATCTTCCAGCGCATGGATATGCGCAAACTGGTCGGCCGGAATCTCGCCCGCCTGCGTCGGGAGAAGGGCCTGACACAGGAGGAATTGGAAGTGCGCTCCGGCCTCAGCCAGCAATATCTCAGCGGCCTGGAACGCGGCCGCAGGAATCCGACCGTGATCACGCTCTATGAGCTGGCACAGGCGCTCGGCGTCAGCCACGTCGAGCTGGTCAGACCAGATGATCGGGAATGAGCCAAGTGGCCCAGGTGGGTCATTCTGGCGAGACCGGCACAGGATAGGGGCTGGTCCGGCGGCGCTTCCAAGGTTGGTCGGCGCCTCAGGCGACAGTGCAATAGGCCCCGGTCTTTCGACCGGGGCCTTGCCGCGTCGGGCTCACTCGCCGTTGCGGCGGCCGTTGGGGCGGGACCAGATCAGGGCGTAGCTCTCGCCGTCCTCGTCATCGAAGAGGTTGGCGTAGATCGGGGCGGTGAAGCTCGGATCGTCGAGCTTGAGGCCCAGATAGTCGCGGCCCTCGTTCGAGCGCTTGGACCAGGCGGCGCCGATCTCGGCGCGGCCGACCAGGACCCGGTGGCTGGGGGCGTTCTCGCCGGTGGCGCGGGTGTCGGGGACGATGCGCACGCCCTGGACCTGGACGCTGAGGGTGACGATCTCGCCGGTGAATTCGTTGCCGGTCTTCTTGAAGGTGCCGATGGTAGCCATGTTCAGTCTCCGTTTTCCGTTTTCGGGTCCGCACCATTGCGGCCCGATGGCGATCGACAGGCCGGAGACGACCGGCGGCGCACCCCCGGGCCTGCCCCGGGGGCTGGACAGCAGAGGCAGAACTTTCTTGTTCCGCGCGGAATGACGGCTCTGCCGGCAGGGGAAGAAAGTTGTAACGGCGCTGTTGCGCCAAGCCGGTCGAGGCGCTCGCGCGGTCTTCGGCCAGATCAGGCCATTGAAAGGGCCGTATGGAGCGGACTCGGGGGCCGGCAAGGAACGGAGACGACAGGTGACCACCGGCGACCGTCAGCGTGACCGGCTCTTCACCGGTTTCTTCACCCGCCCGCGACAGGTCCCCGCGCATCCCCCTCCCTCCGTTCGGTGCACCCGGCGAGTGCCCCAGCCACTGCGCCAGTTCTGCCGCGTGATCGGTCCGCCCCGCGCCCCAGGCCTCCACCTGCCGCGACATGGGACACGTGCCGATCCGCGCTCACCACTCCCATACCGGCATCCTGACAACGAGGATGGCGATCCTGCGCTGATCCAGTCCCAGGCCAATGACCCCGCGACAGCGTCAGGCGCGTGCGAGGTTTCCGGCCGAAGGGCCGGCGGCTGGCATGCCTGCAACGCGGAGGAAGGCGGCAATGCCGACCGCGATGGCGCCGATGACAGCGAAGATAAGCTGCCAGGTCTCGGAGGGCATCAAGGCCCGCGTGACGCCGAGGGTCGCGTGGAAGCCCGCGAGGACAGCGGGCGCCACGAAGACCAGTGCGATCAGGAGACGCGCCCAGACTGGCCGGACCAGCATCATGAGCGCCTCACCGAGGGCGAGCGTCAGCCCGCCCGCAAAGCCGCCGACAAGAATGGCGCCGAGCCAGCCCGCGCCTGTACCGTAGGCCCAGATGCCACTGTGCAGGCCAATGAAGAACGGCAATGCGAAGACGGCCAGGTTGAACAACAGCCAGCACATGGCAGCGATGGCGGCAAGGGATGCAAGGATGCCTAGAACGATCATGGTGGTGTCTCCGCACGAAATGGAACGGTCGCGCCTTCCACCACCACCATGGGCGCAACCTAGAAGATAACAAATCTCTCCCACTTGGGCGAGAGGCAAAGTATTCCGCAGGTCTCCTGTGCGGACGGAGCGGTTCGTTCTCCTCGCGGCTTTGGATATGTGAGGCTGAGCCTATCAGACCTCGTTCGCCCAAGGAGAGCGACCGCCGCGATCACACCATGTCATTCGCGTCGCCAGAGTGAAGGATCGCTTCGGTCTTCACACGCAGCAACCAGATCAACCTCGTGATCTGAGAACCCGAATGCCGCTACCATTTCCCGATGGGCTTTAGTTCCCAGATAGTCGGACAGAACGGCATCAACCTCCCGTAGAAGCTCGGTGTCGTTCAAGCCAAATGCATATGATCCGAACGCTGGGGGTTTTTCGTCAGAGGGCACCAAGACCGATTCCAGCGGCCAATTGTCGTTCTGCTCGATAAAGCCCGCGTGAGCCATTCCGACACTGGCGTAGGCATCGGCCTCCCTATCTCGCACCGCTTTCGCTGCCGCAGTGTAGGTCTCGAAAATCGCAATCCGATCCTCCGCGACCCCAAACTCAATAGCCGAATGGTGCTGAAACTGATCGCGGATGACCGCCAGCCGGGCACGAGGATTGTCTGCGACCGATTGATACCCGCTAAGGCCCATCGGATTTCCCTTGACCACCAGAAGCCCGTCTGCCAGCGCCCAGATCGGACGGCTGAATTGAGCGCTCTGCCTGCGTTCGTCGGTTCCGAACAGACCAGTGGTCATGCGCCAACGCCCATCCCCGAGGCCGGACAGGAGTTCGGCAAACTCGGTCTCAACCGGTTCGAAATCCGCAATCCCGAGTTCGTCGAACACATGCCGCGCAAGTTCTACATCGCAGCCCGTGACGCGGCCCGTGGCATCAACGTAGTTGAATGGCGGTTCGATCAGGTAAGCGAATTTCATGGGTCATCCTCGTTCGTGTCCGGGCCGTAACTGGCGATCTTGATAGCGAGGACGCTTTCGCATTTTTCGAGAGTTGCACGCTTGGCCTTCAGCGTTTCCGCGTGATCCAGCAGGATCTGCCGCCGCTCTACGACACCGGCATCGCCCGCTTTGGCGAGCGTTGTGAACCGCCGCATTTGCGACAGCGACATGCCCGTTTCACGCAGCCAATAAAGCAGGGTCAGCCATTCGATCAGCCGGGGGGTGAATCGACGATGCCCGTCTGCGCCGCGCTCGATCTCCGGCAACATTCCCGATTTCTCGTAGAACCGTATCGTGTGGGTGGACAGCCCGCAGGCTTCAGCCGCTTCTCCAATTCTCATCTTCGCAAGTGTTCCTCTGACCTTTGGGTAGCGGGTTAGAGCAACTCTAAGTCAACGCTGAATTTTGGAAAACCGACTTTCGTGCGAGGTGCCGCAACGGTCAAAATGGGCTCAAATTGACATTGGCAGGCAGCGCTCACGCGCTCCCTGCCATGCGGTAGACCGGGATGCCCATCTTGCGAGCCTTGTCGGCCAGGTTTTCCTGGATGCCGGTGCCGGGGAAGATGATGACCCCGATCGGCATCGTGCCGAGCATCTGGTCGTTTCGCTTGAAGGGCGCGGCCTTGGCGTGCTTCGTCCAGTCCGGCTTGAAAGCGACCTGCGGCACCTTGCGGTTATTGGCCCAGGTTGCGGCGATACGTTCGGCGCCTTTCGGCGATCCGCCATGCAAGAGCACCATGTCCGGGTGCTTGGCGTGAATCTGATCGAGACGATCCCAGATCAGCCGGTGATCGGTGGTGTCGCCACCCGAGAAGGCGATCTTCGGCCCGGCGGGCAGCAGCACCTCACTGTCGGCCCGGCGCTTGGCGGCAAGGAAGTCGCGGCTGTCGATCATGGCCGAGGTCATCTGGCGATGGTTGACCCGTGAGCCGGAGCGCGGCGACCAGGGCGTGCCGGTGGTGCGCAGGTAGATGTCGGCGGCGGTGTCGCGGAAGGTCTCCATGCTGTCGCGGCGTTCAAGAAGGCTCTGGCCGGTACCGATCAGGGTCTCAAGCTGGACGGATTTGACCTCGGTGCCGTCCTGTTCCCGCTGGAGGCGCTTCTGCGCCTGCTCGTTGTCGTCGAGCTTCTTCTCGATCCTGTCGACGGCGCGGTGGAAGGTGTTGACGGTGGACCAAAGGATTTCGTCGAGGTCGAAATCGAGGCTGGTGTCGGCCATGGTGGAAATCAGGGCGTCGAAGATGTCAGCGACCGCGCCTTGGATGGCGGTATCCTCGGGCGTGATCCGGGGATCGGCCTCGTCCTCGGTGGGACGGTAGCCATAGAGTTCGAGGTCTTCGATGACATGGCCGGTCGGGGATGTGCTGTGATCGGGTTCGAATGCGTCATGCGCGTACATGGGATGCGTCCTTCGGCTGGACCGCGACCGTCGCGGCCTTCATGGCGACGACAAGCCCACGGGCGCTCCGGTCTGGCAGCCCGAGCCTTGCGAGGGCCTTGATGGCCAAGCCCGACTATTTTGTCTCGCGCTGCAAAGCCCCGAAGGGGCGGCGGAAAATAGTCGGGCGCCGCCATTGCCGGGCCGGAGCGTTTGTGGGCCGCTCGCCCTCTGAGAAGGCCTAGGCGCGGTACTCCGCCGATCATGGTGCAACTCTCTTGCGCGTGACAGGATCGATCCTGCCCGATCACAGCTCCGCACCGGCTATGCCGCCAGAGCCATGTATCGGCTGACATCCTCGGGGGCGATCCGCACCCTGATCCGCGCCCGAAGCGCATCTGGCCCGCCGTTGACGAGATCGTCGTTGAAGTCGCCCATCAAAGGCGAGAGCGTGATCGCCTCGATGCCGGCCCCGATGGCCCGGTCCAGCAGGCTGTCCCGCGCGCCATCGCCGGCCGGATCGTTGTCGCGGACGATATAGAGCCTGCGCAGATGCGGCGGGAACTGGATGGCGGCGAGGTGTCCGGCCGAGAGCGCGGAGACCATCGGCATCATTGGCACGGCCTGCCGCAGCGACAGGATGGTCTCGATGCCTTCCCCCGCCGCGATAACGTCCTTCGCCTCCCCGAACCGGACGGCGTTGCCGAGCAGATCTCCCATCGCCTTTCTCGGCGGATCGAGGGGCGCCTTGCCCGAACCGTCGCGCATGAGCCAGGTGCGATGCGCGCCGGTGACCGTGCCATCGTGGTCGGTAACAGCGGCAATCAGTGCGGGCCAGGTCTCGGTCGGGCCTTCGCCCTCGGGCCGCCAGTAGCAGGTCGGATGAAAGCGCAGATTTGCGGTTCCGCGCAAATCCGTAATGCTGCGCCCACGTAAATACGTCGCTGCGACAGAACCGATCAGCGGCCGTGTCATGCGCCAGAGCCTGCGTGCCGCCTCAGAAGATCCCGAAGGTGCTGGCGGCTTTTGGGACTGGCGGAGCTGCGGCTCCGGTTCGGGCTGCGGCAGGCTGAGGAAACGGCGGGCTTCTTCGGCGACATCGGCGAAGTCGACCAGGCCGAGGCTTTCGCGGATCACATCGAGCAGATCTCCATGCTGGCCACTCTGCGCATCGGTCCATTTGCCCGCCGCGCCCTTGCCGGACTCCCGCCCGGCAAGGCGCACGAACATCGAGCGGCCGGGCGTGTTCCACACATCGCCGATCTGCCAGTAATTGCCCTGTTTGCGACCATTGGACAGATAATGGCGGCACACCGCCTCGGCCTGCCGGCCGAGGCGGTGTGCCAGTTCTGAAGCGTTGAGGCGGTGCATTACGCGGCCTCCCGCTCTGAGATGCGCTCGACCGGGAAACGGTCGAAGAGCTTGCCGATGATCTCCGGTCCGGAAGCATCGACCGGCACGAAGAAGCGCAGCTTCCACGAGATGATCTCGCTGAAGAGGCCGTAGGCGCGCAGCCGCTCGCGCATGGTGTCGGCGAAACCGGTCAGCTCAATGCGGTTGGCGCCCATGACGCGGGTGCGGCGCAGGTGCAGCCCTTCGGCCAGATCGAGGATGGTGCGGCCTTCGATCAATGCGGCATAGGCCGCGTCCGGCATGATGCCGGTGGAAACACCGCTGGCCGAAGCATTCGCCGCCCATGCCGGCGAGACGCGGCGGCCGATGATCCGCTCGCCCTCGTCGGTCTGGAGCCGATAGACGCGGGAGGACTCCCGCGGCAGGCGCTTCCAGATCGGCAGCAGGAGACCCGTCACCATGTGCAATCTGCTGTTGGTGAACTCCGGCACCTCGGCCAGTTCCGCCGTCCAGGCCGAAGCGAAGACTGCATGATCGGCCTCTAGCCAATGGGTCTCCCCCATCATGCGCACGGGGACATTCTGAGCTTCCATCGGCCGGATCAGCCGCACACGGCGTTCGATCTCGCCATCGTCGAGCATGACGCTGGTGGTCGGGATCTGCACGGCGGCCCGGCCCGAACGGGTGTTGATCAGCAGTTTCGCGCGCGGATCATCCCGTTGCGCCAGGGCCGCATCGAGCGTCACCGGCTGGTTGCGCTTGCGCTCGGTGAGGGTCAAGAGCCGGGTTTCCGCGCCGGTGCCGGGATGGGCGTGAATCACCTGCCGGTCGGTGACGATGAAGCTCTCGGCCCGGAGCGTTTCCAGCCCCATGTCATAGGTGCCCGAAGCGATGGCGCCATCGATCCGCGCCTCCAGAAGCTGTTCGAAGGCCGAGAACAGGATGCCCTGAAGCTCGATGGTCAGCGCCAGCAGCCGGTTCAGGAAAGTGGTGATCGGCGGCAGATCATCCTTGATACCATTGCTGTCCATCAGCTTGAGACCGGTCGCAGCCTCGAACCGCTCCAGCGAGCAGCCTTCGACCTTGCCGCGCACCAGCAGCGAGTAGAGCTGGCGCAGCGCGTCGCGGGCATAGGCGCTCTCCAGATTGTCCTCGGACCGGAACAGCCCCTGCCCTCCCGTCTGGCGCTGGCCGCGCGTGATCGCGCCCAGCGTGTCGAGGCGGCGGGCGATGGTCGACAGGAAGCGCTTTTCGGCCTTCACGTCGGTGGCGATGGGCCGGAAGAGCGGCGGTTGCGCTTGATTGGTGCGATTGGTGCGCCCGAGCCCCTGAATGGCGGCATCGGCCTTCCAGCCCGGTTCCAGCAGATAATGCACCCGCAGGCGCTGGTTCCTGGCCGAGAGTTCGGCGTGATAGCTGCGCCCGGTGCCGCCCGCATCGGAGAAGACCAGGATGCGCTTCTGGTCATCCTGGAAGGCCGTCACATCCGACAGGCCCGCCGATGGCGCGCGGGTCTCGACCGCGAGCCGCGCGGCAGGGCCTTCGCCCTTGCGCACGATCCGACGGGAACGCCCTGTCACCTCGGCCACCATGTCGGTGCCGAAGCGCTGCACGATCTGATCGAGCGCCCCCGGAACGGGCGGCAGCGAGCCGAGATCTTCGAGCATCTCGTCGCGCCGGGCGACGGCCTCGCGGCATTCGACCGGCTGGCCATCGCGGAAGACCGGCCGTGACGACAGATTGCCCTCGCCATCGGTGTAAGGCTCGTAAAGCTGGACTGGGAAGGAATGCTGCAAATACGAGCCGACGCTCTCCCTCGGAGTGACATCAATGGAAATATCGTTCCACTCCTCGGTCGGGATCTCTGCGAGCCGCCGTTCCATCAGCGCCTCGCCGGTCGAGACGATCTGGATCACGGCGGCATGGCCCGCCTCCAGATCGGCCTCGATCGAGCGCATCAGGGTCGGGGTTTTCATGGAGGTCAGGAGATGGCCGAAGAAGCGCTGCTTGGTGCTCTCGAAGGCCGAGCGGGCGGCGGACTTGGCCTGCCGGTTCAGCGTCCCCTCGCGGCCGGTGATGTTCGCGGCTTCCATCGCAGCATCAAGGTTGCCATGAATCACGGAAAACGCCGCCGAAAACGCATCGTAGATGCGGCGTTGCTCGTCGGTCAGCTGGTGCTCGACCAGTTCGTATTCGACGCCATCATAGGAGAGCGACCGGGCGGTATAGAGGCCGAGGGCGCGGAGATCGCGGGCGAGCACCTCCATGGCCGCAACGCCACCAGCTTCGATCGCCTCGACGAATTCGGCGCGGGTCGCAAAGGGAAAATCCTCGCCGCCCCAGAGGCCGAGGCGCTGCGCATAGGCGAGATTGTGGACCGTGGTGGCGCCGGTTGCGGAGACATAGACGACGCGCGCCTCCGGCAGGGCGTGCTGGAGCCGAAGGCCCGCGCGCCCCTGCTGCGAGGCCGCGACATCCCCGCGTTCGCCCTTGCCGCCACCGGCATTCTGCATGGCATGGCGCTCGTCGAAGATGATTACCCCATCGAAATCCTGGCCCAACCAATCGACGATCTGGCGGACGCGCGAAACGCGTCCGCCGCGGTCGTCGGAGCGCAGCGTGGCATAGGTGGCGAACAGGATGGCTTCCGTGAGCGTGATCTTTGCGCCTTGCGGGAAGCGCGACAGCGGCGTGACCAACAGGCGCTCCTGGCCCAACGCCGACCAGTCACGCTGCGCGTCCTCGAGGAGCTTGTCCGACTTCGAGATCCAGACCGCTTTGCGCCGTCCGCGCAGCCAGTTGTCGAGGATTATACCGGCCGACTGGCGCCCCTTCCCCGCCCCGGTGCCATCGCCGAGCATGAAGCCGCGCCGGAAGCGGACCGCGCCTGCCGCATCCTCGGGCGCCGCGCTCACCGTGTCGAAAGCCTCATCAACCGTCCAGGCGCCGGCGAGATGATCGGCATGGGCCTCGCCGGCATAGATCACCGTCTCCAACTGGGCATCGGACAGGCGCTCACTGACGTCGGACGGCAGCATGGGGCGGTAGGAGGGCTTGCGTGGCGCGACCGAAGCCATGGCGGCGGATTGCACCAACTTGGTCGGATGCGGCTGCGCGCCGGGTATCCGGATCGATTGCAGCGCGTATTCCTCATAGATCGCATCCGACAGCCGTGCGCCTTCGGGCGGCGTCCAGTCCAGGGTCTCATAGGCCAGTTCCACGCCTTCGGGATCATTGGCCGGAGCAGCAGCGGGCCGGGAGGCTGCGGCGCGGGCGAGATAACCGCGCACCGTCTTCGGTGCAGACGCCGGAGCGGAGATAGCGACTTTTGGCAGCGTGACCGGCAGGCGCGGCGGAACCTGCGCCCCGACCCAGCCGAGCAGCGTGGCGATATCCGGCGCGGCCCCCGAAGAGGCCGGGAAGATGGACGGATCGTCGGCGGGCAACTTGTCGATAACCGTCAGCCGGGTATCGATGCTGGTGCCATGCTTCGCATAGACCGCGCCATCGACGGCGGCGGTAAAGACCACGCGCCCGCGTTCCTGCAAGCAGGCAAAGGCATCGCGCCAGGCCGGGGTTTCGGGGCCAAAACCCGCGCCGGTGATCGCGACCAACCGCCCGCCCGGCGCAAGCCGCGCCAGGGCCGAGGCGACATGCCGATATGCGGCGTCAGCCGTGCGCCCGGTCACATTGGCCATGACCGAGAAAGGCGGGTTCATCAGCACCACGGATGGCACGAGCGCGGGATCGAGGTGGTCGTGGATCTGGGCGGCGTCGAACCGGGTGACGGGAAAGGCCGGAAAGAGCGAGGCGAGACAATCGGCGCGGGTCTCGGCCAGTTCGTTGAGGATCAGCGAACTGCCGGCGGTCTGCGCCAGGATCGCCATGAGGCCGGTGCCGGCCGAAGGCTCCAGCACCATGTCATCGGGCGTGATCGCCGCCGCCGACAGAGCGGCGAGGCCGAGAGGCAAAGGCGTGCTGAACTGCTGGAAGCTCTGGCTTTCCTCGGAGCGCCGGGTCTGCGTCGGCAGGAGGCCTGCGATCCTCGCCAGTTGATCGAGCCGTGCAGCCGGAGACGCGGCTTTACGGAAAAGCGCCTTGCCGTATTTGCGCAGGAACAGCACCGTGGCGGCCTCGCAAGCCTCATAGGCCAGCTTCCAGTCCCATGCGCCGGTCGCATCGGAAACGCCGAAAGCGGTCTCCATCGCGCCGCGCAAGGCAGCGGCATCGACACGCTGGCCACGTTCGAGATGGGAAAGCAGGAGATTGGCCGCGGCCAGGATCGCGGGCGCAGCCGCCAGCGGCGTGGCCGGATCGGCCACGGGGGAGGAGATGTTCATGTCAGGGAACCTCGGGAGAGCGGGAACGGGAAAGCCGGACGGCGCTCTCTCTCAACCGCCCGGACTCGCCCCGTCCCGGCAGGCCTCTCCCTCTTATCTGGCAGAGCCATTCGTGCCGCAGAGCCGTGCTCAAGACACTTGATGAAATGATAATTCACGGAACATCATTGATAAAAATCGGATTTCATGAGACGAACGGCATCTGAGATCATCATCACGGGAAAGAATCGGAATTCATGGAGCAAGGGCAGAGAAATCCGTTTTCAGGAGCGGTAAGCGTTTTTCACGAGCGCTGGCTGCCCGAAGAGGCCACACCCGTGGGCTATGCCGCGCTGATCGACAGCTATGCCCTCCCGGTCCCCCTGCCCCGCACGCTCTCCGCCATCGGTCCACGCCACAAGGTCTATGAGGCCGACGGATGGCGTCTCTACACGCCCCGCCATGCGCCGGAGGCGAGCCTTGTCGGGCATCTGACCTTCGCCTTGCGCTACGAGGGGCTGGATCTGGCCGTACTCAAGCGGCTCTTTCGTGCAACGGGTCCGGAGCCGATCAAAGCCCTTGTCGAGGCCGCGCCGACGGGCAGTTATGCGCGCCGGATCTGGTTTCTCTATGAATGGTTCCTCGGCGGGCGTCTCGGCCTGCCCGATGCCACGCGCGGCAATTACGCGCTTGTCGTCGACCCCAAGCAGCAATGGGCCGTAGAGGGGGTACCTTCGCCCCGCCACCGGGTAAGAAACAACCTGCCCGGCACGCCGGATTTCTGCCCGATGATTTTCAGAACCGATCGGATCGAGGCCTTCATAGCGCGCGATCTGGCCCGCGAAGCACGCGAAGTGCTCGCCGAAGTGCCCGCCGATCTGCTGGCGCGCACAGCCGCCTTTCTGCTGCTCAAGGATTCCCGGTCGAGCTTCCAGATCGAGGGCGAGAACCCACCGCAGGACCGCATCCGCCGCTGGGGCCAGATCATCGGCGAGGCCGGGCGACACCCGATCGACCGCGCCGAGTTCGAGCGCCTGCAACGCATCGTGATCGGCGACGCGCGCTTCGTGCATCTGGGCCTGCGCCAGGAAGGCGGCTTTATTGGCGAACACGACCGGAACAGCGGCGCGCCGATCCCGGACCATATCAGCGCCCGGCATGAGGATCTGCCCGCGCTGATCGCCGGACTGGAACGGTTCGACTTCGACATCGCTCCGGGGCTCGACCCGGTTCTCGCCGCTGCGAGCCTCGCCTTCGGCTTCGTCTATATTCACCCGTTCGAGGATGGAAACGGCCGTCTGCACCGCTACCTCATCCACCATGTGCTCGCGGCAAGGGGGTTCAACCCAGCCGGGCTTGTCTTCCCGGTCTCGGCCGTGATCCTCGAACGGATCGACGCCTACCGGCAAGTACTGGAAAGCTATTCGCGTCGGCTGCTGCCGCATGTCGATTGGCGCCCGACGGATCGGGGCAATGTCGAGGTGCTGAATGACACCGGCGATTTCTATCGCTTCTTCGACGCGACACCGCATGCAGAGTTCCTGTTTGCCTGCGTCGCGCAGACGATCGACACCGACCTGCCCGCCGAGACCCGGTTCCTGAGAACCTACGATCGGTTCAAATCCCGCGTCTCGGGCCTGATCGACATGCCCGACCGGACCCTCGACCTGCTGTTCCGGTTTCTGCACCAGAACGGCGGCAAGCTGTCCGGGCGAGCCCGCGCCAGGGAATTCGCGGCGTTGACCGAAGAAGAGGTCGGGCGGATCGAGGCAATCCATGCGGAGCTTCAGGAGAGTTTCTGAGCCCGGTCGCCAGCCGGCAGGTTACCCGACGCGGTGCCCGGCATCGGTGAAGATGTATTTGTTGGCGATGATGGTTTC
>JTFN01000942.1_pt1 | contig 31136 bp, 39 predicted proteins | sample 235401 | NCBI WGS metagenome assembly JTFN01 (sample SAMN03067589, study PRJNA260952) | activated sludge metagenome | biome: Sludge; feature: Wastewater; isolation source: CETP activated sludge from augmented bioreactor treating industrial... | place: India:Gujarat | collected 2013-04 | reverse complement strand
GGTAAGGCCTAACCAGAAAGTGTGTTTGCGGTCATTTTGCAGTCGATGGGGCAGAACGGGGGCTTAACCCTCCCCTCTCGTTTGTGCTTATGTGTACGTGTCGACTCTGCATTGCTGGCTGGCAGAAACGCCCGCCGGGCCCATAGTTAATGGAGTTTTCTACATCACTTTCCCCTTATAAAACAATGAATTAAAAAAGTGCTGTAGCAGTTTTGTAGCAGTTGGCCACCAAGCGGTGGCTTTTTTTGCGCCTGGTAAAAGGGCAGGTTTGAAACTGGGGCTGCTGCTTCATATGTGGCTGGTCAGGCCATGTTCCCGAGATGACATTGCATAGCGAACCTACACCGGCTGATTTGCCGGTCATGTTGCCTGCTGGCCAGGAATGAGCAGCATTGCGACCGACGCTTTTACCCCGTCAGAGAGATCCGATAAGCAGATGGACTGGCTTAGCGTGAGCCAGTTCTAGAGGCAAGAAAAGCGACTAGTCGAAAAATTCAGGTAGGCCGTGGGAAAAGTGTAATCTCTGTAATCTTTTTCTGGATATGGCTTGAAAGCCTTTATTCATGCTGGATTCAGCTAAATGTCAGAGTGTAATTTTTATGTAATCAGACCGTAATTAATTACACTATAAAAATGTAATTTATCTATTTTAGTAATTCTTTATTTATCAATGGCTTATGGATAAATTACAGTTTGGGTTACGGTAAATTACGGTTTGACTGTAACTTACTTTTCCTTTGTATATCAGTGGGTTGGGATATCGTTTTTGTTGAGATTACGGAGATTACACTTTTCCCACGGTCTACCTGGATTCATGGCTGGAGCACTTGAGTTGTGAAGGGCTGTTTAAACCCCTTAGGCTGCGTCAAAGTGCGTTAGGGTTGTGTACCCCTTATTCCTTGTGAGCCGCGCTAATGGCGGGCCTCCTAGGGCTTGAGGGACTGCGTTAAAAGGTACTTATTCGGTGAGCGTCGCAGGCGCGGAGGGGACGGCGATCTTTGAGCTAGAATTCCCTAACGTCACAAACATACAAGTTGAGGCTGGGGATGAATGAGTTTTACGAGAAAGCTGTCTCGCTACAGAACGTATTTTTGGAGATTGCGACAACCAGTGCTGGGAATGATCAGCAAGATCGTGAATTTCGAGAATTCAGACAGGAGGTGATGCAAGATCCTCGTATGTCATCTATGGTTCCCTCTTTCGTACGCACGTGCGCAACTAGGCCGCAGTTTTGGCAGTACATCAAGCACTTGTATCCGACATATAAAGAGAGAAGGGAGTTCATTTGGAAGGAGTTTTCCCCTTTACTTAGGGCCCTGGATGATAGAAGTCATGTGCCTGCGGATGGGGTCGTCTCAGCCACCATCCAAGCATTCGACTCTCAACACATACAGGCAACTTGGGCGAAAGCCCTTGAACGCCGCCTTTCCGACCCAGAAGGTGCTATTACGGTAGCTAGGACTCTTTTGGAGTCCGTCTGCAAGCATATTCTGGATGAGGCTGCTGTTGATTATGGCCGTGCCCCGGAGTTGAACGCACTTTACCGCTTGACTGCGGACCATTTAAGCCTGTCCCCAGCACAGCACTCAGAACAAATATTCAAACAAATTTTAGGTGGCTGTACTACCGTAGTTGAAGGTCTTGGAGCAATTCGGAATAAGCATAGTGATGCTCATGGACAGGGTAGGGCGGCAGTCAAACCGACAGCCCGCCATGCAGAATTGGCTGTTAATCTGGCCGGTGCGGCTGCTAGTTTTTTACTTTCTACTTGGGAAGTCCGTCAAAGCAGTTGAGTTATCAATGCTGGCAACTTGGTTAAATTGGTATGCCCCAAAAAGATACGTTAGAGTTTTTAAATGAGTTGGCCCGGAAACAGGTGGGTTTTCATGTGACGCATGATGTCCCAGGTGGGCAGCGGACAATCGATCTTAGTGCCGGTGAGGTAGCTGAGTACTTACGCGACCCCGCGAGTGCTCTGGCAAAACACTTCGGGGTGCCCAAGGATGTCTATGTGGGTTGGCAGCAAAGTGAGTACAAGGTGTTATGTGCTGGCTTTACCAATAAAGGCAGTCGGTGTCGAAATACTGTCCCTGGACTGTTTGACACAAAGACACCAAAAGAGTGGTGGGAAGGTCAAGGTGGGTATTGTTCGGTACACATCTAGGCTGTGTCTTTCAGTTGGTAGGGGTGGAACCGTACCACCTCTATTCCTATCCATTCATTAATTGAGCTGAGCCTATTTTGTAGGGGTTCCAGTTCGTTTTTGGCGAATACCTCTGCCGCTGGCACCACTGACCCAAACCCACCAGTTACGGTAGGCATGACCCCCATCAGTTGCGGCGGCACGCGGTGTGCTGCAAGGATGTCGTCGCGTGTCACGTTCTTGATGTTGAAGAATTCGTCCTTTGCCGCAACTTCTGATAGCGGAATGACTTGCAGGCCTTTCTCTTTCCCGCCTGGTGCGTACATGAACAGGTTGCGGAAATTCCCCACCCCCTTGCTGCTCTTGACGGCCTGGCGCAGCGCGTTGATGTCCGTGTCGTTATGTATGGCATCGGTCACATACATGATGTAGCCCGCGTGTGATCCGTTCTTGTAGTACCGGCGACGGAATAGGGTGGCTTCCTCGTTCAACCAGGCCGACGACAAAGCAGACAGATATTCAGGCACCCCATAGATCTCTTGATGCAGATCTGGCTCACGTTGCTGATAGACCTGTCCTGGTTCAAACCAGTGCTCTTTGGCCCATGAATGCAGAAAGACATAGCGGTCTTCTTCCTGGCTTGCCCGCCTTACGTATTTGCCGAGTGCCGGTTTGAGCTTGATTGGTGCGCCCAGGCGATTGCGGCGTACTTCCAGGTAGCTGTTGGCGAGCACCAGGTAGTCCAGCACGTAGGCGCTGAAGTCCTCGCGGCTGAGCAGTGGATGCGGGATAAAGGCGCTGGCCAGGATGTTGCGCTTCACATAGATGGCGGAGCTGTGGTGCGGGCTGGCACGAAATGAGCGGGCTAGGCCATACAAGGACACTGGAGGCTCATACCACTTGCCAGCATCCAGCACTTGGAAATGCTCCATGATGCGGCTTTTATCCAGGACGGATTCAGGCTCGCCAAACGTGAAAGCTTCAATGCCTGGTTGCTCAGCCTGCACCTGGTCTGTCGCTTCGGTGACTGCGTTCATTCGCTAAACTCCAAAATATTGGCAGACGACTCGGTACTGCCGTGTAGCGGTTCGTGATAGATGGCATTCATGCAGGCCCAGGCCAGATCGGCGTGGCCTACGGCGCGTGTCCGGCCAGAGGCATAGGTCGCTTGGCGACCGCTTGGCGTGAGCTGCTTACGGATAGACAGGAACGACTGGGCCAGGTCAACGGCACCGGCGTCAAACTCAAACCGGCCATTGCGCATGACGTTCTGCATTTTGAGCACCATCTCTGTTTTGACCTCGACCGAGTAGTTGATTGCTACTGCAGCCGGGAAGAACTTGCGGACCAACTGATAGACGGCCCCGCCCATGCCGGTGGTGTCGATGCCGATATGCGTGACGTGGTATTTGCCGCAGAGTTTCTGGATCTCGGCGGCTTGCTGTTCGTAGTCCAGGCCTTTGAACTGGAGCCGCTCAAGGAGTCGGAACTTGCCGCCAGGGACGGCAGGCGGGGCAAGAACGACACAGCCCTGGTGGTCGCCAGTGTCGGCTGGGTCGTAGCCGATCCAGACCTCTCGATTGCCAAAGGGACGTGCAGCATGGGGTTTAAGGTCAGTCCAGACCTCCCACGAGTCCACCATGCAGCGCTGCAGCAGCTGTAGCGGGAATACCGATTTGGTGTCGTCCAGGAAGATGCACAGCAGCAGGTTCTGAAACTCTTCCTCGGTGTATTCGAAGTTGCGCAGCTCCTCGATGTCGAAGAGGTCGCAGCCGCCTTCTTCCGCGTCGTAGATCGTGACGATCTGCCGCCAGATCCGGTCAGCGCACAGACGGCCCAATTTGAGCGCGTTGTGGCTGACATCCATTTTGATGGTGGACTTGGCTTGGATCTTGCTCAGCTTTTCCCCGGACCAGAATGGGTACGCCTCATGACTCATGGCCGATGGCGTTGAGAAGTAGGTTTTACGCCACTTCTTGTGAATGGCCATGCCGGAGGCGACTTTGTTTAGCTGCTCAAAGTTCGGGATCCAGAAGAACTCATCCACGTACAGATTGCCGTGGTAGCTCTGCGCGGTGCGAAAGTTTGTACCCAGGAAGTAGAGCGTGGCCCCATTGGACAGCACGATGGGATCACCGCGCAGCTCGATATCCAGTACCTCCCGCACAAACGCCAGGATGTATTGCTTGAAGACGTGAGCCTGGGCCTTGGATGCAGATATAAAAATCTGGTTGCGACCTGTCAGCAGGGCGTCCAGCAGGGCTTCTCGTGCAAAGAACCATGTAGCGCCGATCTGGCGCGACTTCAGAATGATGCGTGTGCGCTGGTTCTTGGATTCCCACCATACCCGCTGGTACTGAAAGATCGACCCTTCAAAAGCTTCGACCAGTTTGGCGATTTGCTCGTCGGTTAGGTGGTTCTTGCGTGGTTTTTTACGCGGCTTGCTGTTCTGGGCGGCCAGGTTCGGGTTCAGATCGACCTCGTTGCCGTCCGCGCCCAGGTATTTACGCACCCGAGCGTAGCGTTCCATTTGGCGGCCGAGCAGGTCGATCTCTTTGTAATCGGATCCGCTCTTGTTGGGGTTCAGGACGAGCTGCACCATGCGGCATTCCGTAGCACCCTCAATACGCTCCAGGGCGGAGGCTGAGTCCCAGCCATCGCGGCTTTTCCACGATCCCACGGTAGACCGGCGCTCGCCCAGGTGCTGGGCAATCGCTGTTAAAGACCAGCCTTGCCAGTACAGAAACTTGGCCAGGCGGCGGTTGTCGTGATCGTGTTCTACGGTGAGCATGCCGCCAGAATAGGCAGGCCCCTCCTAATTAAACACTGTCTGATATTCGCCATCGAACATGGCGAAACCCGCTTGCTTGAGGCATCAGGCTGGCGAGGCAATCATGTCCCTATCGTCGTCAAACACAGCGAGCAAGGCATGAAATTCAAACCCAAGTTTTTCCGCGTAGCCACCGAAGGTGCGGCTACAGACGGGCGCACGATTACCCGCGAATGGATCCAGCAAATGGCCGCCAGCTACGACCCGAAGAAGTTCGGTGCTCGTATCTGGTTGGAGCACTTGCGCGGGATTCACCCAGAGAGCAGCTTCCGCGCCTATGGCGACGTGTTGGCGCTTGAAGCCCGAGAAGGCGAGGGTGGCAAGCTGGAGCTGTTCGCTCAGTTGGATCCTACTGATGAGCTGGTTGCACTGAATAAGAAGCGCCAGAAGGTCTACAGCTCCATCGAAATTAATCCTGACTTCACTGGGTCGGGCAAGGCCTATTTGACCGGCCTGGGCGTCACGGACAGCCCAGCCTCTTTAGGTACAGAAATGCTGCAGTTTTCTCAGCAGCAGGCCGACAACTCACCGCTGGCGGGGCGCAAGCAGGATAAGGGCAACCTGTTCAGCGTGGCTACGGCATTAGATCTGGACTTTGAAGAAGAGCAGGACGAGCAGCCATCTCGTTTGTCCGAGAGCTTGAAGAACCTGGCTGCCATGTTCAAGAAGCAAAACAAGGCGACGGATCAAGATTTGACTGAGCTGGTTGAGCTGGTCGGGGATGTGATTAAACACAGCACTGAGCAAGAGCAGGAGCTGGCGAGCGTTCAGACTGCATTTAAAGATCAGGGCAAAGAGCTGGCTGAGCTGCGTCAAGACTTCAACAACTTTAAGCAGCTCATCGAAAGCGCTGATGCTGGTAAACAGCATCGCCCTCCCGCCACTGGCGATAACGGTCTGGTTCAGACCGATTGCTGATCCCCATCACCGAATCACGGAGCGATATTCATGCGTAACGAAACCCGCATTGCGTTTGACGCCTGGCTGAACCGCTTGGCTACTTTGAACCATGTCCAACTGGCCGCTGTTGTCAGCAAGTTCACTGCTGACCCGAGTGTGCAGCAGACTATGGAAAACAAAATTCAGGAATCCAGCGAGTTCCTGAAAAGCATCAATCTCTTTGGCGTGCGCGAGCAGGAAGGCGAGAAAATCGGCCTGGGCATTGGTGGTCCCATTGCCAGCACGACTGACACGAAAACCAAAGAACGTCAGCCCAAGTCTGTGGCCGAGCTGGATAACAACAAATACCGCTGTGAACAGACCAACTACGACACCTATGTGACGTATGCTCAACTGGACCAGTGGGCCAAGTTTCCTGACTTCCAGGTACGCCTGACGAACATGATTTTGCAGGCCATTGCGCTTAGCCGAATCACCATTGGCTTTAACGGCACCAGTCGCGCAGCTACGTCTGATCCTGCTGCCAATCCACTGCTGCAGGATGTGGGCATTGGTTGGTTGCAAAAGCTGCGTACCAAAGCTCCTCAGCGCCGTCTGTTTGAGACGGATGCAGGTTCGGGCGAGCTGAAGGTCGGTGGCTCAGCCGAATACAAAAACTTGGATGCGGTCGTGTTTGACTTGGTCAATAACATGGTCGACCCCTGGTATCAGGAAGACACCAAGCTGGTGGCCATCTGCGGCCGTAAACTGCTGGCCGACAAGTACTTCCCCTTGGTGAATAGTAGCCAAGCGCCGACCGAGCAGCTGGCCGCCGATCTGATCATCAGCCAGAAGCGTATTGGTAATCTGCCTGCCGTGCGCGTGCCGTACTTCCCTCCCAATGCGATTCTGGTCACACGCCTGGATAACTTGTCCCTGTACTACCAGGAAGGCGCACAGCGCCGTTCTGTGATTGACAATCCGGCCCGCGACCGGATCGACACGTTCCAGTCGTCCAATGATGCCTACGAGCTGGAAGACTACGGCTGCGCGGCGTTGGCCGAGAACATCACCCTGGTTTAACGGAGGTCGACATGAGCAGCCCAGCACAACGGCGCTTTGAAACTGTGTCAGCCGCAATGGCGGCTGCACAGAGTGATCCAGGCGAGAGCCTGGCCGGTAACACGGCCTATGAGCTGATGCTGGCCAAGTTGGATGCTGACCGCCGTCGGCTCAAGGACATCCAGAGCATTGAGCGCAAGATCGAGGTCAAGCGCGAGATCCTGCCCGAGTACGAAAACTGGATCAACGGTGTTCTGGATGCCGGGCGTGGTGGCCAGGACGATGTCCTGGTGACAGCGATGGTTTGGCATCTGGATGTGGGCAGCTTTGATGAAGCGCTTCGCATCGGTCACTACGTGCTCCAGCATGACCTGGTCCTGCCCGACCAGTATCAGCGCAATGTCGCCACCGTTTTGGTTGATGAAGTGGCCGATACGGCACTGGCCCAGCAAAAGGCGGGCAAACCATTCCCGCTGCAGGTGCTGCTGGAGATTGAGCGCCTGACCGCCAGCCATGACATGCACGACGAGGCCCGCGCCAAGCTGCATAAGGCGCTAGGCGCTGCGTTGTATGACCGTGGCGACCTGCGCGAGGCACACCGGCACTACAGCCGAGCGCTAGAGTTGAACGACAAGATAGGCGTTAAGCGCCTTTTGACCGAGATTGATGCGGCGCTGGCTAAAGCGTCTGCATAAACGGTGCTCCCCGAGCCTGGGCGGCGCGGGTCTGAAGCAGCGCCTGATGGTTTGACTGCGGACGACCCGCCCACCGCCCACCACACAAGGATGTGTCATGAGCTTTGCTGTTGCCGCTGCCAAGCCCCAGGTTTCTACAGAGCCACCCGGCCAGTTGGAAGACGATATCGAGATCCAGCAAGGGGATTGGCCTGTGATCAAGTCCGGTCATGCCCGCGAGATCCTGCGCCTACCCGGCACTGTCACCAATGAGCGCCTGGTCGAGTGTTTGACCAATGCTGTGTACGTGGTTAATGACCAGTTATCGGTCTGGCGTACAGCGAATCGACAAACGCTGGACGAGCGTCAGTCTGATCTGTATCTGCGTGCCGTGTACTTCTATGCCCAGGCTGAGCTGTATGAGCGCTACCTGGACGTGGATGCGTCGGGAAGTGCTCAGCGCCGCGCCGAGGGCTACGACAGCATGGCTGATGATGCGCGTCGTGTGCATCGGTGGGCGGTGCGCGACTTTCTGGGCTTACCCCGCTTGGTGGTGGAGGCCTTGTGATTGTGTACGCGCACCAGGGAGACACGCTGGATGCGATTTGTTGGCGCTACCTGGGCCAGACCCAGGGCGTGGTGGAGCAGACGCTGCTGCTCAATCCCGGCTTGACGGAGCAGGGACCGATCCTGGAGCACGGGACGGCTGTCACGTTGCCCGATAGGCCGGTGGCCCGCGTGAACACACTTAAAACGGTGAAGTTATGGGACTGAGTCTAAGAAAAATGGGCTGCCATCGCAGCTACCTGAGTCTGAACATGTCGGCTGACTGGCCGGTGCGGATTTTTTACGGCCTGGTAACGGCCTATCAAGGGCTGTATGGGCTGTTTGTCCCTGGCTCTGTGTTCTACCGGGCGATACAGCTGCACGACGCGGCACTCATCATCATTGGCGTGCTCCTTGCCGCAGGCTTACTGCTGCTGATTGATGGCGTGCTGGCGATGTTTCGGTATTGCACACCCTTCAGTTGCGACCCCGTCAAACCGTTGATGCTGATATTTCATCGTTGGCGGCACCTGCTATTTCTGCCCCCAGTTTTTTGCTACTTCGCCACATTAGTCGTGGTCAGTACAGAAGTGGGTCCAGGCGCAATTATTGTGAACGGCTACTACATCATGCTGGCGACAGCTGGGGTGGCGTTCTGTCTGCGTGACGGCATTGTCAGCCAAACCGCGATGCGGGGTAGCTATGAGTAGAACGGTGCGAGATATGTTGATCGTGCTGGCCTGCTATGGCGTCCATGCTTCTGTGTACGCGTCTCAAGTCTCGCTGTGGGCGCAACTGACAACAGGTGGAACGATCATGGACCTGGTGATTAATTTGATGTCAGCGACCTGCGCCTCTACTGCTAACACGATGTTTCGGCTGAAAAGCGAGATCGTAGTTGTCACACGTATTTTCAAAGAGCTGGCCGTGGGGCTGCTGGTGGGCATAACCGCTGGGATCATCACTTACGCACTTAGCGAGGCGGCACAAACAAACAAATTCTTGCAGCTGGGCCTAGTGACCATTGCGGGCTGGGCGGGTTCAAAGGTTATTGAATTTTATTCCGGTAAGTATTTTGGCAAGGAGGAGCCATGATCCTGCGTCTGAATTCTGTGGGTGCCGATGTGGGGAGCTTGCAGCAGCGACTGTTTACCCAGGGCTTCAAGATTGAACGCACGAATGTCTATGACGAGCGCACCGAGGCGGTGATTCGTCAGACTCAAGCCCGTGCAGGTTTGGTGGTCGATGGGATTTATGGACCCAAGACCGAGGCCTATCTCAAGGGTAGCGAGACGGGCGTGTACATGAAACAGTCCGACCTGGTTGCTGCTGCGCAGAAGTTGGGCGTTGACCTGGCCAGCGTCATGGCCGTCAATGAAGTGGAGAGTACCGGGACGGGCTTTATTGAGCCTGGTATGCCTCGCATCTTGTTTGAGCGTCATGTGTTCTGGCGGCGTTTGGTGGTTCATGGCGTGGATCCCAAGCCTTTGGCTCTTAAGTTCCCCGGTGTCGTCAGTCAGCAGCGTGGTGGCTATGCCGGTGGGCGCTCTGAATATACGCGCCTGGCGGTGGCGGTCGAGATCCATGCCGATGCGGCGTATGAGGCCTGCAGCTGGGGCGCGTTCCAGATAATGGGCTACCACGCGAAAGCCCTGGGCTTTGAGTCCGTGCGTGAGTTCGTCGCTTACATGCGCGAGTCCGAGGGCAACCATCTGGACGCATTTGTGCGCTTTATCTTGGCTGACCCGGCCCTGCATCGGGCGCTAGTTGGTCGCAAATGGGCGACGTTCGCACGGCTCTACAACGGCCCAGCCTATGCCGATAACTTGTATGACGTGAAGCTGGCCAGGGCGTTCAAACGCTATGAGCAATGGATCAAGGATGCGTCATGAGCTGGCGTCAAAGTATCTTGCAGCTGGCCATTATTGTGCTGCTGGGCTATTCGGCCTGGCAGTCCTATCAGCGGGCCAGCTTGCAGACTGAGATTGCCCAGGAGCAGAAGAAGCAGCTCCTGGGTTTGGAGCAGCTACTTAATAGCATCCAGACTCACCAAGCCGCCATTTACTCCCAGTCTGGCGCCATTTTGAGCCAGCAGGCCACGCTGCGCGGCACGCTTGCCCAGCGCCAGGCCGAATTCAGGAAGTTAGAGCAACATGTTCAAGAAATACGTGATTGGTCTCTGGGCCAGCTGCCCGATACTGTTCAGCGCTTGCGCGAGCGTCCCGCCGTCACCGGAGCACAGGCTTATCACGATGCAGTGCGCTCCAGTCGTGCCCTGCACACTGACCGCGAGCCAGCCACGGACGAACGGTGATCTGAACGTATTGCTGGACCAGGTCGAGAATGATTGGGCCGTGTGCGCGGCTCAGGTAGATGCAATCTATCGCTGCCAGCAGGAGGCCCAGGATGATCAAACCCGATAAAGTGCGCCAGGTCATTGAGCGTGCGAACCCCTACCTTGTCCGGGATCCAGAAAAGCTCCTGGTATTCCTTGAAGGAGGTTCAATCGCTTGTCGTGGCGGTACCAGCCTGTCTTACGAATATCGCTATACCTTGAGCGTGATCGTGCAGGACTATCCCCATCATGCCGACCAGTTGATCTTGCCCTTGCTGGCCTTGCTGCGTACCGAGCAGCCAGAACTGTTTGAGAACCCAGAAAGGGCGGCAAAGCTGATTCGGTTTGATGCTGAAGTGCTCAGCTCCAGCCAGGTGGATTTGGCTTTGCAGGTTGATTTGACCGAGCGCGTTATCGTCAAGCAGGACGCTGGTGGCGTACTGACGCTTGAGCACGTAGGCGAGCCGCCACACCCACAGTTTCCTGAACAGCAGTATGAAATGACGGTCATTTACCGGCGTGATGGGCAGGAACTGGGGCGTTACACCGTCCCTGCCTGGAAGCCGCGTTTTGGCTGACCAGGACTTTCACGAGCTGGAGGCCTGGCTGTCGGGCATGCTGGGCAAGCTGGAGCCTGGCCAGCGTAGAGCCGTGAACCGGCGCGTAGCAGTCGAGCTGCGCCGTAGCCAGGCCTCCCGTATCGCCGCGCAGCGCAATCCAGACGGCACAGCCTACACCCCACGTCAGCAAGGCAAGCAGCTCCGGAGCAAGAAAGGCACGATCCGCAGGCGTGCCATGTTTGCTCGGTTGCGCACGGCGCGATACTTGAAGGCTGAATCCAGCGCTGATGATCTGGCGGTAGGGTTTCGTGGACGTGACGCCATGGTGGCTTTTGTTCACCAGTACGGTGAGCTGGCCACGTCGAACCGTGGTCGGCGTTTTCGCATGCCACAACGCGAATTGCTGGGGCTGACAGACGCCGAGCTACAGCTGATTGAAGATGCGTACCTGCGCCATCTTGAGTCGTGATTTGGTGATCTGACATTGCCAACTTGCCGTCGTGGTGCATTGGGGCTTCGCCCAGCATCATGGAGGCATGGAAGACATTGCCCGCCTCCTCGCCAATCTGATCCGCGTCGGAAACGTCGCCGAGGTTGATTGTGCCCATCCGTCCCGCGTCCGTGTCGCCATTGGTGATCTGACAACCAACTGGCTGCGCTGGCTGGAATTACGTGCCGGTGACACCCGCACCTGGTCCCCGCTGACGGTGGGCGAGCAGGTCGTGGTCTTGGCCCCCGAGGGGGACTTATCAGCAGGTATCGTGCTGGCTGGCCTGCCTTCCGATGAGCGGCCTGCGCCATCGTCAAACCCTGATGCCATCGTCACGACTCACAAAGACGGCACTCGTCATGAGCATGACGCAGCAACGGGCCATTTAGCGACCACTGGCTTGAAGACTCGCCTTTTGCAGGCGTCCGACTCTATTACCCTCAAAGCTCCTCTGATCATCTTGGATGCCGACCAGGTCGTGTCTACAGGCAAACACACCATTGAAGGCTTGTTGACGTACCTGGCGGGTATGTCTGGCCAGGGCGGCAAAGGTGGCAACACCAGCATTACTGGCGAGTTTCGCCATAGTGGTGGGGAGCTTTCTTCAAATGGCGTGGTGTTGCACATCCACGTGCATGGTGGGGTTCGCTCGGGTGATAGCGATACGGAGAAACCACGATGAGCCGCTATCAGGGCCTGAATATGGCGACTGGCCGCGCCGTGACGGATCAAGACCACCTGGCGCAGTCCATCACAAAAATCTTGACCACGCCTGTCGGCTCCCGCGTCATGCGTCGAGAGTTTGGCAGCTTGCTGCCTGAGCTGCTGGACCATCCCTTGAACGACTCCACGGTTGTGCTGCTGTATGCGGCATCGGCCACTGCCTTGGTGCGCCAAGAACCGCGCTTGCGACTTACGCGGGTTGAGCTGCAGCCAAGCCATGATGCTCCTGGCCAAAGTGACCTGGTTGTTCATGGCTATGAGCGAGATCAAGACTTGCCTCTTTCCGTTCCTGTGAGTTTGCCGTGAAAACGTCATCGCCTATTGATCTGTCGCTGCTTCCAGCTCCGGAGGCAATTGAAGAAGTTAATTTTGAGCAAATTCTGGCTGAACGGAAATCGGCTCTTTTACAACAGGTTCCACCGGAGTTGCGGCCAAGCATTCAAGTAGCTATCGACATGGATTCGGAGCCTTTAGCCATGTTGCTACAAGAGAATAGTTATCGAGAGATGCTATTGCGCGAACGGATTAATGAGCGTGTCCGTCGAGTTCTGCTTGCGTTTGCAAAGCGATCCGATCTAGACCACATCGCAGCGCGGTACTACATCGAGCGTCTCGTCGTTCAACAAGAGGATTTGGCGGCTAATCCGCCGAAACCTTTGATTATGGAATCAGACGAGGCATTGCGAGAGCGGATCCAGGATGCTTATGAGGGGCTGTCTACAGCTGGCCCACGGGGTGCGTATGTGTTTCACGCTCGGTCAGCGGATGGGCGTGTTGTAGATGCGCTGGCTGTTAGTCCAGAACCCTGTGACATTGTTGTGTATGTGCTTTCATCGGAAGGTGACGGAACGGCCAGTCCTGAATTACTGAGTGTGGTTTTTGATGCTCTTAATGATGAGGAGATCCGACCTGTAGGGGATCGTTTGACTGTTCTGTCGTCACAGATCGTTCGATACTCTGTGCAAGCGACGCTCACTCTGAAATCCAGTGGTCCGGGCGGGGAGTTGGCACTAGCGGAGGCCGTCAACAACATCAAAAAATACGTCAGTCGTCGCAAACGCCAAGGTCAACCAGTCTGGCGAAACTTTCTTGAGCATTTGATGTATGTGGAAGGTGTCGAGCATGTCTCGCTTCACCAGCCGTCCACCGATTTGTTGCTAACAGCAGCCCAGGCAGGTTGTTGTGTTGAAGTCGACATTAACCTTCTGGATCCACTGGGTACAGGTGCGTGAACATGAATATTTTGCCACCTGGCAGCACTGCGCTCGAACTCAGTATTGCGGCTACTTGCCGGTCAATAGATGAGCTACCTGTCAATGTGATTGCAGATGTGACGCGACCGGAGTTAGCACCAGAGTGGGCCTTGCCGTACCTCGCGTGGGAAGTCTCAGTCGATAGGTGGTCGGAGGCCTGGCCTCTGGCGACAAAACTCCAAGTGATACGTGATTCGTTTTATGTGCATAAGCATAAAGGAACCATTGCGTCTCTACGTCGTGTTGTGGAGCCGTTTGGCTTTCTACTTGATGTGATCGAGTGGCATGAGATGGTCCCTCCAGCCAGACGTGGCACCTTTCAATTAGTGATTGGGGTGAACAACGAAGGCATAACGGATGACACCTACGCAGAGCTTGTGCGGCTGATTGATGAAGCTCGTCCGCTCTCCCGCCATGTGACGGGATTGCAGATCTCACTCGTTGGGCGTGGTGCAGCATATATGGGAGCTGCGGCCTTCTTGGGAGACGAGTTGACAGTGTATCCGCCACAACAGCCGGATATCGAGGTGGTAATGCAACCGGGCGCAATTGGAGCCTTGCATATTATTGACACAATGACGGTGAAACAATTATGAATCAGCCTTATTTCGCAATCCTGACAGAAATCGGAGAGGCCAAGCATCAAAATGCCGCTTTACTGGGCGTCAAAGTGAATTACGCCACAATGGCGGTAGGCGATGGTAACGGAACTGTGCCTACCCCGGATCGTAAGCAGCGAAAATTGGTTAATCAAATTCGCCGGGAAGCAATTAACCGAGCGTCCATAGACCCTGAAAATCCATCTCAGATTATCGTCGAGCAGGTTATTCCCGAAGGAGATGGCGGGTGGTGGATTCGGGAAGCTGGCGTTTTTGACGATGCAGGTGATCTGATCGCGGTGGCCAGTCTGCCTCCTACGTACAAGCCGCAAATGGCAGAGGGGTCTGGCCGTACTCAAGTAATTCGTATTGTTTTACTTCTGTCTAACGCATCGGTTGTATCACTCAAAATTGATCCGGCGGTGGTATTAGCGACCAGGCAGGACGTCCTGACTGTCCAGAGTGCACTGACTCAGCATATTGATGCAGGTGATCCGCATCCTCAATATGCGCCCAAGGCAAGCCCTGCTTTAACAGGAAAACCCACAGCGCCTACTGCCTCGGCAGCAACGAAGACAACCCAACTGGCGACCGCTGCCTTCGTGCATGCAGTGGTGGATATGGTGGTTGATTCTGCCCCTGCCGATCTTGACACTTTGAAGAAGTTGGCACAGGCGCTGGGTAACGATCCCAATTTTGCGGCCTCTGTGCAGGATCTGCTGGCTAAGAAAGCAGATAAGAGTCAGCTTAGTGCCTATGCAACGAAGGCCAGCCCGGCCTTAACGGGTGTACCCACAGCGCCTACTGCTTCGACGGCAACGAAGACAACCCAACTGGCGACTGCTGCTTTCGTGCATGCAGTGGTTGCGATGGTGGTTGATTCTGCCCCTGCTGATCTTGATACATTGAAGAAGTTGGCCCAGGCGCTGGGCAACGATCCCAATTTTGCGGCCTCTGTGCAGGATCTGCTGGCTAAGAAAGCTGACAAGAAAGAAGCCTCCACAACCGTACTTGGCTTGACTGTATACGCAACAGACGAAGAGTCGGTGGACCGTGCTAGCAAAACCAAAGCGTTGACTCCTTATGGGTTAGGTCAGAACGTCCAGGAGTTTTCAAATGACAACAGGTCGGGCCGCCTGATGGAGGTGGGTAAGTCCTTTGGTCTCGGGAGCATTGGTGCTGCAAGCGGTTATGACTTGTGGCCCTCTGCATCTCTAAATGATGTGAATGTTCCATCAGGCCTTTATTGGGTAAACGGAACCGTCGCCGACTGTCCATGTGCACCAGAAAATGCAGTTGTGATTCATCGTCAGGTAGGCTCAGGTGGGGGACAAATTCTGATCCCCTTCATAGGCGGCCTTATGCATCGTGGCCGTCGTAGTGGTGAATATCGAGACTGGGCAACGGCATTGAATGTCAGAGACTACGGGCTGGGTGGAGGCACTGTCGCTCCCCCAAATGGTCGAGATGGAGTGAATCCGTTTGGCTTGTACTACAAAGGCAATCCACCGCCGTCCTGGGGAGGTGGCGCGATCTTTCTGGAGATGCCTTACGGCATTAATCTGAATGCGGGGATGCGCCTCTCTACTGATCCTTACACTGATAATTTTTACTTGCAGGGCGGTATTTCTGGAAAGAAGGAGTATCGACCTGTATGTGTGATTTGGCATAGCAAGAATTTTGACCCTGATTCAAAGGCCAGCCAGTCTTCTCTGGACGATCTGAAAAAAGACGTGGCCAAGAAAGTGTCGACAACTGGTGACACCTCTCTGACTGGTAACTTTGCGACTGAAGGGGAGTTCTATGCGACACGTATAACTGGCGGGGGAAAATGGGCGGATAAGAAGCCTGTCACGATGATCGATAAAGATGGGCTTTTTCTGCAAAGCACGATCAATCGTCATGTGTTTGCTAAGTTCGGTTCTGCTTTGGTGTTGTCTCGCTACTCTGCGACAGGCGTAGGTCAGAGTGAGGTATTTCGCGTCGATGAAGAAGATCATGTGGGATTTGCAAAGCGTCCCTCTGCAGAAAGCAAGCCTCTCGCATTTAGGGATGAGGCTACTACCGCATGGGACAGCATTGGATCTGTCGCCCTGATGGCTCATAACGGAACCGACCAGTTCCTCCCAGGATCAACATTGTCTGGGGCATTTCTACGGCTGTCCAACGTGACAGCCGACCCCTCTGGCTGGGTAGGTAGTGGCACATGGCGTTGCCAGGGCTTCGTACCATCAAGTTCATACTTAAATGAGCGTGTGACGCTTTGGCAGCGAATAGCGTAATACTGGAGAGACAAATGGGACTATCAATTATTTCTGCTGAGAACCCTCAGTACGCTAATGCAGCGGGGACACTGATCAACCTGATTGTGTTATTCGAGGGTATCAATGGCCCTTTACCGTTCACTGCCTCCCCGAACGACACGCAGGTCCATGGCCGGGAGCTTTTTAACCAGGCGAAGCGAGGCGATTTTGGTCCCGTTTTGGCGTACAACCCACCCGAACCAGTTGTGCCTCACGCTATTACAGCGGCTCAAGGGGGTGTTGCACTAATTCAAGCAGGCTTAATGGATGCAGTGATGGCTGTTGTTAACTCACCCGACTTCCCCCCAGTGCACAAATGGGCATGGGAGCGAGCTCAGGAATGGAGGCGTGACAGCGCTGCTCTTGGGTTCATTGCCGAAAAGGCTGGTATTGGGCCGCAACAGATGGATGATTTATTTATTGCTGCTGCAGCACTTAAGGCAATTTGATACATCCGATCTTTGATCGATCGTTGTTCGGCACTCTTGGTGTCCGAATCAAACTCTGAACAAGAGTAGAAAAGACGCGGCGCTGCACCAGGTGTTCGAGCACCAGGAGCAGCCCGCTTCAGCAGTGTCTAGCTGCATGAGTTGGCCAAGGCCGCGCCACCTGTCGACAGGCGGGGCAAAGGTTAACATACATAACACACCGTAACACAATGACTTCCCCCATTATTCCTTGGATGGGCGGCAAACGCCGTCTGGCTAAACATATCCTGCCCCTTTTTCCCGAACACCAGTGCTACGTCGAACCCTTTGCTGGTGGTGCTGCCATGTTCTTTGTCAGACCTGAGCCAGCCAAGGTTGAGGTGTTGAACGACATTAACAGTGACTTGGTCAATCTTTACCGGGTTGTGCAGCATCACTTGGAGGAACTGGTACGCCAGTTCAAATGGTCCTTGGTCAGTCGCCAGATGTTCACCTGGTTAAAACTGACAGATGTGCGCACCTTGACTGACATTCAGCGTGCAGCGCGGTTCTTTTACCTGCAGCACACCGCATTCGGTGGCCGTAGCTATGGCCAATCTTTTGGCACTGCCACCACGTCTAAACCCCGACTGAATTTGCTGCGCATTGAGGAGGCGCTATCCAGCGCACACCTACGACTGTCGCAGGTGTTCATTGAGAACCTCTCATGGCAAGAGATCGTGAAGCGCTATGACCGACCGCATACGCTGTTCTTTCTGGACCCGCCTTATTGGCAGCTCTCGGGGTACGGGGCGGAGTTCACCTGGGATCAGTATGAAGAGATGGCCATCGTCATGCGTAGCATGAAAGGTAAGGCGATTTTGACGATCAATGATCACCCGGATATTGCCGAACTGTTCCAAGAGTTCCGGCAGCAGAAGGTGGGTATCCAGTACTCAGTAGGTCAGGTAACCGAGCGAAAGAAATCCTCTGAGCTGATCATTTGCAACTGGTAGCGCAGTGCTTCTTCGTAACGGCTATCTGAGAAATCACCAGCGGTGAACTACGCCGCCATGCACGCCACCATAGAGCTGTTCTAACCCGATCACGCTCATAGGGAGGCCCGCATGGCGGCTGACTATCATCACGGTGTCCGTGTCACTGAAATTGAAGGTGGCACACGACCCATTCGCACTATTTCTACCGGCATTGTCGGCATGGTGGCCACGGCTGACGATGCTGATGCCGAACTTTTCCCCCTCAATCGCCCGGTTCTGCTGACCAATGTTCTGTCTGCCGTGGGCAAGGCCGGTGAGAAGGGCACGCTGGCACGCTCGTTGGATGCAATGGGTGCCCAGGCATCGCCCACTACGGTGGTCGTTCGTGTGGCCGAAGGCGTAACGCCAGAAGAGACGACGGCCAATGTGATTGGTGGTTCCGATGCCTCCGGTCGCTACACAGGCATGCAGGCCTTGCTAGCGGCGCAGTCATCTGGTCCCCGCGTCAAACCCCGCATTATCGGCGCACCAGGGCTGGAGAATGCCGCCGTTACTGCCGAGCTGGCCACCACTGCACAAAAGCTGCGTGGCTTTGCTTATGCGTCTGACTTGGTCAGCCAGACCAAGGAAGAGGCCGCTGCGTTCCGTGAGACATTCGGGCAGCGCGAGCTGATGCTGATTTGGCCTGAGTTGATGCGCTTTGATACGGCATCCAAGAAGGAGTCGGCCATCGCTGCATCCGCTTTTGCCTTGGGTTTACGTGCCAAGCTGGACGAGGAGGTGGGCTGGCATAAGACGCTGTCCAATATCGTCATCAATGGCGCGACAGGTATCTCTCGGGATGTGTTCTGGGATCTGCAGGATCCAGCGACCGATGCGGGCTATCTGAATGAAAAAGACATCACCACCCTGATCAACCGGCAAGGCTTCCGGTTTTGGGGATCCCGCACTTGCGCCGGTCCGCAAAGCCTCTATCCCTTTGAGAACTACACACGCACGGCGCAGGTCCTGGCCGACACGATGGCCGAGGGCCATATGTGGGCGGTTGACGGTCCGATGAACCCATCCTTGATCAAGGACATCATCGACGGGATCAATGCCAAGTTCCGCGAGCTGAAGTCCCTGGGCTACATCATTGATGGCCAGGCTTGGTTTGATGAGGAGCCCAACACTGCTGAGGTACTGCAGTCGGGCAAGGCCTACATCGACTATGACTACACGCCGGTCCCACCGCTGGAAAACCTGAATTTCCGTCAGCGCATCACTAACCGCTACCTGGTGGACTTCGCTCAGCGCGTCTCCCAGGCGGCATAACAGGGGCTAACGATGGCATTACCTGCAAAGCTCAAGAATTTCAATTTGTTCAACGAAGGCCAGAACTACATTGGCCAGGTCGAAGAGATCGTCTTGCCCAAGCTGACCGCAAAAATGGAAGAGTGGCGCGGTGGCGGCATGGACGTGCCTGTCGACATCGACTTTGGCATGGAAAAAATGACGATGGAGTGGACCGTGGGCGGTTTTGACCCCCAGGTGTTCCGTCAATTTGGATCTATGACACATGGCTCCTTCGGGCTGCGTTTCGCCGGTGCCGTGCAAAGCGATGATGTGGCCGAAGTGAAAGCACTCGAAATTGTGGTGCGTGGCCGTCATAGCGAGATCGACATGGGTACGGCCAAGGCCGGTGAAGACACCAAGAAGAAGATCACGACCTCGCTGAGCTACTACAAGCTCACGCTAAATGGCGAAGAGCTGATCGAGATCGACGCTATCAATCTGATCAAACGCATTGGTGGCAATGATCTGAGCCAGGGCATCCGTGCTGCTCTGGGCCTGTAACCCTTTTTTCACAAGAGAAAACCATGAAAGACGAAACGATCCAGACACAAACTCCGGTCACTACTCAGCCTGGCCAGGTCGAGCTGGACACTCCCATCAAGCGCGGTGCCGATGTGATCACGCATGTGCAGTTGCGTAAGCCTAAGTCCGGTGAGCTGCGTGGCCTGAACCTGTCCAACCTGGCCAACCTGGACGTGTCCAGTCTCATCAAGCTGATTCCCCGTATCAGTCAGCCAGCCCTGGTAGAGCAGGAGGTGGCAAATTTGGATCCGGCTGATTTGACTGCCCTGGGCGTGGAAGTTGCCAATTTTTTGGCACCGAAGAAGCTGCAGCAGGACTTCCAATAAGTGTGGACGAGATCATGGCCGACTTGGCCGTGGTTTTTCACTGGCCGCTGTCGGCCATGACAGACATGACCGTGTCTGAACTGATGGACTGGCATGAACGCGCCCGCGAGCGCACTCAGCCCGAATCCTGACGGATGTAGGGTCTGGAATCGACATGAGCAAGACCCTACAACTCAAAATCCTCACTGCCCTGCAAGACAAGATCTCCGCTCCTCTTCAGAGGATCCGAGGCGGGGCAGGCACATCCTCCCAATCCCTGAAAGAATTACGCGACCGGCTGCGTGGTCTGGAGGCCACCCAGAAGGACGTGGGCCGTTTTCGGGAGCTGTCGGCTGGGCTCAATCAAACCAAAACAGAGCTGCAGCAGGCCCAGGGCCGGGTTCAGCAGTTAGCACGCGCAATGGGCGGGGTAGCACAGCCTACCCGAGCGATGCAGCAAGAGTTCAAGCGTGCCGTGGCGGACGCGCAGCGACTTAAACAGACGCATGGCCAGCAAAGCACTGAGCTGCAGACATTGCGCACCAGACTCAACTCTGCTGGCATGTCGACCCGTCAACTGTCCTCTGGCGAACGTGAGTTGCGCTCAAACATCGCTCAAACCAATCGTGCGTTGACTGAACAGAAAACGCGCTTGGAGCAGGTCGCCCGGCAGCAGCAGCGTGTCAATGAAGCAAAAGAGCGTCTGGCTCGCGGCCAAGCCCTGACTTCAAGCATGGCGGCCACCGGCGCGACCGGCCTGGCTATGGGGACCGGCGCGTTGTATACCGGCGCGAAGATGATGGCTCCCGGTATTGAGTTTGATGCCACCATGAGTAAGGTGCAGGCTTTATCTCGCTTGGGTAAAGAAGATGAAGCATTGGCGGCATTGCGCCAACAAGCGCGGGAGCTGGGTGAAAAGACCATGTTCAGCGCAACGGAGGCAGCGCAAGGGCAGAGCTTCTTTGCGATGGCTGGATTTAAACCCGAGGACATTATCGCGTCCATGCCTGCCATGCTGGACGTAGCCAAGGCAGGGGATATGGACCTGGGCCAGACTGCCGATATTGCGTCCAATATTCTGACTGGCTTCAATTTGCAGGCTGCCGACATGACAAAGGTCGGTGACGTTTTGACGGCTGCTTTCACACGGTCCAATACGTCGCTTCACATGTTGGGCGAAACCATGAAGTACGCGGCACCCAATGCCGCAGCTTACGGTCAAGACATTGAAATCATGGCTGCAGCAGCGGGGAAGCTAGGTGATGCTGGTATTCAAGGGTCGATGGGTGGGACCGCATTGCGTGCGATTCTCAGCCGTATGGCTGCACCGCCTAAAGAGGCGGCTAAGGCATTGGACAAGTTGGGGATCAAAGTTAAAGACGCTCAAGGCAATATGCGTCAACTGCCTGACTTGCTCTCAGAAATCCATACGCGCACAGCGAAAATGGGCAATGTGGAGCGTGGTGGTCTTCTAAAAGCCATCGCGGGCGAAGAAGCAGGTGCAGCAATGACAGTCTTGGTTCAACAGGCTGGCAGTGGTGCCTTGCAAGCTCTGATCGAAATTCTGCGGCAGGCTGAAGGAGAGTCACGAGAGGCTGCCCAGGTAATGGGCAATAATTTAAAGGGTGACCTGGACGAGCTAAGTAGTGGCTGGGAAGATCTGGGCATTCAGTTGCAGGAGCAGCAGAATGGGGCCTTACGTGGTTTGGTGAAGTGGATCACAGGTGTTGTGGGGAGTATCAAGTCTTGGATGGTCGCCAATCCTGAACTGACATCTGGGCTGGTACGTGTGGCGGCTGTCTTGGCGGCTGTCATTGCGGCAGGTGGCGCGTTGACGCTTATGCTGGCTTCCGTTCTCGGCCCGATAGTCATGGTTCGGTTTGGGCTCAGCATGTTGGGGATTAAGGGAGGAGGCGCATTATCTCTGCTTGCGAAAGTGGGTGGTAGTGCTTTTTCAATGCTGGCGCGTGGCTTTCTTGCGTTCAGTCGCTTGTTGCTACTCAATCCCATTGGCTTGGCAATCACTGCAATAGCGCTTGGTGCTTACTTGATCATCAAGTACTGGGAGCCAATCCGGCAGTTCTTCGCTGGGTTATGGAGCCAGATTCGGTCCGCATTTGACCAAGGGGTAGGTGCTGTAATTTCACTTCTGGTGAATTGGTCGCCTCTGGGCTGGGTCTACAAGGCTTGGGCCGGGGTGATGCGCTACCTGGGCATTGAGTTACCCAGCTCGTTGAGTGAAGCAGGTATGGCAATGCTGCGCGGCCTGGGCGATGGTGCAAGCCGTGCCTGGTCGGCAGTGCAGGGGCTATTCACAAAGTTCTGGTCTGATTTGTCGCTGGGAGCATCGGGAGGCTTGGCAGGTATTGGTGCCGTCATTCTTAATTGGTCACCATTGGGCTTGTTCTACCAGGTTATGTCTGGCGTCATGTCCTACTTCGGTGTGGAGCTGCCAGAGAAGTTTACGGGGTTTGGTTCGATGATGCTGTCGGGCTTGGTGAACGGGATCCAAGGTATGACCGGTGCTGTAAAGGATTCAATTACCGGCCTGGGCGACCAGGTCACTGGCTGGTTCAAAGAAAAGCTGGGGATTCACTCGCCCAGCCGTGTCTTTATGGGCTTTGGCCAGAACATCTCCGAGGGTGCGGCTATCGGTGTGACGCAGCGTAAGCCGACTGTAGGCAAGGCTGTTAAGGGGCTTGTTGCAACAGTGCTATCTGCCGGTGTGGCAATGGCTGCTGGCGCTAATCCCTTGCAAGCCCAGGCACACAAGTACATCTCTAAAGCGGTTGAGGCAGTGGAGCAGGCTAAGCCACTGGAGAAACTACAGGAGCTGCGTGAACGGAGTCGAACGGTTCCAAAAGCGCGAAAGCCAATCGTTCGCAAGGAACCTATCCCACAACTGGTGAAAGATGAGGGGACGATACGCTGGCAGGAAAAGCTACCTGTATTGCCGCCGCCGGTGCTCCCTACTGTCAATGATGCGGGTAGTCAGCCCGTCTCTATGCTGGATCAATTACGCGAGCGCCTGGGCAGTTTCTTGGCCCCAGCCGGTGATGTTCTTTCTCGCGTTGGCCAGACTGTGGAGCAAGCCTTGCAGCGTGTGGGTGCTTTGGTGTTCGACACTCGGCCATCAATCCAGCACCAGGTCCAGCAGAACACCTATCGGCAAGAGTCCACAAACTCCCGCTATAGCCAGGGAGGCGACCACATCGAGATCAATATCTATCCGCAGGCTGGTCAAAGTCCAACGGACATCGCCCAGGCTATACGTGTAGAGATGGAACGCTACGAGCGCGAGAAGCGTGCCCGGCAGCGCTCCAGCCTAACCGACTATTGAGGATCCCAAAATGATGATGGCATTGGGTCTGTTCATGTTTGGAATGAACACGGCAGCATATCAAACCCTTGAGCGGCAGACATCCTGGCGTCACGCGCAAAGCAGTCGTGTAGGTGCCAGAGCTGCGTTCCAGTACCTGGGCGTAGGCGACGAAACCATTACATTGCCTGGGTGGCTCGCTCCTGGGCAAATGGGCATGGCAGCGTCTATCAGCTTCTTACGAAACATGGGGGATACGGGCAAGGCTTTTACTTTGGTGGATGGCCTGGGCTTTTTTCATGGGGTTTATGTGATTACGAACCTGACGGAAAGCCAGTCAGTACACAATCAATTTGGCCAGGCTCGTCGTATCGAGTTCAGTGTGTCCTTGACTCGCATTGATGAAGATAAAGCCGATGCCTTCTTGGGCGATTTAAAACTCCCCTCACACGTATTACTGTAAGGCGGCATGCTTTATGAATCCCCTTTATCCTCGTGCGGTTTGGCGCGTGCTGTTGGATGGTAAAGATCTGGCGCCGGCGCTTAATCCGCGCTTGATCAGTTTGTCGATTCGTGAATGTCGTGGTGATGAAGCTGACCAGCTCGACATTACCCTTAGTGATCACGATGGCTTGTTGGAGATTCCGCCATTGGGAGCCGTGCTTGCAGTCTCAATTGGCTGGAGTCATATCGGCCTGGTCGACAAAGGTACGTTTACGGTAGACGAGCTGACGCATAGCGGCACACCCGACATCATCACGCTGCGTGGCCGCTCTGCGGATATGACCAGTCCGCTACGCACACGTACTGAGCGCAGCTTTCATAAAAAGACCGTGAAGGAGATTGTGGAGGCTGTCGCGGCAGATCATGGCTTGAAGCCAGTAGTGGATCCGATGTTCGCCAAGATCAAGGTGGAGCACATTGATCAAACCAATGAGTCTGACCTGGCATTCTTGAATCGTATTGGCAAGCGCTACGATGCCGTGGCCAATGTTAAAGACGGGCGACTGGTGTTCCTGGTGATTACTGGCGCCAGAACTCAAAACGGGCAGCAGATGCCTCTGTTGGAGCTGCTACGAAGTGATGGTGATAGCCATAGCTTTCAGCAGGTGGGGCGGGATTCATACACCGGCGTTAAAGCAATGTGGCTTGATACCCGTAAAAGTAAGAGGCGCTCTGTGGTCGTAGGGGTTCTGGGCAATGCAAAGCACCTGCGCGAGACATATGCCAACGAGACAGACGCTTTACAGGCCGCACAGGCTGAGTGGCAGCGGATCCGTCGCGGCACAGCAAGTATGAAATTCAGTATGGCAGTGAGTCGCCCCGAAATGACACCACAGTATCGGGTCAAGTTTTTAAATATGAAGTCACCTATTCGGGAGATTGAATGGCTTGTAAAAAATCTGGAGCACAGCCTTGATGGTTCTGGTGGTTTACGACTGACGCTTGATCTAGAAACCCAAGAAGTCGAAGAGCTCGAAAGCGAAGAAGAAAACGGATAGGGCTAAAATAGGCCCCTAATTAAAGGGGCTTAGCTTCTAAGTTTTTAAAATCAAAATGCGAACGTCAAACTGATCTGACTTGCAGTTAAGCCTGTGGCTTTTTTTTTAATTCGGGCAGGTCAGTTTCCTCTAGTGGCGTAGCTTCTGCCAGGAGATCCCTTAAGTAGTCACGGTGAGGCGTAGTCTCCGTGGATGGTTCGCCAAAAAGATAATGCACGTTCATGCGGTATTTACAGCTCGTTGGTTAATGAATATAAAATGTTATAAATGATAGCTTTATTAACATATTATATGGTTATCAACGAGGAAGAATAATGCGTCATATCATCCGTCCAATAATTGTCTTGTGGCTTGCATTGTTTCTGCATTCCGCTCATGCAGAAAATTGGTACGAAGGTGGAACCCTACATGATGCAACAATGGCCGAATGGAAGCAGGCGACGCCGGAAAATAAATTGGCTACTATGGGCGATATGGTGTCGGCCATGTATAACCGGGACAAATTTGTTTCGACTGTGCAAACTGCAATTACTGAAGGAAAGATGCCAGCCATCAAGATAGTCGCTCAATTGTTAGTCGAGCAAATGGATGAAGTATCCAACGACAGTACGAATTCTATGTCGGAGCAGAAAGTATCAAATATGGTAGTTATGTTGATGATGCTTCAAGGTGTTCTTAAGTCTTGACCCCAAGCAAACCGCTCAATCGAGCGGTTTTTTTATGCGGCTTTGCTCATCAAGCGGGCAAGTGGTTTGGCCTCTCCTTCTCCTGTTTTTACGGCCAAATATAAAGCCTCCGCAGCTAAACGTTTCTTCTTCGGTGGTAGTGTCTTTTTGGCTTCTGCCAATGCCCAATCCACAGCCTCCCACGCATCCGATAAGGCCTTTAGTTCTGTCTCGATATTGATAGGCGGCACTGATGGCCTACCTGTCAGTAAATACAGCAGATCTACCCCTAGCTTTTCAATTGCTTGAAGGTAGGAGGTGTCTGGGCATCGGAGACCTTTCTCATAGTTAATTTGCGAACGTTTATGTACTCCTGCAGCCTGGGCAAACTCAGCTTGGCTGAGGTTTAAACGTGTTCGCTCACTGACTAAACGTTCCTCTAGTGTGTTCATTTGTTCCCTTTTATGCTGTTTTGAGTTTGACTGGTGTACGTTTGTTCACTACCATAGCAAGCGTCACACTTTTTATGGAACGTCACAGCATGGAACATACCACCAAGCCCACCAAGAGCACCATCCCCAGTCAGACCCAACAAATGATTGGACTTCGTCTGCCTTCGGACGAAATGGCACAGGTCCGCAAGTTAGCTGCAGCTGATGAGCGCACCTTGGCGCAGTTCGCCAGGATCTGCTTTCGCTTGGGTCTAGAGCAGATTCTCCAGGGCAAGAAGGAGTAGCGCTATGGCACTCCGTGTAGGCATGGACTGCCCACATTGCGGCAGCCGTGCGCAGATCCGAACCAGCACCGGCGTTTCCCGGACGATGCGCAAAGTTTATTTCCTGTGCAACAAGGTGCCTTGCGGCCACTCCTGGGTCGCCACATTAGAAGCAGTCCGCACCATTTCCCCATCCGGCCTGCCGGATCCAAGTGTTGACCTGCCCGTCATGGAGCGGTCTGAGGTGGAGCATGTTTTTGATGTGCTCAACCAGTCGTCACAGAGGAGCATTTTCGATGTCAATGAGTAATTCAGTGCGCAGCACAACGGCAGTGGACGATCAGTTCATATTGCATCCTGACGATGTGAAAGCAGGTATGCCAGCACAGGCCTTGTCAGATTATTTGCCTGACACCACGAAAATGACCGGACCAGGGCAATGGATAAGTGTTTACGACCGGCTGCCAGATGTTCCTCCGGGCGTTTTTTCGAGCACAAAAGTGCTTGCGTTTTGGCAAGGTGGAGATCCAGATGAAGAGCCATCAGGCCCTGACGTGAGCTTGTGTGGAAGCGATGGTCGTTGGCAGCGTGCTAACGGTGAAATGGATTATCACGGCGACGGACGGGTTACTCATTGGCAGCATCTGCCAGAGCCACCTGGTGCAATTAATGAAGGAGAGCAAGCATGAAACAGACTCTTCCAACTGCTGATCAGAAATCATTGCATCGGCATCTTACTCAAGCACAGTTAAACCAGGCACGTGCCAGTGCCGTGTATGAGAACAAGTCTTTGATAACCCTGGAATCCAAAAGCGGTTTTCGCTTTACCGAGTTCCGCAAACTGGTTGATCGTTAAATGCTCATGTCCCCTGACATTTTGAACGAAGCCTTAATCAAATTGGGCGAGTTTGACTTCAAGGAGCGCTCCGGCTGGCTGCGGCAGGGGCGCTGCCCATCCTGCGGCAAAAAGGAGCTTTACACCAAGGCAGATAATCCATGGGTTATTAAATGCGGTCGCTTGAATAATTGCGGCTACGAGATTCCGATTAAAGAGCTGTACCCGGACTTATTCGAGAATTGGTCACGCCGTTACCCGCAAACAAAGGAAAGCCCTACGGCGGCCGCAGACGCGTATCTGAACATCAGCCGAGGATTCGACCTGTCGTTGATCAAGGGCTGCTACACACAGGAAAACTTCTACGACAAGGACCGCAAGATTGGCACTGCCACCGTGCGGTTTGTTGTTGGCAATACCTGGTGGGAACGCCTGATTGATGAACCTGGCCGTTTCGAGAAGAAGGCCAACTTCAAGTATGGCGGTACCTACCAGGGAAATTGGTTTGTGCCACCAACGGTGAAGCTGGAAGAGGTTCGTAAGCTGTGGATCGTGGAAGGCATATTTGATGCTATTGCCTTGACCCAAGCGGGTACTCCGGCAGTTGCAGCTCTGACATGCAACAACTACCCAGGGACGGCCTTGGAGCAGTTGCGCGAGGCCCGTAAGGGCCAGCCACCCAGCCTGGTATGGGCTCTAGATGGCGACAAGGCGGGACGCTCATATATTCGTAAATGGAAGGATCGGGCTGAGTCTGAAGGTTGGTTGTGCCAAGCCGCTGTGATTCCGCAAGGAAAAACCAAGCGGGATTGGAGCGATTTACTTCTGCTTGATCGCAACCAGGAAGATCCTGAGAAGTACTACCTAAGCCAGGCAGGTCTGGACGAGTATCTTTACGAAGGTGCGTTGTTGACAGCCAAAACGGCCGCAGAGCGTGGTCGTTTGATTTTCGAGAGGAAGGGCTTGAACTCCTTTGAGTTCGGCTTTGGTAATCGTCAGTACTGGTTTGATCTGGATATTGAGAAGTATCACAGAGCCATTGATCGAATATCGGAGGAGAAATCCGGCTTAGATCAAGAGGAGTTGCGCGAGCTGGCCATGCGTGAGGCGGGAGGTATCCGCGAGATTGCCAATTGCTTGCCTACACCCCTGTATTTTCAACAAAACAAGATCACGGATGAGTCCTGGTATTACTTCAGAGTGGAGTTTCCACACGATGGCGCTGCTATCAAGAATACCTTCACAGCAGGTCAGATATCGACAGCCAGCGAGTTCAAAAAGCGGTTGCTGGGCATTGCACCTGGCGCGGTCTATACCGGTACTAACTCCATGTTGGAGCGTACGATGCGCCACCAGTTGTTCGGCATCAAGCGGGTAGAAACGGTGGATTTTATTGGTTATGCCCGTGAGTTCGATACCTACGTGTATCGGAACATCGCTGTGCAGGACGGGAAGACATATCAGATCAATGAGGAAGACTATTTTGACCTGGGCAAGGTTTCGTTAAAAAGTCTGCTGCAGTCGGTGGACGTGCAGGTTAATGCCGATTTGAGAGACTACAAAAAGGAGTGGTTTCAGTCCTACGCGGAGGCGTTTGGATGCAATGGATTGGCTGCGTTGACGTTCTTTTTCGGCTCCTTATTTGCTGAACAGATCCGCAAGGAACAGAAGAGCTACCCATTCCTTGAAATCGTGGGCGAGGCAGGAGCTGGTAAAACAAGCGTGATCGAGTTTCTTTGGAAGTTGTTGGGTCGGGATGAACATGAAGGCTGGGATCCGGCCAAATCCACGAATGCGGGTCGAGCGCGTAATTTTGCTCAGACAGCGAACATGCCATCAGTGCTGATTGAGTCTGATCGAGAACAAAGCGGTGAGGGTAAGGCCCACGTTAAGTCTTTTGATTGGGACGAGCTGAAAACAGCGTACAACGGTCGCAGCTTACGGTCTCGGGGGATGGCCACCAGCGGGAATGAAACGTATGAGCCGCCTTTCCGAGGTGCCATCGTGATTGCACAAAACAACACCGTCAGCGCGTCCGAGGCCATCCTGTCGCGGATTGTGCATTTGTATTTTGATAAATCCAGCCATACCCGTGGCTCAGCAGCTGCTTATCAGCGGATCCGCCGTATGACCGTGGAAGAGCTGAGCGGCTTCACGTTGAAGTCCATTCTACGAGCTAAGGAAGTGGTGGAGATCGTCGCCACTAAAACGGAAGAGCACCAGGCCGCTTTGCTTGATCAGGATGGCATTAAGACTGTTCGTATCGCCTTGAATCACGCTCAGATGATGGCGCTGGCTGAAGCATTGCAATTGGTTGTGCCTATTACCGACAACCAGCTCCACGAGTTGCATGAGCACTTCCGGCTCTTGGCTAAGCAGCGTGAACAGGCATTGAGTGCTGATCATCCATTGGTACAGGAGTTTTGGGATATGTATGAATATTTGAACCAGGGAGAAGGGGAGGACTTGAACCAGCGCTTGAATCACTCTCGTGTTAAAGGCCAAGTGGCCATCAACCTGAACCATTTTGTGACTGTGGCAGCCGATCATAAACAGCAGATACCGCCGGTCCGCGAACTGAAGCAGTTGTTAAAGACCAGTCGCCGTTATAAGTACGAGGGCCAGCGGGTAGTCAACAGTGCAATCAAAACCACTGGCAGCACTTCAGAGCGATGCTGGATCTTCAGTATAGGAGGGGCAGACCGTGGCTAATTCAGCGGCAATGCTCTATTTGAAGTACGGGCGTCTGCGCGTATCTGTTAAAGAGGTGGCCCAGGAGCTGGGCCTGACGCATGGAACTGTGCGTAATCAGATTAGTGACGGAACATTTCCTATCCCCAGCTATGTGGAGGGCCGGAATCGGTTTGTGGATGTCCGGGAGCTGGGGCGTTATCTGGATGCTTGCTACCAACAGGCCCAGGCTAGCTTGTCTTCCGAAAGGCGATAGGTTTGTCATGAAGACTGGTTGGCTCGATTTGCGTATAACGCTTGAGCTGGGTCCAAGACTTGTGACCTGTTACCACGGCGACTTCCGGGATCTGCCAGCCAGACTCAAATAATGTGCTGGTCAGTTCATGGCGCATGTCATGAAGCACCAAGCCAGTGATGCCCAACTTCTTGCATATTTGCGTGAAATTGTTGCTCACTGTGCTTGGGTTGTAAGGGAAGATACGTGGCTCATTCGCTTTGCGCGGTTGAGCTTGGATGACATCCCATGAAGCACCCAGGAGAGGGATCTCCTGGTCATTGCCAATTTTCTGCTTTGGGTCTTTTCTGTCTCGGATGATCACAGTACGACGTGTATCGTCCAGGTCTAGCCATCGGATCCGCAATATTTCTCCTCGTCGCATTCCGGTATGTAGCGCTACCGTAAGAATCGCCCGCATGTGTTTCATACGTGGACGGGCATCAATTTCCTTATAAATAGCTTCCAGCTCAGCAGCCGTAGGTCGACGAGTGCGCATGTTGCTCGCGCCGATCAGGCCGTAGTGATGCAGGGCAGGGCGAGCGTCACCCACAATGTCCCCAATTTGCAGTTCTAACATGCCCTTGGTATGACGTAACACAGTACCCAGTTGCGTCATTTCCATGTTGGCGGTACTCGGTTGAATCGTGCGTAGCCGTCGCCTGCAGTATTGGATCAGGTCATCTGTCTCTAGTTTCTCCACACGGAGCTGGCCTAAACCAAACTCGTCGTTGGCCAAATTCTCTAGCATGTGATGTGTGTTCGTTCTTTTGGAAATGGGCCGTCCTGACAGTTCGCGTTGCTCGCGGTAGCTGGCAATGACCTCAGCTACGGTCAGGCGGGACTGGGCTTTGGCACCGCCTTCCATTTCGTATCCCCAACGGATCGCCTGGGCTTTCGTGGGAAACGTCTTGCTGATAGACTTACGCCCTGCTTTCCTGATCTGTGCGCGCCAGCTGTTTCCGATTTTTATAATGGACGCCATAGCATCAACTCCTGTAGCAGTTTTGTAGCAGTTCAGCATGATAACGGATGATGTTGAATGACAAATAATGATATTGTCGTGAGTCCGTACTCGGCTTGAAAGCCAGTGTTCATGCGGTGTAAGCCAGTATACATGCGGTTTGCACGAAGTCCACAAAAGACCCGCCGGGCCCATAGTTAAATGGAT